>CETZ01125489.1_pt1 | contig 22925 bp, 22 predicted proteins | sample 531441 | NCBI WGS metagenome assembly CETZ01 (sample SAMEA2623098, study PRJEB7988) | marine metagenome | isolation source: saline water (ENVO:00002010), including | reverse complement strand
GATGATCCATTCACGCATCTTACGGATGCAGTCAAAGTCTTTTTCCCAACTCAGGCGGGCTTCATTCTTATAGCGTTCATGCGAACCGGAGGTAGAGTGCCCCTGGGGTTGGGTCATTTCACGGACGTGGATCATTACCGGCACATGCTCCTCCCGGGCTATACGTTCCGCCTTTTCATACGCCTCAATAAGGCCGCTGTAATCCCAGCCTTTAACGCGGATGATCTCAAATCCGTTCTGATCGTCTGAACGTTGGAAACCCTTAAGGATCTCCGAAATATTTTCTTTGGTAGTCTGGTATTTACTGTGCACCGAAATACCATAGTCATCATCCCAGATGGAGATCACCATAGGTACTTGCAGCACTCCGGCAGCATTAAAGGTTTCAAAGAAAAGGCCTTCACTGGTGGAAGCATTTCCGATGGTACCCCAGGCAATTTCATTGCCTTTTCTTGAAAACCGGGTTTGATCGTGCAGTTCCTTAACATCCCGGTAAATCTTGGAGGCCTGTGCCAAACCCAGCAGGCGGGGCATTTGTCCGGCTGTAGGCGAGATGTCGGCCGAAGAGTTCTTTTGTGCTGTAAGGTCTTTCCAGTTACCGTTTTCGTCCAGGCTACGCGTAGCAAAGTGCCCGTTCATCTGGCGGCCCCCGGAAGCAGGTTCACGCTCCAGGTTGGTATCGGCATACAAGCTGGCAAAAAACTGTTGGGTAGTCAGTTCACCAATGGCCATCATAAAAGTCTGATCCCGGTAATAGCCGGAACGGAAATCACCATCTTTGAAAACACGGGCCCAGGCGATCTGTGCAACCTCCTTACCGTCACCGAATATTCCGAATTTGGCTTTGCCGGTTAATACTTCTCTGCGACCTATAAGACTGGCCTCACGGCTTTCCACAGCAAGGGAATAATCCTTCTGTACGTCCGCTTTAAACTTCTCCAATGTCAGTTTTTCTTCCTGTGTGCTGGTTTCACTCATATTCTAAAGGATAATGTAAAAAAGAAGGATTGCAAATGTAGCCAAAAATTAGCGGAGAAGGCTTTAGGCAAGGCGACTCCGTAAACGGATCCAATGAAAATTAAAACTATTGAAAAAGAGCGATTTAGGTGAATTATTGAACCGACCTTATTTTCTTCTTAATAATAACCTCTTCGGATGCGTTCCATGATCTTGCCAAAATCGGCATTGAGTACAAAACGGATGGAGTTGTAATAAGCGGATTGGGTAAGGAAATTACTATCCTGGTTAGCAAAGGGAAAGTAAAACTCGAGGAAATCGGTAAAAACAGCTACCCGCACTCCGTAATCCCAGTAAGGTCCTTTGCCATCCACCAGGCCAATATCTCCGAACACACCAAAGGCTGTCCAGATGGGAACGGATAATCCGGAGGTGAGGATATACTGATCTGAGAATACGTTGGTTCCACTTTTGAAGCCTCCATCGGTAACAAAGAACTGCTGGCTCCAAATTCCACTTTGTTCGGAACGCCCTATGAAGGTATAGTCAAACAAATAATCCTGGGTGCCACTCAGGCCAAAGCTGTAATAATTACCGTTGATCCCTTTTTGTGAATATTCATTGTTCAGGAAGACGCCTGCAAACTGGCGCCAGATCAGCCAGCGTTTGTTCGGCAGCATCCAGCGCAGATCAGCTTCAGCAGAAAGCCGGCTGAACTGGTCCCCGTATTGGAAATCTACGTTGAGAGTAACGGGATTAAGAACGTTGATATCCTCATAGGTATAGTTGGTGGTAAGTACTGTATAGCTGGCGTTGCTGATCTCGTTCTGTATACCTTCAAACAGAAGTGGGAGCTCGCGCTCTACACTAACTCCCCGCAGGCGCATCTTTTGCAGTACCGTGCTCTCTGCGTACTTTCTGCGGAAGTAAAAGCTTACGGAAGGCGATAAGCGTGTATAGGCAAGGTCTTCATCGTAGTGGTAATACCGGCCAAATATACCGGTGGAAATACGGTGGAAGGGGCCACCCTCCGGGATGAAATTATACAGGGCGCTGGCATAGCCTGTGATGGACCCGGTTCCGGTAGAATACTCCGGCCCGATCACGTACTCAAAAGGCTTATTTACAAAGGTGTTGCTGTTATACAAAGAGATGCCCATTAGCAACTGATCGTAGGCATTATAGTTGGCCGTAGGCATCCAATACAACTGGGTTTTGCGGGGATTTTCAAAACTGGTGAAGAACTGCAACCTAAGGGGTTCGGCTTTTTTAAAGAGCCCATGGGTGCGCATGCTGTTATTCTTCTGGCTAAACTCAGGGGTAGTCTGGTGGTAATTGATGATCACTTTATCGTAATCCTCATGGTACATCTGCACCGTTTTTTTACCCTGATGTCCGGGAAACCACTCGGTGATCACTACTTTATCATCCTTGATACCCGTGAGGGAATAAGGCGTAGGGGCAGAACCTTTATTTTCAACGGTTACAGTGGTCACCGTAGGGCAATGGTCAACATCCAGCAGGGCATAGTCATTTTTAGGAGCCTGCTCCACCAGGGCGTCAAAAAACCAGGAAACATCCTGGTAGAAATAGTAAGAAATGCTCTTCCGGAGATCCTGAGGTTTAGATTGGGTCCCCCGGTTTTCCAGGTAATACTTCCGCATGGCGCGGTTAAAAGCACGTTCACCGGCATATTCTTTAAGATGGCTCAGAGCCAGGTAGGTCTTCCCTTGGGCGGAGGCTTCATAATTGAGGCGGCTGAGTGAGTCTGCCGGAGTTCCCATTGGCTGATCCAGCCCCTGGCGGGCGAGGAAAAGAAAGAGTAGCTGGTTTTGAAAGGCATAATCAAACTCATCCAGCTCAAAAAAACGACCTACAAAAGAATTGCTGAAGGGAAGCCATTTCTTTTCCGGGTATTGGGTTTTGATGAACTCATATTTGTAGAAATAGGGGATACCACGAGCCAGCCACACATTTTTGAATCCATCAGGTGCCATTTGATAGCGGAATAGCTGCTCAGCCCGCGCATGGGCAAGATTGGAGGCCAGTTCAAAAGTGGAAGATGGATATTCCAGGCTTAAGACGTGGTCACTCTGGAATTCTCCTTCTTTTTCATCGAGTATCACCAGGTCATAGGATCGTGAAAAATCATCCCCGATCTGTCCGGCCAGGAAATCATTCACATTTTGATCCAGTCCTTTAAGGATAGAAGGAATATAGGGGTCACTATCGGTAATATAAAGGTCTACACTATCCCGCACCGGGAATAGATAGAACTGATCCGAAATGTAGAATTGCAATGAGGTGGTGCCAGGATGATGGAAGCTAAGGGTTTTGCGCTTTACAGGCGAGGTACTCCGTTCCTGAAAAGGACTGCTACGCATTTGCTCCAGCCTGGACAGTTCCCCGGGTGTTTGCAGGGTAGCATTGCTTACTACCACCATATCATCATCCAGAGAAAGCGTTACATGGTATTCATCAAAACTTTGGTAGAGATCATTTTGGTAAGTAACGGGATTCAGGTGCCAGCCGGCCGAGTCCAACATAGCAATACGTGGCAACCAGTTAATAATGCGGTACACTTTACCGTCATAGCCGGTACCATTGAAATGGGCTTCAGGCAACAGGATCTGAAAATCCAGTTGAAGGGTAGCGGAATCTCCGGGCAATAAAGGATTGGCCAGAGGTATCCGTACAAATTCACAATCGTCACAAACTTCAAATGGGCGGCCGTTAATTTCTGATCCTGAAATGGATATAGCTCCTTTCTCATTTTCATTCGCATAGTAAAGGTCTACATCCTGAAAGGCGGTGAACTGTTCCTGTAAAAGGGAACCACGCCACTCCATAGAGCGCGGAGGGAGGTGCAGGTATATATCACTTACTGCTTCGGAACTATAGTTGTGGAACAGAATATCTTGAGAGCCGCTAAGTGTTTTAAGACTATCGTTAAGGTTTAGGTTGATCTGGTAGGAGTGAGGCTGTGCGTATAATGCCAGTAAGAACCCCGAGAGGAAGAAAGAAAAGAAATAGCGCAAAGTCTCTGTTTTGCCACAAATATAAAAACAGCCTATCGCGAAACGACAGGCTGTTTTAAAAAAACAAGCAATGAAAGAAACGTTTAAAGGATTGAGTAAAACCGGTGTCCGGTTAAAGTGCTTTGATACATAGTTTTCGTTGGGGCCGCTAAAGCTTGCATTTGCTCAATTTCCGTGGTATCCGGTTCATGGCTTGGATCCGGAGCCTGAGTAGGATTTGCCGGTTCCTCAGGTTCCAGGGTTTTACGGCAATCCATACACTCCAGGCCTTCATCCGTCATTTTCCAGGTGTGGTCAATCATATCAAAATCCCACATATTACCTACGTTCTGGATATCGTAAATAATGTCTACCATATCCTGGCCCAGGTATACCGACTTACCCACCGGCAGGTAAAGCACCATAAATACTTCCTGATCACGGAAGGGTACCTCATCCGGCAGGAGATAATACGATGAGAAGCGGAGTTCATTAGACTGAGGTTGTTCTACTTCGTAAACTATGGACTCAGCATTATTACGGGCTATCCTGCGATTACCACCACGGGCCATAACCTTGGTTTTCAGGCGCATGATGCTATCGGATGACGGTTCAATATCAAAATACACTTTGGAAAAGGCATTGCCATTCTCAACCTGCATCCAGCCGGCAGCAAAACCATCTTCCTCAAAAAGGTGGTATACTTGGTCCTTCTGGATATGAAGGTTCATGAGATCATCAGGGTTTTCAATGATCTTTTCAGTAGTATAGAAAGAGCGGTCATCAAACTCAACCCCAATGCGGATACCCGCTATAAGGACCATAATAAATCCCACTATTGCGGCAAGTATCAATCCATTACGAACGGGGCTTCCCAGCCTGTCCAGCTTGAAGATGATCCTTACGCCCAGGTAAATGATGAGGGTAAGCGGTGCCAGTATAAGCAAGGCGGTACCGATCAGCACCAGGTTGAAATGAGCACTGCTCACCGTTACCAGGGAGATAAATTCAAACAGGTCACTGAAACCGTAGTTACTACCCATAAGATGGAAGCTGCCGGTAAAGAGCGCGGCTACCAGGGCAAACAGAACAATAAAGCCAATAAAGATGAAGAAGAAGCCAATGAGTTTAAGGATGAAGCGCAATATGAGCTTCAGGGCCCTGATCACAAAATCAGCTACCTCACGAAGGAAGTCACCAGCCTGACGGGTGGGCCTTTTATAGTCGTATTCAGACGCTCTACGGGTGAAATCCTTTACGTTCTTTCCCAGGCCGCTCATTTCATCGCGTATGGACTTTTCAATATTGGATATATTGACGGTTTCACCACGCATCTGGAGCTTTTCGGCTGTAGTGTTAGCCTTGGGAACCACCAGCCAGAGTACCAGGTAAAAAAGTACTCCAAAGCCGCTGAAAACCAAAACTATGATCAATAAGCGCATCCAGAGCGGATCGATGTTGAAATAGGCCGCCAGACCAGAAGCCACACCACCCAGTATGCGATCATCCGGATCGCGGAAAATACGTTTCTTGGGTGTGTAAAAAGTGTCTTCGTAGGACTTACTTCCGGTATCTTCTTCAGGATCCAGGTAGTCTTCAGGTTTACCCATTATGGCAATCACCTCTTCTACATCCGCTGATGAAATAACTTCCTTAACCTTTCCGGTACGTTCACGAAAAAGTTCGGCAATGCGTACTTCGATGTCCCGAATGATCTCTTCTCCGCCTTCGGCTTTGGAGAATTGCCGCTTCAGGGTAGTAAGGTACCGCTCAAGGGTGTGATAGGCATCCTCATCTATATGAAAGATGAGTCCTCCCAGATTGATGTTCAATGTCTTATTCATTGCTATTTGGTTTTTGTGGTTTTTTCTACTGCCTGTACAAGGTCGTTCCAGGTAGTATGTAATTCGTTTAGAACAGATCCGCCCTTATCAGTGAGCGAATAATATTTTCGGGGTGGGCCGGATTTGGATTCTTCCCATCGGTAGGAGAGGAGGTCGGCATTTTTAAGACGGGTGAGGAGGGGGTATAAGGTGCCTTCCACCACTATCATTTTGGCTTGCTTCAGATGCTCGATAATATCTGAAGCATAGGCATCCTCCCTCTCTAGCAGGGCCAGGATGCAAAGCTCCAACACACCTTTGCGCATCTGGGCTTTTGTATTTTCTATATTCATAATTGTTTTCGTTAGATAATTAGAGGTCAGGGCTTAGGCCTCATTTACAACTTTGAGCTTACCATCCAATGAAATCAGGTAAACACCACCTTCATCATCCCGCACGAGCAGGTGTACCTGACGGTAATACTGGTTTTCCTTTTTTCCGTAAAGTTTAAACTGCTCCGCATTCTTGACTTCTCCCGGTTGGTAGGGGATAAGAGGGTATCCAAGGCTCCGTATCTCCTGGTCCAGGCGCTTCAAGATCTTATCGCCTTCATCCTCACGGTCAAAAGCAATGAAGCGTACCTGGTGGACGTCTCCCTTAACGCTCTTTACCTTGTTTTTCCAGTCAAAGTCCATATCTACAGCGTCCAGCAAGGTTTTATTGAAGGTAAAGGACAAGGCATCTTTGCGGTGGGCATATTTTTCGAATACTTCGGTAAAGCCGGTTTTATTCTGGGCGTAAACATGGGTGCTTCCTATAAGCAGGGCAGCCATGGTAAGTGTTAAAAATCCACATTTTTTCATCGTATCATTTTTGTTTCGGTTCGTATTACTTCCACACCTTTTTCGGTGAGTCTCCGGGTGGTACGTTCCAGCTCAAGTCTTTTTCCGGAGAGGTTCAGGATAGCGTATCCTTCGCTGCCAATAAAAAGTGAGTCTGCCTTAACTCTCCAGGATAGCGTTGAAGTGGTTTTACCAGGTTCCAGGATATTTACAGTATTGCCCTCGCTGAACTCTATACGGCCCCAGGCAGGACCGTCATATTCATCCACAATCTTATCGCGAAGGGTCTTAACCCTGGTCAGGTGGTCATAATTCCATGTTTCCAGACACAACAAGCTTTCCCTTGTATGGGTAACCGCTGCTTGATGATCCTCTTTTTTAGAGCAGGATGCCAATCCGGTTATCAGGATAATGGCAGCTATAAATTTTGGTGTCATACTAGGTTTCTTCCTTTTGGTTATACAAAGATATAAACAAAAGATAGTACTATGCAATACAAAGTACCTTAATAAATTTTAAAACTATGATTATTAGACAGATAAAATTTAATCCAGATCGGTCATGGTGTGATTATACCGCTTCAAAAGCTGTTTGGCTTGCCTGATTAAAATGGGTTTTTCACCCGTTTGAATCCTTTTTGCGGCCAGTTTATGCTGTAGTGCAAAGTGGTGAAGAAGTGACTTCCAGGCGTAGAAGAGCGAATGCCCGGGATCGTAAATATGTGCGGGTTCTGAGTTGGCCCCGTTTACCTCAATGAGTGCCCAGTTCTGTAATTTTAAAAAGGTATCCCAACTGTCAAAGCGAATATCCATCCGGCCGTATTCAAAACCGGGTAATTGGTTTGCAATTTGACTAAGGGTTGTACAGAGTTGAGTATCCCCTAAATGTGAAATGTCCCTGAAGCAGGTACCCAAACGGTGGTTGCCAATATCTTCCAGTTTAAGATATTTCCCGGCAGGGAGCACTGTTTTTAGATTGTATCGGTTGTTCTTTCGCCAGCGCTCCAATTGCAGGAATGCCCGGTCATTGGCCCGTATAAGTTGTTCGAGGTCCGAGCTTCCATCACCGGTAACTCCCAGAAATTCACGTTGCATAAGAGAACTTACTCTCCATTCCCTGTTTCCCGGGTCCCGTATTACAAAGGCCCCGATCTCCAAAGGATAGTCCAGGTAGGTTTGCAGGATAAAATCAAAATCAGGATGGGGATTCCAGTGCCTCAGATCCTTTTCGGAGGCAATGATCTCAATACCCTTTCCCCGCATACCACGATCCGGCTTGGCTATCAAAGGGTAGGACATCCGTAGTTCCCTTATCCGCCTGGCCGTAAAGGAAGGATCGCTACCGGCCGGGTGAAACAAAGTAGCAGGCATAAAACCTTCCGGGGTTTTGGTATACATCTGCCACTTGGATTCTTCAATAATACCCCCGTATTCCATATAAGGGCGGTTGAGTACGGTTGGAAAGCTGAATCCTGAGCGCAGGCCATGCCAGAAATACTGGATAAAAAGTGGAATGTAAACGATGCGCCAGGGCCAGTATTCCCAATTTAATGCCCGGATACGTAATGTACGCCAGCGGTCCCTGGCCCTCATCTGGGCTTTATCTGTACTTGGTCACGGGAATCACTTACGAAGTTGAGATAGGTCATCTCTGTATTTTCGGTAAAACCGGAAATCTGGGTAAGGCTTACAGTTTTCAGGATCCCCCAGCGACTCATGACCAGGTCGTTTTCATGGTCACCATCCCCTGCACTCAGGTGGAAACGGGTAATGTTTTCGGGGCTTAATTCCGGTTTCTTTTTCAGCCAGTTGGCAAACCATACTTCTCTTTTATGACGTACTTCTTCTGTGTATAGAGTAGTGCTGGACCAGATATGTGGTTGATGAGGATCTTGTTTTTCCAGAAGCGTTTCTTCCTCGTTATGAATCACCTTGAAAAGTCCTGATTTATGCTTGATGATCAGGGTGAAAGGTTCTATGTTCCTGAAATCATATTCCTGCTGGAAATCTATGGGATCACGGAAGTTAAAACTGTCCAGCACAACCAGCCCCCGGCTTTTACGGTAAGGGGGAAGGTGCTGATGTGGGAGGCTACCTCCGTTTAATATACAGGCAGAAGTACCAGCGTCCGAATAAGCTATCCAGGTACCTTTAGCTTCAAGATCCTGTGGAAAGTAAAGGGTTTGTCCCTGGATTGTATTACGTATTATTTTTTCCGAAGAGGGGCGATCCTGGCGTTCATCCCGGTTATGGGTTAAAATATATCCCTCTTCAACGGGAATGTAGGTTAGCGTACACATTTTCAGGAAACTTTCTGTGCCGTACGTGCTTTCTGCAGGTTTCGCCAGGTACTGCGCGCAATACCGAATTGCGCGGGCAATTCAACTGACGGAATAAAGCTTTCCACACCTATGCGTATGATGGCCATGTGATGCACACTGTGTTCCAGGTTATAAGCCAGTTCGCGGCTTATGGAAGATGGCGAGCATGTTATAGAGGTCTCGCTTTCACCGTAATCACCCTCTATATAAACCACACGATCATTATGCAGGGAATTTATAAGCTTACAAAGCTCATCCAGACGGTCAAGGGCAGTGGTCCGTTTATTTTCCAATAAAAGGCTGCGATTACGGAGATCATAGTTTAAAGAATCACCGCTGCAAAGCAAAAGGGAATCGTAGAACTCTATAATGTGGCGTATATGTTTACCAATACTGTTATGATGCAGGATGGGTATTTCACTCTTGTAATCCTTATCACTGACCAGTGTTAAAAAATGCCTGAGCTGTGCCAAGGTATGGACTGTTTCGTCCTGCAAGTGCTTCATATAGTTCCAATGTTTCTTATAAAGTAATGGGGTGCCGGCCCACGCCTGCTTTCTGCAAATAACAAATTTTTAATGGTTTGTAAATGTCGGCTACTTGCCTTATTCCAGGTTTTTGGCCGATATGGCTTCTTTATTGTCGGTGGTTATCTCCTTCAGATCTTTATTGGATCGCCTCTTAACCGGCCTGATAATAAGGCGGATCTTCTTGTCATAACTGAAATAGTTGATTACCCAGTTCATGAGTACTACCATGCGATTTCGATAACCTACCAGTCCTCGCAGGTGAACCACCATCCATAACAGCCAGCCCATAAATCCCCCAAAACGCATGTGGTTAAGATCGGCCACCGCTTTGTTGCGGCCGATGGTGGCCATAGTGCCCAAATCATTATAGGAAAAGGCCTTAGGTTCTTTTTGTTGCTCCCATCGTACAAAATTACGGGCCAGGTTTACGCCCTGTTGTATAGCTACCTGGGCCAGCATGGGGTGACCTTTTGGGTTTTCCTCGCTTATCATAGCCGCCACATCACCCAGTGCAAAAACGTTTTCATAACCTTTTACCTGGTTGAACTCATTTACTATGTAACGACCTTTTTCCATCGCATCATCGGACAGGCCTTTGATGATGGTACCCTTAACACCGGCTGCCCATATCAGGGTAGAGGCCGGCAGGGCCTTTTTATTGGTGGTTACGGTGTCCCCGTCATAGGCTTTTACCATCGTGCCAAGCCAAACATGTACGCCAAGTTCTTCCAGGTACGCTTTAGCTTTTTTGGATGCATTAGTACTCATTGGGGGCAAGAGCTCACTTTCTGCTTCCACCAGGTGAATGCTCATACGCCTGAAATCCAGGTCGGGGTAATCATTGGGTAGCACGTGGGTTTTGAGTTCGGCCAGCGATCCGGCCAGTTCTACACCCGTAGGTCCACCGCCTACAATCACAAAGTTCATCAGCCGTTCTCTTTCCTGTAAGTCATTGGTAAGTGACGCAGCTTCAAAATTCTGCAGCATAATACTACGAAGGTTCAGTGCTTCCGGAACACTTTTCATGGGAACACTGCCTTCCTCCAGGTCTTTCATACCAAAGAAGTTGGTACTGCTTCCGGTGGCAATTACCAGGTAATCATAACTGATATTGCCTATGTTGGTAACCAGTATATTTTCCTCGGTGTTAATATCCTCGGCCAGTGCCATACGGTAAAAGAAGTTCTGCTGGCCCCTGAAAATATTGCGGATGGGATATGCAATGGAGTCTGGCTCCAGGCCGGCCGTAGCTACCTGGTAGAGAAGAGGTTGAAAAGTATGGTAGTTGTGCTTGTCTATCATGACCACCTGGAAGGGTTTGTTGCTAAGTTTCTTAACGAGATTCAATCCCGCAAAACCACAACCAACTACCAAAATGCGGGGCAAATTGGAGGCGGGTACATTTAAGCTATTCATGGTAAGTTGATTTGTTATATAACTATCTGATGCGTGTGAAGTTCTTGAACTCCCCGATGCGTTTTCCACCTAAAAGGTGGTTTTCCACCCAGCTCAGCCATCGGTATTTCCATTTTTCATGTTTGGAAGGTTGCTTTTTCCGGTTTCGTTTTCCGGAATATTGCAGCTGGTCTTTCCAGTTGATCTTCTTGATCCACTCCTGCATGGTAGCGGGATGCGAACCTTTGAATGGGGCTACTTTATTCAAGGGACCGTAATCAAAAAGAGTTTCCTGTTTTGCAAACAATGCTTCCGTAGCCTCTTTACCGCGATAGGTGGAGCTGGAAATTTTCCTTTTGCGGCCCATGAGCTCCGGGGGCCGTACCCAGCCATAATGATAGATCTCCGCTTTTACCTGCGCTACATTGAGCTTTCGGGTGCCTTCCTTTTTTTGGTAATCCTCAAAGGAGTAGTGGAAGGGCTGCGTGTGGTATCGAAAGGATTGTGCATCCTTCCAGCTGTGGATTTCCGGCAGGTTCCGTATTACGCGTATCTCCCTGGAGTAAAAGGCATGGGAGGGGTTGTAATGATCAAAATCCCCCCAAAAGTGGCGGTAGCTGAAAAGGAGCCCTTCTACTTCGGTATCGTGCAGGTAATCCTTAAAGGCTTTTTTTACAACCGGATGATATTTTTCATGAAGAGCTTCGTCACCTTGCAGGTAAAAAAGCCAATCACCTTTACAGGCTTCTTTGGCAAGGTCTGTTTGCTGCGCAAAGATGGTGTTTCGGGGAAATCTATCACTTTCCCACTCAGTGTGTAGAATACGGATCTTGGGTGAGTTGAGCGACCGTATCTCCTGTTCGGTTGTATCATCAGGGTCGCCTTTTCCCAGGGCAATTACAAATTCATCCACCAACGGTAGTATAGAGGCTACCGATTCCTTCACTGGTATAAACAGTTTAGGAGCGTTCCGAACAAATGTAAATCCGCTTATGGTCATGTTAACTGGAATGGTCGGCAATAATTTTCCACTCTCCATTTATCCTTTTCCAAACTAGAAGATAGCTTCCTGAAAGTGTGTCTGCCGATCGGAAAAGGTTCCAACGACCTGTTACCATGGCTGAACTGTCCTGGAGTATTTCTATGCGGTCATTATCAAATTGAAGGGTACCCATAAGCTCAGCGTTGCCGTAACTTTTACGGTAGTTTTCCAGGGTGGTCTGCCATCCGTAGGTGATGCCCCTGCTACCTATAAAGGTAAGGCTATCCGATTTCCAGTAAGCCTGCATGAAGCCTTCTAAGCTGTGCTGGTTCCAGGCTTCCTGCTGCTCTTCCATCAAGGAAGCAATGGTTTTTTCCTGCTCAACTGCTGAAAAAGCAACGGTATCCGGGCATGGTGTGGAGCAGGCGGCAAGGAGGAACCCCATACAAACAATTCCCTTTTTCATAGGTAGCGTTGTTTCAAAATCATGGTATGATGGTAGGTGTGCCCTGCGGTTATAAAACCTTGCGCCAAAACGCTTACAGGCAAATTGTTGGCTGTTCCTTTGAAGTTTAGCGAATCCGCTGAGAAAGTGCGGTAGGTGTTGATCGTGAAGATTCGCAATAAGCGAAAATCCTCCATTAAACCTTCCAGGCTCTGGTTTTGCATGGGGGTATTTTGCGCCCAGGCATTTTCATCAAAGCCCGGCAGATTTTCCTCTCCGCCTCGTGCTACGTATAAGGCCCTGAACAAGAATACAGTATCCGTGTCAATAACATGCCGGAGCATTTGCTTAACGGTCCATTTACCTTCTGCATAAGCGTAATCACTTTTAGAAGGAGCCAGGTCTTGCAAGGTGTGTAAGAGAGAATCTCCGCTATCCTGTAAATTCTGAAGCAGGTCAGTTCCCCGGGTAAGCTCTACATAACCCTGATAAAAACTACCGTATTCTCCAGGCTCAGGTCTTCGCATCAAAGCTGTTCCAGTCTGCGGTTATATTCTTCCTCGCTCATATCCCTCTCTACGGCCTCGCGGTTAAGTTGGGCTAGTGGGGCCATGTCTTTGAAATCCTCGCGGATCAGCTCTTCACGAAAATTACACACCGGGCAACTCACAAAATACTCCTGTCGGGTGGGGATCAGCGGAATAAAAAAAACGCTTATAAAATAGGTGCGCTTGTGTAGCAACCAATGCTTGCTGTTGTGACAATTGGCACACTCCCTTTCCTCCGTTGGGCCGATGCGTTTGGTTATCGGGTGGTATCCGAAAATAAAAATCATGGGGCAAAGTTACATATTGCGGTAATGCAACCATGCCTTCCGGCATTTTTCTACCTTTGTTGGTATGGCAACTAATCGTGATAAGCTCATGAGCGGATTCCGCTTTTTGGCGGTCGGCTTTCCTTTTATTTTTATGGGTCCTGCTTTGCTTACCTGGCAGGGAATTCCCAAGTACCAACAGGGAAATTATATTTGGCTGATCGTGAGTATTTTATTCATGATCATAGCTGCTTATTTTTCCGTGCGTGGTCTGCGTACTATACTGTCTGCCTTTTTTGATAAGTAGAGTTATCGCTGATTTCAGGATGTAACCGGTAGTTTGTCCTTGAGATAGTGGGCGGTATAGCTTTCCTTCACTTTGACAAGATCTTCCGGGCTCCCTTCAAATACCAGGTGCCCGCCATCTTCACCGGCATCAGGCCCCAGGTCAATGATCCAGTCGGCACATTTCATTACGTCCGGGTGGTGTTCAATAATAAGGATGGAATGGCCACGCTTGATAAGCGCGTAAAAGGACTGAAGCAGTTTCTTGATATCATGGAAATGCAGTCCGGTAGTAGGCTCATCAAAGATGAAAAGGTGGTGGTCATCCGAATTTCCTTTTCCCAGGAAAGTGGCGAGCTTTATACGTTGTGCTTCACCACCGGAAAGAGTGCTGCTGGATTGTCCCAAGGTAACATAGCCCAGCCCTACATCTTGCAAGGGCTGTAATTTGGACGAAATTTTAGCTTCCTCCTGGGAATTGAAGAACTCAATGGCATCGTCTACCGTGAGCTCAAGGATATCATGGATATTTTTATCCCCGAAACGTACATCCAGCACTTCCTGCTTAAAACGCTGTCCGTTGCATTCATCGCATTTCAGGTGTACATCCGCCATAAACTGCATTTCAATGGTAATCTCGCCTTCACCCTGACATTTGTCGCAACGTCCTCCGTCAATATTGAAGGAAAAATGACCGGCTTTCAGACTACGGGCCTTGGCCAATGGTTGCGAGGCATACAGGTTACGGATATCATCGTAGGCCTTAATATAGGTTACCGGGTTGCTACGGCTGCTTTTTCCAATAGGGTTCTGGTCTACAAACTCCACATCGGTAAGGCGTTTCCACTCACCTTCAAGGGCAGTATGCTTACCGGTTTTTTCCCCGTAGCCTCCCAGACGCTTCTTGAGGGCAGGGTAGAGAACCTTTTTGATCAGGGAACTTTTACCGGAACCACTTACCCCTGTTACCACAGTAAAGCAATGTAGGGGAATGTTAATATCAATATTCTTGAGGTTATTTTCCCGCGCACCCTTTATTTCGATGAACTTACGGGCTTCCTTGCGCTTGGCAGGCACTTCAATTTCATCCTTGCCGGATAGGTAACGCGCAGTATGCGTTTGATCATGGTCTTGGATTTCAGCCGGGGTCCCCGAAAAGATGACCTCACCACCGTGTGACCCTGCATCCGGGCCTATATCAATGATATAATCACTGGCCAGCATCATTTCTTCATCGTGTTCAACTACCACAACGGTATTTCCAAGGTCACGGAGGTCCTGTACTACTTTGATCAGACGGCTGGTATCCCGGGGATGCAGGCCTATGCTCGGTTCATCCAGTATATAGGTGGAGCCTACCAGGGCACTACCCAAGGATGTGGCCAGGTTGATACGCTGTGATTCTCCACCCGAAAGAGTGTTGCTTACGCGGTTAAGAGTAAGGTAACCTAAACCTACATTTCTAAGGTATTGCAGGCGGTTGTTGATTTCCAGTAAAAGGCGTTTGGCAATGGTGTTTTCGTATTCCGATAATTCAAGTTCACTGAAAAAACCGGCTAGCCGGTCAATGGGCATCAGGACCAACTCAGTGATAGCTTTACCCTGAATTTTCACATAAGTTGCTTCTTTGCGCAACCGGGCCCCTTTGCAAACGTGGCAACGCGTTTTGCCGCGATAGCGAGATAGCATAACGCGGTATTGTATTTTATAACTTTTAGACTCAATATATTTAAAGAACTCATCCAGTCCCCGGAAATGTTTGGATCCTGACCAAAGCATATCCTTTTCTTTATCCGTAAGTTCAAAGTATGGCCGGTGAATGGGGAAATTGGCTTTTGATGCTCCCCTGATAAACTGGTCTTTCCATTCCTGCATCTTTTCACCCCGCCAGGGAGCAATAGCTTCCTCGTATACGGAAAGACTCATGTCCGGTACTACGAGATCTTCATCAATGCCAATAATACTTCCAAAGCCCTCGCATTTAGGACAAGCCCCAAAAGGGTTATTAAAGCTGAAGAGATGTACGGAGGGTTCTTCAAATTCGATCCCATCCTCCTCAAAACGGTTGGAGAAAATTGTTTCTTCTCCGGTGTCGGCATTCTCGATAACACAAATGCCGCGGCCTTCAAAAAAAGCGGTTTGTACGGAATCGGCCAGGCGATTCTGATTTTCTTCACTATTGGTATTTGCCGTAAGCCGGTCTATTACTATCTGGAGATGGTCCTTTTGCGGATCGGTTTTGTCAAGATTTACCTGATCCATGCGCACCACCTTGTTATTGATGGCCACCCGCGAATAACCCTGTTGCTCCAGTATCCCCAACTGATCCTTCAGGGAACGATCATGAAGGAGTAAAGGGCACTTGACCATAATCCTGGTGGAAGGGTCCAGGCTTTCTACAAAGGAAATTACATCCTTGAGTTCGTTGCGTTTTATCTCTTTTCCGCTTACAGGGCTGTATGTATGGCCTATACGGGCATACAAAACCTTCAGGTAGTCATAAATTTCCGTAGTGGTTCCTACGGTAGAACGAGGATTCCTGGAAATCACCTTTTGCTCAATGGCAACGGCCGGTGACACACCGCGTATATAATCAACCTCCGGTTTATCCAACCTGCCCAGGAACTGTCGGGCGTAAGAGGAAAGGCTTTCAACATAGCGCCTCTGGCCTTCGGCATATAGTGTGTCAAAAGCCAGGGATGATTTTCCGGAACCACTCAAGCCCGTAATCACAGTAAGCTTTTTGTGAGGAATGGCTACATCTACATTTTTAAGATTATGAACCCTGGCACCTTTGATGATAATGTATTGTCTGGGGTCAAGTTTTTCAAGAGAAGTATCGGGCATAAATCATGGAAATCTGAAGATTTGCAAAATTACCAAACTCAGGGGTGTTTGGAGAATTGAATAAAAAAATTTTATATTTGAATTGCGGAAAAGCATTTTTGTTCATGGTTTTTTCGCATCGAACACTAAAAACACTATTGCTTATACATACATCTACTTGACTAAATCGAATTTTTAGGTACTAACCCAAATCAGGTAGATTATGGATTTCTCAAGAGCAAGTGATAGTGAGCTTATCACCAAATATCTTTCGGGGAGCGAGTCGGCTCTCGAATTTCTGATCAGGAAACATCAGCAACGCATTTATTCCTATATCATCGTTCGTATTCAGGACGAAGATCTGGCTAATGATGTTTTCCAGGATACTTTCGTTAAAGTGATCAACACTTTAAAACGTGGTAAGTACAATGAAGAAGGTAAGTTTTTACAATGGACGATGCGTATTGCCCATAATCTGATCATTGATCATTTCCGGAAGGCCAAGAGAATGCCTACCATGTCGCCCACGGATGAATTTGATATTTTCAATATTATCAAGGATCCCTCTCTTAACGTAGAGGCCTCTATTATAAAGGAACAAATAGAAGGAGATCTCTACAAACTCATTGAGCAGTTACCCGAAGAGCAGAAGGAAGTTTTGAAGTTAAGGCATTTTTCAGAACTGAGCTTCAAGGAGATAGCGGACCAAACCGATGTAAGTATCAATACCGCTTTAGGCCGTATGCGCTATGCGCTGATCAATTTGCGTAAGCTTATGGAAAAGAACCACGTAAGCCTGTTACAATAATTTTTCAATGCAGGCAATAAGGTTTGAAAACTGTACGTTACTTAAGGGTAATATTTCAAATCTAGCCTATGGGAAGTACTACTACACTCAAAAATGAACCCGGGGCGTATTGTAAACCCCGGAAGGAGACAATTCAGTTTTTACTGAATTACTCCAAAGCTCTGGAAGTGAAAAAACTAGCTTCCGGAGAGTATGTTGAATTTATCAGGAACTGATTGAAAGCCCCCGTATCAACGGGGGCTTTTATTTTACAAAGGGTTTTGTGGGGTATATGGGTTACCTTTAAACCCTAAAACATACTTACATGAAAGCCATTTGGAAAGACGTGGTACTTGCCGAAAGCGATAAGACCATTGTAATTGAAAACAACCATTATTTCCCTCCGGACTCCATCCATAAAGAATATTTCAAACCCAGCGATTTGCACACTACCTGTCCCTGGAAAGGTGAAGCTTCCTACTATTCCATTGAAGTGGATGGTGAGTTGAACAAGGATGCAGCATGGTATTACCCTAAAACCAGGGAAATGGCTAGGCCCATTGAAGGCTATATAGCCTTTTGGCGTGGTGTGGAAGTAAAATCATAGGAATTAAGGGGTGCCTTGTCGAAGGAGTTCCTTATTCCACTACCTTTGATGCCTGTTTTAATTAATTTTTTTGTTATGCCAAGAGGTACTGTTAAGTTTTTCAATGAGTCTAAAGGTTACGGATTCATTAAAAGCGCTGAAACCAATCAAGACATTTTCGTACACGTGTCAGGTCTCAATCACAAAGTGAATGAGGGTGACAATGTAACTTTTGAAGTGAAAGAAGGAAAAAGAGGCTTGAACGCGGTTAACGTTCAAGCTGAGTAATCTTATACTTTTTGAATTTGAATTGATAGCCCCCGCAATGCGGGGGCTTTTTTATTGTATCAAACTGCTGGATTTTACCAATTTTTGCAAACTGCTTTGGCCGTAAGGACCGGTAACCTTTACAATATAAATCCCTTCCTGTAGCTTATCGATATGGAGTACATGAGGCGTACTTTTTTCAAAATCATGCCTATAACTGGCCAGTACGGATCCTCTCAGGTCCATGATCGCTATTTCACTGCCTTTTTGTATTCCTGAAAGGGTAAGCAGCCCGGATGCCGGGTTGGGGTATAGCTTAAAATCATGCAGGGTAGTTGATTCCTGCAGGCCAATATTACAACGCCCGTTAATGTGTATATAGAGAATGCTATCGCTAATATCTGACCCACATACGTTGGTCAGAGAATTGCCATCCATACCGGTTTTGATAGTTAGGGCAAATACTCCTGAGTCCAGTAATGGATTAAATAACTTAAGGTAAGCCCTGTCTGAATACACTTTTGAAGAAGTAGTGCTTACGTCAATTACCGGGACAGCAACACTGTTTGGACCGATAAGGCGAAAATCAGTTGGGTCAATGGTAGTATGTACCACAGGCTTGGTGAAAGTTATCGGAATAATGGAATCACCACAACTTATTACCAGAGTATCCTTATCAAAGCCCCAGTGCTCTGCCTCATTACTGCAATAATCTACAATGTGATGGACAAAGTCTGTTATAAAGGAACCTATTAAAACGGGCTGTCTGGTAATGGGATGAAACCGGTATTCCTCAATAACAATACCCACACTGCTTCTTTTTTCAGAAGCAATAGGGCTGAAATCAATAACTCCGGTTGAATTATTAAGGTGGTAACCATCATAAGACAACACCGGATCGGAAACGGAATAACCCGCATTGAAGTCCATTGGCTGACCGATACCACATTGCCCAGTGTATACCGGTGATTTATAAAAGTAGAGCGAATCGCCATCGGGCTCATTGATAAAGGCGTCATAATAGGTTACCCTGTTCCGGCAGATAGGCCGCATTAATTCAATAATACTGTACTCAGGAAGGGAGTTAGGACCGAGGGTATTGTTTAAACGGGCGGTAATTAAATTGTTGGTCCCTGAGATAGAAGCCAGATTATCAACATGGGTACGGCAGCACTCTGCTTCCCACTCCATAGTAATGTTTGCGCAGTAAGGGCCAAGGTCTACGGTATTTTCGTAGTAATAAATATAGTAACGAACTGCAGACGAATCCGAAACACACAGGTCCGCTCCGGGAAGATACACTCCACCGTTGGAATAGGGCGTTCCCGCAACAGAAACTGAATCAAGCGTTACCTGAAAAGAGCTGACAGGGGCACAGGGGTTGGTAATACAAACAGGTACACTGGGATTTGCGGGTACCGGGCTTTTGCTATCATGTACTACATAAAGCTTTAACGTATAAAATGTATCATGATCATGCTCATAGGTCAATTGTCCTCCAACTGTATGCGATGCAAGAATAGAATTGGCGCTTATGATCAGCAGCCCGAGTAAAAGTTTCCTCATCATAGGTTAAAGTCTTAGATTTATACACAAATATAATTTTTTGAATACGGCTTATTAAAAGGAAAGACTGTGGATTATTTAAAGACCATTTCTATGAAAGGAAAGCTTAAAAATGCAATTCTGCTTATTCTCATCACCCTTCAAATTCCCCTTCATGCCAAGGAAGGCATGTGGATACCCTATCTCATCAGCCAACTGAACCAGGATGAAATGGTGGCCATGGGTCTTGAAATAACCGCAGAAGATATTTACAGCGTTAACCAATCATCCATTAAAGACGCCATTGTTCATTTTAACGGAGGCTGCACGGCTGAGATCATCAGCAATAAAGGGCTATTGCTGACCAATCACCACTGTGGTTATTCCCAGATACAAAAGCACAGTTCGGTAGAGAATAATTATTTAAAGAATGGATTTTGGGCCATGTCAGGTAGGGAAGAACTGAAGAATCCCGGTCTTACGGCTTCTATCATAAAATACATGGAGGATGTGACCAATGAGGTCTTACAAGATGTAAATGACCAGATGAGCATTGCCGAACGGGAAGCAACGGTATCTGCTACCATTAAAAAGATATTGGAAGGACGAAAGAACAGTGAAGGTTATGAGCTGAAAATAAATCCGTTTTTTTATGGTAATCAGTACATTTTAATTGCTGAGGAAGTTTTCAGGGATGTACGCCTGGTAGGTGCCCCTCCATCTTCCATCGGGAAATTTGGTGCGGATACGGATAACTGGATGTGGCCCCGGCATACTGGTGATTTTTCAGTATTCAGGATCTATTCAGGTGCGGATAATAAGCCGGCAGATGTAGCGGATGAGAATATTCCTTATAATCCCAATTACCATCTTAAGATAAATATTAGTGGGGTGCAGGAAAATGATTTCAGCATGATCTATGGTTTTCCGGGTTCTACCCAGGAATACCTTCCTTCTGCTGAAATTAAAAACACCATTGAAGTGTATGATCCAGCTCGTATTGCAGTACGTGAAAAGCTTCTCAGGATACTGGACCGTAAAATGCGTCAGAATGATGCCACCCGCATCCAGTATGCCTCTAAATATGCTTCTATAAGCAATTCCTGGAAGAAGTGGATTGGAGAAATAAAAGGTGTAAAGGAAACGGATGGGGTAGAGCGCAGGCAACAACTGGAAAACCAGTTTGAAGCTGCGTTGAATAAAGATGCGGTGCTAAGGGAGAAATACGGAGAGGTACTGGGCGAATTGAATAAGCTCTATGAGGAAAGAAAACCCCTGATGCTGGAGAGATATTACTATATAGAAATCGGCTACCTGGGTATTGAAGTGTTGCGCCACATGCTGGGATATCGCTCTATGGTGCAGTATTACCAGGAAGATAAAGACAATGAATTACAGCAGAGAGCTTCGGAGATAGCCAATGGAATGGATAACTTTTACAAGGATTTTGACGTGGAACTGGACCGGCAGGCCATGCAAGTCTTGTTGCCCATTTACCTGAAGGAAGTTTCTACTGAAGAAGTACCGGAATTGGTAAAAAAACTGAAGGAGATGGAGGATAAGGACCTCCGGGAGTATATTGACGAGTTGTATGAAGACCTGGTGGTTTTGGAAGACCCTTTGGAGTTCAGGGAGATGTTACAGAATAAGCCTTCCAAAGTAGCCCGGAAAATAGAAAAAAGTGATGCGTATCAACTGAGTTCCGCGATGTATGATCACTTTATTCGCGTTTTAAATCCCCGGGTTTCCGCTATTAATGATAAGATCGATTATTACCAGGGGCAGTATATTACTGCTATGCGCCAGGTATTTCCCATGAAGCGCTTTTACCCGGATGCCAACAGCACCCTTAGGGTAGCCTACGGTAAGGTGGAACCCTATGAGCCGCGTGATGCTGTTTACTATGAAACCCAGACCTACCTGGATGGGGTTATGGCCAAGTACATCCCCGGAGATTACGAATTTGACCTGCCCGTTAAACTTATAGAACTCTATAAGGATAAGGATTTTGGTCCGTACGGAGAGGATGATAAAATGCCAGTATGTTTTATTGCTTCCAACCATACCACCGGAGGTAATTCCGGCAGCCCGGCCCTTAATGGTAAAGGGGAATTGGTAGGTCTTAATTTTGACCGGGTATGGGAAGGAACCATGAGTGACATCAATTACGATATCAGCCGTTGCCGTAACATTATGGTGGATATCCGCTACGTCCTGTTTATCATGGATAAGTTTGCAGGAGCCAAATACCTGGTGGACGAAATGGACCTGGTGTATAATCCGGTGGTCAATAAAGACGAGGAAATGAAGAAAGTACTGACGAATTAAATTCTAGAAACCCGCTGGAGCTGACAATATAAAGATGGTGGGTTTCTTTTCAAGGTCAGGTTTGTTCTTTTTCCACTCTGCTATAGTCTGGGTTTTGATCATTTCACTGTCCAGAGTAATATCTCGGGCAATGCACAGCAGGCTGTCCGGACTGCAGGTTGAGGTAAGGTCCTCAAACATTTTCATATTACGGTAAGGTGTTTCCATGAATATCTGGCTTTGCTCGCTTTTCTGGCTCAGCTTTTCCAGGGATTTGAGCTTTTTTGAACGTTGCGATTTATCAATGGGCAGGTAACCGTTAAAGGCAAAATTTTGTCCGTTCATACCACTGGCCATCATGGCCATAAGAATAGAGGAGGGGCCTACTAAAGGAACCACCCTTATACCTTTTTGGTGGGCCAGCATCACCACTTCTCCACCGGGATCAGCAACACCGGGAGCTCCGGCTTCAGAAATAACCCCCACATGATGTCCGTCCAGGCAGGGATTTAAGAATTCCGGTACTTCCTCAACTTGTGTGTACTTGTTGAGAACATTGATGCGAAGGCGGTCCTGGGATTTGGAGGGTAGCACCTTTTTAATAAAAGCCCGGGCTGATTTTTCATTCTCCACGATATAGTGCTGGGTCATATCAATCACCTTTTTAACCGCCAGTGGCAGCACCTCCAGGGGCTCAACCTCACCCATCAGCGATGGTATAAGGTATAATTTACCGGGGGCCCGATTGCTGTTATCCTCCATGCTTTACCTTTTTAGTGATCTCATCCGTGGCCTGGTCCAGCAGGCGGTATACATTTTCAAAGCCCTGGTCGCCTCCAAAGTAAGGATCAGGAACTTCGCGGTTGGAGGAAGGTTCCAGTTCGTTCAACAGGAAGTCCACTTTGTTCTTATCCGCTTCATTACGTGCCAGCTCTACAACGTTGGCATAATTGCTTTCGTCCATAACATAGATACGATCAAAACGATCAAAATCTGAAACGGTGAATTGGCGTCCTCTGAGGTCGGAGATGTTAACACCGTATTTCCTGCCAATTTTAATGGCACGCGGATCCGGTGCTTCATCAACATGATAGGAGGAAGTTCCCGCACTATCCACCTCCGCATCCGTATCTTTCAGTTTTTCGCGAAGTATACCTTCGGCAAGTGGCGATCGGCAGATGTTGCCGAGACAGACCA
>CETZ01125655.1_pt1 | contig 23185 bp, 21 predicted proteins | sample 531441 | NCBI WGS metagenome assembly CETZ01 (sample SAMEA2623098, study PRJEB7988) | marine metagenome | isolation source: saline water (ENVO:00002010), including | reverse complement strand
GCGCGGCCATAACCAGCCAGTACTGCACAGGAAGTATATCGGTATACCGGGATAGGATAAATGCAGCCAGCATGGTAAATACCACACCTCCTAAAAAGCCTTCCCAGGTTTTGTTGGGTGATATACGCTCCAGGAGTTTATGTTTTCCAAAACTCCTGCCTATTAAATAAGCGAAGGTGTCCGAGGTCCATATCAAAATGAAGATGGAGGCCAGTAGCCAGGGTTCGTCACCTCCCAGGGCATGTGGGATTCTTGGAAGGAGAAAAAGTGGGAAACTGATATATATAAGGCCAAACACCACATGAAAAAGCTTCTGGGGAACTTTGGCGTGTTTGATAAATACCTGGCTGATCAGCAAAACAAAAAACAGGAAAACGATCAGGAAGTGAAGAAGGCTTTCCTTTTGGGGGGAAATATCAAAGGCGCTGGAGTAGCAGTATATGGAAAGAAAAAGTATGCCCGTCATTAAGGCCGAGGGCAGGCTGATATGCTTTTCCTTACGAAACTGCATCCATTCAATAATGGCAGAAGCGCCCAGAAACCCGGCCAGGAAAAGATAGCCATACCCACCGCTAAAACAGGAAAAAAGAACCAGGGTGGTGTACACAAGTCCGCTTATGGCACGGGTAAATAAGTTCTGCATTAAAGTTGGTCTTCGAGCAGTAAAAGATAAATATCTTTTGTACAAGTAGTACCACTGCTCGTGGATTGGTCTATATCAGCCTCTTTAACAGGGCCTTTAATGGTAGTGATCTGGGAGGGAATACTCCCTTTATAGCGTTCCCGTATGCCGGTAAGTCCGGAGCGCAGGTTTTCTACGATCTGGCTGGTACGGGCTATAGTGATAAAGGTTTCGGGGAGTTCGGTAAGCTTCTTCCCGCGGGTTTGATTTTCAGAGATCATGATGCCTCCGTTAAAGGAGATCAGGAACTCACAGTCGGCACAAAAAGCATCTGCCTGCGCCAGGCCGGTATCCGTATAGTTGAGTCCCGCATTCCCAAGGATGGACTGAAGGTTGGGATCCTTACAAAAAATCAGGCTAATGCCTGATTCTCTGGTTATATTCTTTAAAAAATCGTAAGCGTCTGATTCATTCTCGCAGTAAAGGAACTTACCGCCCGACTCCGTGAAATTCTTAACAAAAGCAAGATCAACAGGTTCTTTTTGACGTGGAGCAAATTCTCCCTTTTTGGCGGGTTTGCCATGATTTTCATCTTCCGGTTTACCACTCAGTACGGAAAATACTTTGCCAAAAAAACCTTTTTTCTTCTTGGATTCCTCCATTCTTCAGCTAAGAGTTTTGCAGAGGATGCCGCTTATCATTCCTGTTCCTTGTCGGCAGCTTCCTCTTTTTCGGATACCTTAATATCGGTGCCATTATGGCTACTGGATAAGTCATCACCGGTTTTAACCTCCTCCTTTTCATTATCTTCTTCTTCTTTCTGCCAGGGGCGCCTGCCAAAGATTTCTTCCAGATTTTCCTTAAAAATAACCTCTTTCTCCAAGAGAAGGTCAGCCAGTTTGGATAGTTTTTCCTTATGCGTTGTTAATAATTCCTTGGCTCTAACGTACTGTGCTTCAATTATCTTGCTGATTTCTTCATCAATAACCTGGGCGGTACGCTCACTGTAGGGCTTATTGAAATTATACTCGTTACCGTTCTGGCTGTCGTAATAAGTGATGTTTCCGATCTTTTCGTTGAGACCGTAAATGGTAACCATAGCACGGGCCTGTTTGGTAACCTTTTCAAGGTCACTGAGTGCACCGGTGGAAATTTTCCCGAAAACGATCTCTTCTGCAGCACGTCCCCCAAGAGCAGCACACATCTCATCAGTGATCTGTTCAGTGTTGGTAATTTGCCTTTCCTCAGGGAGGTACCAGGCAGCTCCTAAAGAGCGTCCCCTGGGAACTATAGTAACCTTTACCAGGGGTGCAGCATGTTCCAGCATCCAGCTAATAGTAGCATGTCCGGCCTCATGGTAGGCAATAACCTTCTTCTCGGCCTTTGTAATGATCTTGTTTTTCTTTTCCAGTCCACCAATAATACGGTCTACGGCATCCAGAAAATCCTGCTGATCTATAGCATCCTTGTCCTTACGGGCAGCAATAAGGGCGGCCTCATTACATACGTTGGCAATATCGGCTCCTGAGAAACCCGGAGTTTGCTTGGCCAGGAACTCCGTATCTACGGATTTGGAAAGTTTAAGGGGTTTCAGGTGAACTTTAAAGATATGCCTTCTTTCGTTCAAGTCGGGTAGGTCTACATAGATCTGGCGGTCAAAACGGCCGGCACGCATCAAAGCCCTGTCCAGTACGTCTGCACGGTTGGTAGCGGCAATTACAATAACGTGCTCGTTGGTGGCAAACCCGTCCATTTCGGTGAGGAGCTGGTTCAGGGTATTCTCCCTTTCATCATTACCACCGCTAAATGTGTTTTTACCACGGGCCCGGCCAATAGCATCAATCTCATCAATAAAGATGATAGCCGGTGATTTTTCTTTTGCCTGTTTAAAAAGGTCTCGTACACGGGAGGCTCCTACGCCTACAAACATTTCCACGAAATCCGATCCGGAAAGCGAAAAGAAAGGAACTTTAGCCTCACCGGCTACAGCTTTGGCCAAAAGGGTTTTACCCGTTCCGGGAGGGCCTACCAGCAATGCTCCTTTGGGGATTTTACCACCCAAAGAGGTGTATTTATCAGGATCCCTAAGGAAGGATACGATCTCTTGTACCTCTTCCTTGGCGCCTTCCAGGCCTGCCACGTCCTTAAAGGTAACCTTTACGTTGGTGTTTTTGTCAAACAGCTGGGCTTTGGATTTGCCAATGTTGAAGATCTGTGCACCGGCACCGCTACCTCCGGCACTCATCCTGCGCATGATGAATATCCAGATAGCGATCATGAGGATAAAGGGGAAAGTCCATGCAATGATGTCTCCCCAATAGTCCTTCTGGGTTTTATAAGTTACAATAACCTTATCAGGATCAATGGATGTATTCTTTTTGTAGAACTCGTTGAGGTTTTCATGGAAGATCTCCTGGGGCATTTCAAAAGCATAATGCGGGCCGGGGTTCAAACCTCCACCAAAGCCACGATCGCGAAGATCTTTATACTCTGCCTTGTTTTTCAGGGCTTTCGGGGTGAGGTATATCTGAACATCCTTCTCGTTGATGACCACCACCTTTTCTACGTCCCCATCCTTAACCATGGAGGTAAACTCCTGGAAATTGGTGTTTTCGGTAGTGGCTCCCATGCTTCCAAAAACCTGGATAGCTATGAAAATGAGGAATATAATAGCATAGATCCAATAAAAATTGAATTTACGCCCGGGACCATTACCCGGCTTTTTTCCTCCCCCGCCATTATTAGGATTGTTTCCTTTCGAAAACTGTTCTTTCAATTTATTAAGTTGATTCTTGTCTTGTTTCACCACAACAGTTTAAAGTCTAATACTTGTTCTCTAAAACGGTAACTTCCGCATCGCTCCAAAGGCTGTCCAGGTCGTAAAATTCCCGAACACTTTTCTGGAAAACATGGGCTACCACATTTACATAGTCCAGTAGCACCCACTCTGAGTTGTCACGTCCCTCTACATGCCATGGTTTATCTCCCAGGCTTTCGCGTACCGTTTTTTCAATGGAATCACTAAGGGCGTTGACCTGTGTATTGGAGGTACCATCACATACTACAAAAAAGTCACATACAGAGTTCTCGATTTCACTCAGGTTGAATACTGTAATATTCTGTCCTTTCACTTCTTCCATCCCCTCTACAATAGAGTCTACCAATGGTGAAAACTTAACCTCGTCTTTGCTTAACTTCATGCAATGCGTTTAATTTTGATGCAAAATTACGTAATTATCAGGCCGGCTCATTTCCAAGTCTGTCTCCGGCTCCCGAATTTAAAATATGGAAACTCTTTTTATAGGCCAGGAAAAGTTGAAGTTTGCCGTTTTGGAGTCTACAAATTCCTACCTGAAGAACATTATCAAAAATGGTAATCCGGCTGAAGGATTAACCGTGCTTGCTGAATATCAAACATCAGGCCGAGGTCAGTTTGGCAATAGTTGGGAAGCTGAGAAAGGTAAAAATCTGCTATTCAGCGTTTTATTAAAACCAGCTTTTCTTCCTCCGGACCGCCAATTCATCCTGAATATGTCAGTTTGTCTTGCAGTGGTGGATAGTCTGAATGAAATATCCCCGGGTTTTCTGATCAAATGGCCCAATGATATCCTTTATAACCAGAAGAAGGTGGCCGGTATTCTTATAGAGAGTGCCATCAGCTCAGGGGCTCTTGAAAATACGGTGGTGGGTATTGGTATCAACATCAATCAGACTCAATTTGAGGTAGAAAACATGCGCACTTCCCTTAAAAAGATTACCGGAAATGTTGTAGAACCCGACTTTGTTTTGACCAAAGTACTGGAAAAAATGGAAGGCCGGTACCTTAAACTTAAAAGGGGCAATACCTCAGGACTGTTCCGCGAATACTACTCAGTTATGTTCGGAATGGAGCGGGAATTACCGGTACGGATCGGTGATGAAATTACTTCCATTATTCCCTTGGCGGTAGAGCCAGGTGGAGAATTACTGGCCATGCATAAAGGTAGGAAAGTACGTTTCCGGTTTAAGGAGGTCCAGTTTATCCTCAACTAGATCCCGGTCAGTTTATCAGCCAGGTTTTCGAGGAAATTCTTCAGGGGCTTTTCCACCATCATCCGCATCATCATGTTGAAGTCTCCGTCAAACACAAAATGAGCCTGGCAGGTATTATCCGTTTGGGGTTCAATATGGCAGGCCATAGTGAAATTGAGTTTTGAACTGGCCGAACGTAGTTTGATATGGTCAGGCTTCACTTCTTCATCTACCATAACCCTTACTTCCGGCAAGCCTTTCATCTGGAACATAAAAGAGTTATCGTCCGCTTCAAACTTTTGTACGGAGTCCGGCATCAATTGGTTGAAATTCTTGAAATCACGCAGCTGATCAAAAAGTTCTTCTGCAGATTTATTTACGGTAACTGTTTTGGATTCCAGGTGTAACATAGTAAAATGAGTTTGTCAGATAAATGAACGCACGGATGGTTTATAGGTTCAGCCTTGCCATTTTGCCGGATCTTTTCGCCATTGCCGGAGGGTTTCCATCGTGATTTCATCCATATAACCGTTGGAATTTACCTGCTCCAATAAATGATCATAATCACTAAGAGTAAGCAGGCGGCAGTTGGCTTTTTCAAAATTTTCTTCCGATACAGGAAAGCCGTAGGTAAAGAAGGCTGCCATTCCTAAAACGTTGGCATTAGCTTCACGCAAAGCTTCTACCGCCTTCAGGCTGCTACCTCCGGTGCTCACCAGGTCTTCTACCACCACCACGCTCTGACCGCTTTCCAAGTGCCCTTCTATAAGGTTCTTGCGGCCGTGGCTCTTTGCTTCGGGCCTGACATATACAAAGGGTAAACCCATTTCCTGGGCAATAAGCACTCCCATAGCAATGGCGCCCGTGGCTACTCCTGCTATCACGTTGGGCGTTCCGTATTTTTCGCGAATGGCTTTTACCATGTTCTCCCGTAAAAAATTACGAACCATGGGATAGCTCAGGGATATGCGGTTATCGCAATATATCGGGGATTTCCATCCACTGGCCCAGGTAAAAGGGGCATCGGGTTGCAATTTTATTGCCTTAATTTGCAGTAGCTGTTCAGCTGTTTGGCGGGCTAATTCAGTATCAAAAATCATGGTCTCAAATGTATAAAGTTTTCATCAACGACTCCTCACTGGAATTCATCTCCAATGACGCTGAGAGAGAAGGGATAACGGAATGGACAGGTAATGAATCCATAGAAGAGTGGATCGGGAAACTGGAAGAAGAAAAGGAGATCCGACATTATGTGATATCCTGCCTGGCTCCGGACAAGGTTTGGAAAGAGTTCCTGAACTATTATACGATTATTGAAGCGGCCGGGGGTGTAGTGAAAAATGAAGCAGGTGAAGTACTGATGATCTACCGTCTGGATCGTTGGGATCTGCCAAAAGGAAAGATTGAGGAAGGGGAAAGCATTGAGGAAGGCGCTGTGCGTGAAGTAGAGGAGGAGTGTGGTATAACCCAGCTTGATATTGTGAAGCCCTTGCCGATAACCTACCATACTTACTGGCTTAAAGGACAACGTGTTTTAAAAAGAACCTATTGGTTCAGTATGCGTACCGAACATCGGGCAGAGTTAGTGCCGCAGATAGAGGAACACATTGCCAAAGCGCAATGGATAAAGCCGGATTTCCTGGACGAGTATTTGGGAAATACGTACGCCAGTATTCACTGGTTATTGCAGCAAGTGGATTTTAACGATTAAGGAACACGAACGGCAGTCGGTACAAACTGGGTGTAATCTCCACCATGGCGCAAAACATCACGCACAATGCTGGAGCTAATGGATGACAACCCTGAAGAGGTGAGGAGGAAAACTGTTTCAAGCTGATGATTCAGTTTGCGATTGGTTTGGGCTACGGCTTTTTCAAATTCAAAGTCAGCCGGATTTCGCAAACCGCGCAAGATAAAGTCCGCACCTTTATCCCTGCAATAGTTTACCGTTAGGCCTGAGTAGGCATCAACCTCTATTTTGGGTTCATCCGAAAAAGTTTGCTGTATCCACTCCAGCCGCTGGTCCAAAGAAAACATATATTGCTTGTTGGCATTCTTTCCCACCGCTACAATGATCTTATCAAACAAGGGCAAGCCACGGCTTACAATATCCTGGTGGCCAAGTGTGATGGGATCAAAGGAGCCTGGAAATACAGCAATTTTCATGATTTGCTTTTTAGGGCATTTTCAACGGATTGATCAAAAAGCTCACCCAAGGTAATACCAGCATAAACCGCCTGCCTGGGCAGAATGCTTTCTTTACTGAGCCCTGGAATGGTATTCACCTCAATAAGAAAAGGTACTCCGTTTTCAGTAACTATATAATCCACGCGGGCAATGCCATTGAGGTTAAGACTTTCATAAATGAATTCACTTTCCTCCAGGATCTGGGCGTAGGTACCTTCGGCTATACGGGCGGGCGTTATTTCTTCTGAGAGTCCGCTGTATTTGCTTTCGTAGTCGAAAAACTCATTTTTAGGGACTATATCGGTAACCGCCAGGGCTTTGATGAAGCCGCTGTGGTTGCTTACACCACAGGCTACTTCAATACCTTTTACCATGGCTTCAATAATAATCTGGCTGTCTACTTCAAAGGCGTGTTCAATGGCCTCTTCGAGGTCAGTAACGGATTTTACTTTGGAAACACCGATGCTACTGCCACTGCGATTAGGTTTCACAAAACAGGGTAAGCCAACCTGGGCCAGGATCTCATCACTGTCGTACTCCTCATGGCGCGCCAGGTAGTAGGCCTCAGCAATATTTACCCCCAGGCCTTTCAGCAGCATACTGCATTCGGCTTTATTGAAGGTAAGGGCACTTTCAAACTGTCCCGAAGCGGTTTGCGGCATACCTATCAGGTCAAAGTAGCCAGCGAGGGGGCCGTCTTCTCCGGGAGCACCGTGAATAGCGTTGAAAACTGCGTCAAAAGTCAGTTTCTGGCCATCTATAAGGGCTGAGAAATCATTTTTGTCAACGGGGAATTCCTGCTCATTGTGCAGTACCACCCACTTATCCCTGCGAATCAGTACCCGGTAGGCATTGAAGCGTATTTTACTGAGATTTTCAAAAACAACGTTTCCTGATGCAACTGAAACGTCATATTCGGACGAGAAACCGCCCATTACTACGGCAATATTGTGTTTCATATAAGTCTAGAAGCTGAACAAAGTTAATTTTTTTGGTAACGTAGAGATACTTCTACAAAACCAATTCAGATCAGCGTCTGAACATCTCGAAAAAACGGGGAAACTTATTCCTGAAGGGAGCGTACTTGCCTGCGCATTTCCCTGGACTGTGCGTACTTACCAGCCATGCTGTTATACTGGTGAAGAGTAAGGCCTGTAGCTTCTATCAACTTTTTAACTTCGCTATTCATCTCATCCTGTATTTCCACAATACTTTTCATGGCCTGCATAAAGGCCTTTTTTTCTTCTGAGGTATAATCGGAAGCGTCACTGGTAACGTCTTTTTTATAATTGAGCATGCCGGAAAATTTATCAGCTGAAAGTCCGGTTTCTTCCACAGCCTTGATCATTTCCTGGCGGTATTGCCTTTGAATGGTTTCTGCTTTTTCATGAACCCTTCCGAAAGAAGCAAGCAAGGCATCACTGTATTGTGCCGTGGCATCAGAAGTGACTTCTACAGAATCAGTTTGTGCCAGCGCAGTATTGCTGATGCCAATGGCCATAAGAAATAGAAGAAATATCGGTTTTAGAGAGAAATTGCACTTCATGATAAGGTGGTATTTAGAAGGGAATTATACTCTTGAAGTATACACATTTATTTGCGCGTAGTCAAGGGCCTGGGACTAATCCAGTTCGCCAAACACCTTCTGCAGGATAGCATTTACCCTGGCCAAAGGATCTTTACGGATCTGAGCTTCTTCATCCCCTACTTTCAGGAACAGGCCATCCAGGCCTTTGTTTGTGGCATGAACCGAAATATCAGTGGCTGCAATGGTTTGTATATTCATAAGGCTTCCAATACTTCCGGCTCCCGGAACCTGGGTATTGAGGATGGCGTTGTAATCGGCTACAAAACTCTCATAGGAGTCCACTACACTGGAACCACCAATTTTTATGGAACTCAGTGCATTATCAATACGCGGTTCGTATTCATTGAACAGATGAGTACTGGTCCTGGAGGCCAGGTATTCCGTAGCAGCTTTGTTGTTGTCGCCAAAAAGGATATTGTTGGCGTCCTGTATGGTAATGTCCAGAATGGCATCCAGGAAAATAGGGCCAGCTGTTTTGGCTGCGTCTTCTGCGGCACGGTTTATCCCGACAATCAGGTCATCCTCTTTTCCCTTAAGGCTCTCAATGTTTATCCCAAGCAGGTTATTCTGATAGCCCTCGTACAACATTTCCCCGGTAACAGTTATACCTAATACTTTAAATGATTTGCTTTTGAAATTGGAAATGCTGGACTGTACTTCGTCCGGTAAAAGGATCTTCACGGCCTGGTCCTTGAGGTAACCATCCTTCACGGAGAGGATCTTGGTGGCGGTGTCCGTACCTACTTTCAAGGCTTCCTTGAGTCCTTCGGTAATCTCCGCTTCACTTAAACCGGAATTAAGAAACTCGTCAATTGAGTCTGTTTCGCAGGAAGTAAGCATCAGTGTGCCGGCAATAAGAAGAGAGGAAATTAAGCGCATATCACAATTTTAATTTACGGTGGAAAAATCCATTTTCGTACCAAACTTAAGTAATGGAATGGTATACTTAAAAAGAAAGTGTGAGTTGCACCGTTTGTTTTTCTTCATCATGGTTGAGGTTGGAGAGGCTGATTCCCAACAGGCGTACAGCTTTGTCCGGAAAAGGCTGGTGCAAAAGCTCTATAGATTTTTGGAGTATGTCCGTTGCCGATTCGATACTGTGACCAAAGGTAAAGCTGCGGGTGTGTTGCTCAAAGTCAAAATACTTGAGTTTGAGCGTCACCGTTTTGCCGGTAGTTTTTGTGCTTCGGATCCTTTCCTCCAGTTTGTCCATAATGTCCTGCAGGGCGGTTTCCATTTCTGCTTCGGTTTTGAGGTCCCTGGAAAAGGTGCGTTCTGCTCCCAGCGACTTGCGGATACGATCCGGTTTCACCCGGCTTTTTTGCAGGCCCCGCACGATATTGTAATAATGCTGGCCTGACTTGCCAAACTCACGTATCAACAAGGGTAGTTCCCATTTTTTGAGGTCTTTGCCAAAGTGAATACCCAGGCGTTTCATTTTTTCGGCCGTTTTAACACCAATGCCGTAGAATTTCTGAATGGGTAATTCCTCCAGGAAGCCAAGGGCCTGTGCTGGCATAATGGTTTTTTGCCCGTTGGGTTTGTTGATATCGGAAGCTACTTTAGCCAGGAATTTATTGATGGAGATGCCGGCCGAAGCTGTGAGTTGTGTTTCTTCCCAAATGCGTTGGCGAATCTCTTTGGCAATACGTGTGGCGGTTTCAATACCTTTCTTGTTTTCAGTAACGTCCAGGTAGGCTTCGTCCAGGGAGAGGGGCTCTACTAAGTCTGTATACTCCAGGAAAATATCCCGTATCTGACGGGATACAGATCGGTACTTTTCAAAGTTGGACTTTACAAAGATGATTTCCGGACACTTGCGGTAGGCCAGGGATGAAGGCATGGCAGAACGTACACCAAACTTTCTGGCTTCATAGCTGGCAGCTGCAACAACACCGCGCTCACGTGAGCCACCCACGGCTACCGGCTTCCCCTTTAATTCGGGATTGTCCCGCTGCTCTACAGATGCATAAAAGGCATCCATATCCACGTGTATGATCTTTCGTATGTATTCCTCCGGTATCATGCTGCTTAAATCGAGGGAAAGATAACTGAAATCCAATATTGAGCTTGCACGTGAGCGGCTCGAAAAGCAGGGAAGCCATAGTGGAAGAAAACAGATCCAAAACTTTGGAAAAATTTTGAAGCGTATTTCTGATACTGGGGCATGCTGTAGGTATGTATCTGATGATCATTTGGTTTAGGAACATGCCTTTACGGGGTAAGGTGGTGCAATTGTGAAACTTTCGTTTCTGCAAGCCAGTATGTACCCGGCTTTTGGTGTGAGGTGTAGTACTGTTTTCCTATTTTTGATCATGCTTTCCAAAAAATCCAAATACGCTATTAATGCTTTGGTATATCTGGCCCGGAAGTACCAGGAAGATCCTAAGGAAAAGATCCAGATCGCTGAGATATCTGAGAAACAGAACATTCCCAAGAAGTTTTTGGAGGCTATACTGTTGAATCTGAAAAACCACGGCATATTAGGAAGTAAAATGGGTCGTGGGGGAGGCTATTACCTGCGAAAGGAACCTGCGGAAGTAAACCTGGCCGATATTCACCGCATTTTTGACGGAGCTATTGGTTTGCTGCCTTGTGTGACTTACCAGTATTACGAGAAATGTGAAGAGTGTATGGATGAAGATATATGCGGGATCCGTGAAGCAATCATGGAGGTGCGTAACCAAACGGTGGACATTCTAAAATCCAAAACGTTAAGGAGTATTATTGAGCACGAAGACCGTAAAAAGACCCGTTATCAGTAAAAAAAGGCCGCTTTTAAAAGCGGCCTTTTTTATTTGGAGTAAGTAGGATTATTTTTTGATGATCCTTGCAACATTACCATCCCTATCTCTGATGATATAGATGCCGGCAGGTTGTGTGCTGAGGTCGGCCTCATTCTTATGATCAACACTTTGCACTTTTTTGCCATCCAGGTTAAACACCTGGTAGGAGCCGCTTTGCCCGAAGTAGATCTTACCTTCCGTTGGATTGGGGTAAACCAGGGTTTCTACAGTTTCATTTTCAGTCAGTCCAATGCTGTAGAATACTTCATAAATAGTAATGGTTCCACTCACTTCATTGGAAACAATCACCAGGTTCTTTCCACTGGGGCTGGCGGATGAGGGAACAAAGAGCATGCCTTCGGGACCCAGGTCACCCGCTCCGGGACTATCAGCTGCTACGTTAAAGTCACGGTTCAGTTCGTACATGATGAAGTTTGGTGCGCTTGGATTGGTTACATCATAAATCATAATGCCACCCATACGCTCCAGGCCAATGAAGGCTAATTTTACTCCGTCCACATCACCGGTAGTGATGGCCTCCGGCTCGCAACCTTTGTCATCGCTACGGCTCTTGAAGGAGGCATTGTCGTCATTGTTGGAGTTGAACTCGTTTGGATAGGCCACGGCCAGGTACTGTTCAAACTCATCGCCACTATCCCAAACCAGTTGTCCCTGATCATTCCAAATACTGAATGAACGGGCACCAAAGTGAAACAGGGAATCATAGTCGCCATCCCCGTCATTGTCGCCAAGAGAGGTGGTGATATTCAATCGTCCTAATACATCTTTGTTCTGAAGAGTAGCCGCATTAGGAAAATTGGTGGGGTCCAAAGTCAGGTCCTTAATACGCTCTTCTTCGGAATAGGTATCGTAGTCACGGGCGTCACCCTCGTTGGCACTGGCGATGTACGTATTCCCGTTAGCTTCAAAGGCAGTAATAGCGTCTGGTTGGTACATGCCAAAGAGGTTGTTGTAGGTGGCAATGTTGATGGTAGAAGCTGTATTGGAGGCGTCCAGTCCTATCACGCTACGGTTCACATAACCAAGGCCTACAATGGTGTCCAGGGTTTTAGTGGTAAGGTCAATAATGGCCATGGCGTTATTTTCCTGAACGCTTACAAAGGCTTTAGTCGAGGAACTGTTCACGGTGATGTACTCTGGCTCCAGATCCTGGGCAATGGTTTGAAGGCCATCATTTCCATAAATATTGATCAGGGGGTCAATATTGGTGCCGTTCAAAGCTGAAAATGTAATTTGAGTTACGTCAGTCTGGGTGAGGTTTGCCACACCGGCAGACATATCTATAATGCTTATGGAACCTTCCGGATCAATAGTGTAGTCACCATTAGGTTCACCCTCATTGGCTATCAACAACAGGCTGCCATCAGGGGTAAAAGTTACCATGTCCGGCATAGCTCCGGCCGTCAATTGTTTCAGGAAGTTACCCTGGATGTCAAAAAAGGCTACCACGCCAGGATCCTGGTCGCCAGAGGTTGGTTCACCTACCGCTGCTACGGTGCCGTTGTATACGGCTACGCTGTTTACTCCACTCATATACGTGGACAGGTTGATCTGGAATTGCAGAGTCGGGTTTTGTATATCGGAGAGATCTACAACATCCAGTTTGGTCTCGCTACCGTTGGTGGAAAAGAGTAGTTTGCTGGCCGGGTCGAAAGCCGTGATCTCAGTACCGGAATCGTCAAAAATACCGGTGGCATAGGTGCCGGCTTTTACAAAATTGAGCGTTTGTGCGCTGACAGAAAGGGATAATAAAGAAAGAATGGGAAGATAAAAGTATTTCATGCTACGTGCTTTTTGGATTGTTTCTGCAAAGCAAGCAGGCATGTTTTTTTTCAGGGTTAAGCCTGATTTAAGAAAAGCTAAAAGGATAGTTATAAGGAATAGCCCAATCCTAAGTAAAAGTTAAGTGGGGAGGCGGTTATTATGCCCGGACCGGGATAACCAGTTGCTCTGCGGGTAAAATAGACCTGATTGGTGATGTTGTTTACCCCAGCCTCAAAAAGAAACCCTTTAAAAGTGTAATCCGCAGAAAAATCAAGGACGGTATAGGAAGGGATAAGACCAAATATACCGGTGGGAGATCCGGCACTTCCGTCAGCACCAGCGTTGGTGGCCTCGGAAAACTGATCACTCACATAACTGAACTGAAGAGCCATGCCTAGTTTTTTCCAACGGCTTTGCAGACCGGTCTTGAAGTTCCATTCCGGAACGTACTCCACGCGGTTGTCCTCTATAGCCGATTCTTCAGCATTGTAATACTGTGCGTAGGTATAGGCAAGGTTGGTGAAAATGCTCCAGCGCCATCTTCCCTTCAGGTGCAGTAAGGTATTGATGTCTGCTTCCAGGTAGGATTCCAGTCCGGCAATTCTGGCATCAGCAATGTTGGTGGTGTAACGCACCAGGCGCTGGCCGAAGAATTCATCTTCCACGATTCTCAGGTAGGAACCGATGCGGTCTTCATAGCTTAACAGGAAAACCCCAATATCTGTGGTAAGACCTTTGAACGGTTCCCCACGTACACCCAGGTCCAGGTTAAAGCCTTTTTCATCCTGAAGTTGGGGGTCAACGGCTGCAGAGGGGTTGACTACGCGTATATCATTAAAGGTAATGGCCCGGTAATTCTGGGAAAAATTGCTGTACAACTCCAGGTGGTCGTTGAATTTATAGCTTAAGCCAATTCCCAGTAGCAGGAGGTTCCGTTCTCTTTTTCGGTTCTCAAAAGTAGAACTATCCACCACTACTTCACCGGTAAGCGGAATGCGGATGGAACTGTCGTAATAGCCATCAGCAGTGGTGACGATCCGGTCCATACGGATGCCGGGGGTTACGGATAAACGATCTGTTATGTTAAAGATGTTCTCCGAGAATATAGCCAGATTATAGCTGGGAAAATCATAATCGGACTTCAGTTTCAGGTCTTCGGTATAAAAACGGAAATCGGCATCGGTACCGGTGCTTCCGAAGCCCTGGGTTTTTTCAGTAAATCCTCTATAAAAACGAGCTCCAATGAGAAAAGCGGCCGGTTGTTTACGGATGTGGTAACGATGGAGAAAGCGGGTTTCGTTACCCACGTTCCGGTAATAATCTACCAGCAGGTCACGGTTGTTGTAGGGCTCCAGGTCAGGACGGTTAGGCGTTTGCAGATTGCCTACGGCCTGGCGGGTTCCCATAAGACCAAAAAATCTTGAATTGAGCAGTGTCCGATCCGAAATATCGTAATCTAAAGTAATGGAAGCCAGGTTCCAGCGCACCTTGAACCAGTTCCGTGTACGCAGGGATTGATAGGGGTCTTCCTGGTACTGCACATCGGTAAGTCCTCCGGGTTGCTGGGCCAGGTAGGACATATAAGTATAATCAACCGCCATCCGGAAGCGGTTGTTGAATTCATAGCCCAGGCGCAGATAATTGGTGTTGGCATAAAAGTCAGTATAGTCACGGAAGCCGCTTCCCTTTCGGTAATTCCAGAAGCTGTAGTAATTCAGTTTTCCGCTTTGGCCTCCCAGCTCGTTGTAGGTATTGAAATAACCTACGCTATTGTAGGTGTTCATCGTTTTACTGGCCAGCCTCTTATTAGTTGGTCCTTTTTTGAGCTGTAGATTGATCATGCCGCCAAATTGGGTACCGTATTGGAGAGAAGCGGCACCACGTACAATTTCCACCCGCTCGATGGCCTGCATGGGTGGAGCGTAGTAGCTTTCCGGGTAGCCCAGCGCATCGGCCGCCATATCATATCCATTTTGGCGTGTGTTGAAATTAGCAGTCCGGTCTGGACTTAACCCGCGTGCTCCAACTCCCAGTTGTAGTCCGGCTACATCACTTTCCCAAACATTCACCCCGGGTACCCGGGCAAATACCTGGCGGGCATTGTTGCTGCTCAGATTGGCGGTAAGGTCAGCCACCTTGATGATCTCATTTTTTTTGGAAGCATAGATGGCAGTCCCTTCTACACTTTTAAGCCGGTCATAGCCTGAAATGTTGTTGCGATCGTTCTCGTAGATGATGTCTATCCCCAGCTGCACAGTGGAAACCATATCAATATTCAGGGTTATGGTTTCGGACTTTACCTTTACCAGGGTGTCCACCGGTTCCATCCCTACATAGGATATCTGCACATGATACTTTCCAAAGGGGATTTCACGCAGCTGAAAATATCCTTCCTCATTGGTAGTTGTTCCCTTATTCAGTTTTGGAATAAAAACGTGGGCCAGTATCAGGCCTTCTGAAGTTTGATAGGTAATCTTACCCTCAATGGTGCCGGTTTGCGCGGCCAGCAAAGTCTGAAAAAACAAGAATAAAAAGGCGAACCTAATCTTCATAATCCAGTATCCATTCCTTGGGCGCAAAGCTATCATCCTTTTCAGTAAGATCAGCTTCAGGATCAATAAAAAGGCGGCTCCCCTGCCCGTTGAGGGTCACATAGGCTTCGGCTGTAATAACGGGGTCTTCCACACCTTTGGCCTGGTATTCCTTTTCCAGGTAATGCGCAAACTGCAGAATGAGATCGGGCTGGGTTGACATTTGTTTTTCCTGGTTGGGAGTGAGGTAATCAGAAGGGTGGGCTTCACCACTGCGGCCGGTCCTGGGGTCAGTAATATGGAAGGTCACGTAGCCGGCTTTTTCCATGAGCATAACGCGCCAGCTCAGGCGGTATCCCTGCTCCGTCCAGAACAGTTTACCGGGGTAAGCCATAAAGCGCCATGGCCAAAGTACCTGCCACGCTAAGAAGATGATAAAAAAGATCCGCAGGGCTGGATGTATACGGGACTGGGTAAAGTTGGCGCTGGCGGGAAGCTTAAATATCCCGTCAAGACGGGAGAGTACTTTCTGATGGAAGTCATCTCCAAAGAAGATGAGTGTGCTGAAGATCATCACCCAGGGAAAAACCCCAATGGGGAACAGCAACCAGGTGAGTATATGGAAGATGATTACCGTTATATAGGCGAAGGGGCGTGTTTTACGGTTCCATAGGAAGAAGGGGATGGTCAAATCGTAGAAAGCGCCAAACCAACTGAAGGCATACGCTACCCATTCATAGTCCAGCAAAGGACCGATCAGTGGCATATCCGCTTTAGCGGGAAGCCAGATTTTAAGGGGCAGAGCCTCCAGCATCCATTCCGGGTTGAGTTTGGCCACACCTGCGTAGAAATAAACTATAGCGAGTTGCAGGCGGATAATGTTAACAAACCAGGGACTGCCACGCAGAGCAGGCTGCTTCCAACCAAAGCGTACATCCAGTGAATAGAGCCGGTTGGCTGGCAGCCATATCAGGAGAAAGGCTACCAGGCTTACAAAGTAATAATGGTTGAGGTAGGTGGTCACATCAATTAGTTCCACATAGGTGAATGCCAGGAAGAAGAGAACAGCTGCCACCCGGTACGCCAGGCCCAGGGCTATCAATAAGGAAGCTACTGCCATAAGGGTAAATAAACCATACATGCCTTCTGCGCTTAACGCCTGCACCCACTCAAAACCATAATATTTAAAGTGGAATGAGGGTTTGATGTACAAGTCGTCTATCCATCCGTAAACCCAGAAACGCAAGGTGGAAAAAAGCATCAGTACACCAAAGATGATCCGGAAGACGGCCAGTGGTGCCAGGGAGGCAGTTGACGCAAAGGGAGTAAAGGATTTGCCTGTGGCTCTAGTCCCCATCATTATCGGTAAAGGTCAGGGTAACGGATAAGGCTGAAGCCATATCTACTTTTACCAGTACCAGCAATTCGCGAAGTTCCTGGTAGAGATCTTCTGTGGTGGTTTGGTCCAGGGTTTCTTTGAGAGAAGGGGAAATATTGCTTAAGCGGTTTTCAAGATCCTGAACCTGATCCAATATCCTACGGCTGAGAAGCTCATTATCTTTTTTGGCATTCAGGTAGTCCAGGTAATCATCAAAACCCAGTCCTGCGCCCCCTTTAAAGAGTTCGCGGAAGATGAGCAGATTTTCCAGGAGGCAACCAGCCGAAACACCGCTGCGGTAGGCCTCCAGGTAGACTGGGTCCGCATCGCGGTTGAGGTCTTTGCCCAAGGCCTTGCCCAGCTTGGAAACCAACATAAACTCCAGATGGCTGGACATTTGGTTAACCGTAAGGCTAAGAGATCCATCCAGGCCACTGAAAGTGTTTTCGATGTATTCAGCCTGGTAGTTATCACCAAGGGGTGACCAAAGGCTGGCAATTTCCAGGGTTTTCTGGTACAGGTTGTGGGAGGCAGCCACTATGTAATCTACTCTGCGGGGTTCATTCTTTAGCCGGGCCAGGAGAAGATCAGCATCTTTTTCCTCAAACAGAAGGTATTCAATGGCGGGTAAGCCCTTGGATGTAGCACCTTTACCCTGGATAAAACTCTCGGTGATCGGGTCCGAACCATTTATAAATCCTTCGATGAAACCCTCATTGGTGGGCCACTTATCCACCAGACTATACATTTTAGTGTCATTAAGGGGGCCAAACTTCAGTAGTTCAATCTGTTTGGAAGCGAATTTGGTTTGTATCCATTGATCGCGCAATGCACTGAGGTTGGGCAGATCGGGTTGTAGCCGAAAGGCTTCGGCTATTTGTTGAAGACTATCGGCCTGCTTTACAAAATCGAGGAAGGCAGGTAAAATAGCGGTTTCGCTCAGGTTGGTAAAAAGTGCCTTCCGGTCAAAGCTATCTGCTGGCTGGTCATCTTTTGGATCTTCCTTACAGGCTGCTGCCAAGAAAGCCAGCAGTACGAAAATAAAGGCTCGGCAATTTTTCATAAGGATTGCAGGAATTGGATGAGCTGATCCCGTTCTGCTGCTGAAAGTTCCAACACTTTTTCTTTGGCAGCTTTGGCTTCACCATCGTGCCAGAGAACAGCCTCCATGAGATTATGGGCCCGGCCATCATGCAGGTAACGGGTATGATCGTTAACTACGGAAAATAAACCTATGCCCCATAAAGGAGGGGTACGCCATTCGCTTCCGGAGGCCTCGTAATCTTCAATACCGTCCGCCAGACCCGGGCCCATATCATGCAGTAAAAGATCGGTATAGGGACGAATGGTCTTATTGGAAAAGGCTTTCATCTCCGGGTGTTGGTCCGTTACCATTTTAGGGATATGACAATGATTACACCCTATCTGGTTAAAAAGAAGCTTACCGGCCTTTACCTCCGGCTTGTCCAGATTCCTGCGTGCAGGCACAGCCAGGCTGCGTACATATAGCACTACTTTATCCAGGTCCTCATCTTCAATTTCAGGTGATCCCCCGTTGGGCGCATCGGCACAGGCCTGCTGTCCCTGGGCGCAATTCTCATTGGGGTATACCCAAGTGGTGATACCCATATCACCGTTAAAGGCGGCAGCCGTCTGCTGGAGAACATCTGGTTGGTTGGCTTTCCAGCCAAAGCGGCCTACCGTCCTTTGTTGTTGAACTTCGCTCCATACGTAGTTAGGCCTTCCACTTATGCCGTCACCATCCAGATCATCAGGATCGGACCAGCTGAGGAGCTGCTGTTCACTGATGGCTTCCAGAAAGCCGAGACCGATTACCTGGTTGGCCACACGTGGTGAGATTTGTATATCACCTTCCAGTGGGCCGTAGGAAAGATCAGATATCTGGTATTGAGGTTGATGTAAAGTGTAAGGGGTACCATCCTTAAACTGACCGGTGATGGTTTGGTAGCTTATGTTCATGGAGCCCTCGGCATTTACTCCACCAATAGCGCGGTCCTGTAGCTGCCCTCCGTAATGAAGGTCACCGGTTTGCTGACCGTTTACCTTCCGTGCAGCTTTGGTGATGCGGTACAGGAGTCCGGTTCCCTTTTCGTCAGGGGAGCCGGGCGGACGCCCACGGCCATCCTTAAAGTGGCAGCCGGAACAGGCCCGTGAGTTGAATAAGGGTCCAAGCCCATCCCGCGCAGTAGTGGAGGAAGGGGCCTGAACCCAGTTTTGATTAAAGAAGGAATTGCCTACAAAGAACCGCAGTTCATCATCTCCCTCTAAGCCGTCAATCTGAAAACCAAAGGCATTGGGCCCATCGTTAAAAACGGTGCCCGGACCAGCGGAGAGTATTTCATCCTGATCAGTAGCAGTGGTGCCGGTAGTATCCTGGTCTTTTTCGCAGGATACCAGGGCAATTGTTGCCATGACCAGCCCAAAGAGTTTTGCTGTGACCCCTGGTTTGTGCATAGCTCCTCTTTTATTCAGGTAGTTCAGTTGAGATGGAAATACCCAAAGCGGCAGCAGCTTCGGCAATTTTATCACCTTGTTCCTGTAAAGAACGTACGGTGCGCATGATAGGACCATCACCACTTACGGTTTCCTGGGTAAGGGCCTGATCAAAAGGAACAGGAATAGCACTGGCACGGTCTACACTCTGGCGGATAAGACCTTCCAGCTCTGTAGCCAGCTCCGGGTTTACCTGTTGCAGCAATTCATTAAGCGAAGCACCGTTGATGTTAGAACCATCTGTACGGGAATAGCTGGCTGTATATACGTTTAGGATGCCGGTGGCATTGAGGATAATATCGCGGTGCGTATTATCGGAGAAACAGGAGTGTTCATCTTCCTGGTCCTGGTTGTCCAGGGCCACATAGATGCGCTCACCGGCCAGTTCAGACTTACTTAATACACCCATTCCGGTCATGATCTTACGCAGGCTGTTATCGGCATCATCATTTACAAAACTGTTGTAATAACTTGCTCCGCTGGCCCAGGCGTCTACCATGCTTTTCAGGTCTTCCACCAGTATTTCAGCGGTAACCTTCAGGTACTGTCCTCTACGGGCCTGGTTCTCATGAGTACCGTTACTTACATAATCCGTATAAGGACGATCTCCGGGGCCATTGGTGTTGAAATCCTGTCCCCAAAGCAGGAATTCTATGGCGTGATAACCGATGGAAATATTCTTTTCCGAACCATTTTCGTTCAGGCCGCGCAGGGTGGCCTTATCGATGGTTGGGAAGTCAGTGGTGTTGTTAACGATGTTCAATTCGTTACCGGAGTTTTCGGAATTACCAGTTCCATTTTCCACATAATCGATATGTGATTCATCCAGGGGCCAGGCGTTCAGGTCACCCTCAGGGCCTTCAGCATTGTCAATAGGTCCGGAATAAAAGCGGTATACCTCGGTTTGTCCGTAAGGCTCCCGGGCATTCAGCCAGGCTTGTTTAGCATTGTCAAAAGACAATTGATCGGGGGCATCAACAAAGGTGTTGATCCGGTTCTGCAGTTCAACGGCAGCGTTATAGGCATCTTCGTAACTGGCGTGTACGATAGTGGCATAATCAGTTACGATCTGCGCTTTGAGTTCGGAATAATCGGGTGGTGTAGTATCTTCTTTTTTATCATCCTTGTTACAGGAACTGAGAACGATACCGGCAGCAAGGATGGCTGCCCAGCTTGTTTTGTTTGTAGGATTGTACATAGTGTATGTTTAGAGAATTAGAGTTGTTAGTTATTAATCACCGTCATTATCCTGATAGGTGATGAGTACACCCATGGCTGAAGGCATATCGGTCTTCAGCATAATCACGTTTTTCTGTATTTCAAGGTAGGCGGCATCCACCTCAGTTTTGTATTGGTCCACGGCTATACTCAGGGGTGCCGGAATCTGTTCCATAGCTTTAATGGCTGCGGCAAATTGCAAGTCGATGGCTTCATCAAGAGCCTGGCCGTCAAAAGTAGTGGCACCCAAAGCTTCAGTATAGGCCATAAGGCTTGGGCCCTGTTGCGTGCCATTAAAGGAAAGGCCCCTGTAAAAATTATGGATAGCCTTCAGGTTAGCAATGGCCAGTGATTTGGAGAGGCCGCTGAAATAGCCCTCACAGGCGTGGGGATAAGTTTTACCCAGGGTTTTCTTCCCGGCCGGGAAACCAAGCTTAGCATTCTTTACAAGCTCATAATCTTTGTTGAGGGCGTTCACTACCTGGCTGAGGGCACTGCCTGTGGCGTTACCGGAAGCCTCTTCAAAGTCGGCTGAGTAATTACCGGGACTTACCCAGGCCTTATAGACCGGGTTCCACTGTGCGTCTATATCCATCAGAACGGCATCCACATAATTGCGATAGGCTGCGGCTTCATTTCCTGTGCCGGTGATCTGCGCGGCAGCATCTTTGCTGAAAAACAGGTAATCCAGTGCTGGGAGTCCTTTGGCGGCAATATTACTGGCATTCTGAAGGTTGGTAATACCCGCCAAGGCATTTTGCCGGATCAGGCTGGTGTCAGCCGGGTAGGTATTCAGTTGAGCCCTGAAACTTTGATCCGCTGCGGGGCCTATTTCAAAGGACTTGATCTGCTGAAAGGCCAGGTAACAATTCTTGAAATCCTGGTGAAGAGCAACAAAATGAGCACTGTCGTATTGGTTTTGTGCAAGCTCTATCCAGGCGTTTTGCAATTCGTTCAACTGATCATCAAAGTGTGCATAAGCCGGTGCAATGATCTGCTCACTCCAGTTGCGGAGCATGGCATTACGGTCAAAGTCAACTTTAGTACTGCCGGAACCATTGTCTTTGTTGCAAGCGGCAGAAAAAATAAGCAAGCCGGTGATGCACACCAACTTGCTTATTTGAGATAATTCACGAAACCCAATCATTAATTACTTAGAGATTTTCTTTTTCCTGTTCAAGTTCATAACGGCTGGCGATGAGGTCACGCAGGGTGTTGAGGTCGCCCACCGAAACTTCATATAAATTATTGAGGTATACCGGTAAAATGTCGTTCATGATCTCGGAGCGTCCCATGCGTGTGGTAGGATTGAACTGCAGGCTGTAGATAAAACCGGCAGCTTCACTCAGTTGGTGATTGCGCATGGCATCATCGGAGATATTAGCTTTGGCTCCATTGAGGTAATGAATGGCCATGGCTGCACAAACTTCTTCCCAGGTATTGCGGATATTGGCAATGGATTCATCCCGGGCACTGTAATCCTTGTTGTTAATAGCGGTACGTCCTTTAATGAAGGCCTCCATCAGGCGGCTGTTGACCCCGAGAACTTCGTTTACCTCATTGGTATATTTCGCCCAAAAACGGTGGTATGCAGCCGTTTTGTCGTAGGTAAAACCGGGTGAACCGAACTCATTGGGTACTCCCCAGTAGCCAAAGGCTTCATCCCAGTGGTGTTGCATGGCAGTTCCTTTTCCGGTTTCAACAGTTTCGTTGTCAACGTCCATTTTGGAACTACTGAGGTAAACCCCGGTAGCCTGGTAATAGGAAAGGGCACCCATAACTCCTTTTTCGATCATTTCTGCCAGGTGAAAACCATTTTGATCCATGAGGTATTGACGGGTTCCACCGGCATTTTGTACCAGGCCGGCTGTACCATTGCTTCCGGTTCCCGGGTTTTTACTGATATCTGCCAATTGGCTGATCCAGATACCGATGTTTTCGTTGGCATCGGAGCTTATTTTGTCGGCAATCTGTTTGGTTGAACTATTTAATTCTGTCTTTTCCCAGGTGTAGCCATCGTTACTGAACATGTTCAATAAAGTTGCCTGGCTGATGGTATTTCCATCGTCTGAAGTTTTTACATAGGCCATGATCTCACTGAGCATATCCAGGCGGTCGTCTTGGCCGGAGTGATCCACATTTTGAAAATTGTAGGTTTGCGGGTAAGATTCTACCGGGGAACAACCACAATCGGTGGTCTTTTCACATGAAGTTACGGTAAGGGTAATAAGCAGCAGGGCCAGAAATCCTAATCGTTTCATCAATTATTTTATTTAGACTGATTTAAAATAGCGCGGCAAATGTAGGGCACTCACTTGCTTTGACCAAGTTTATTTAGAAAAAATCTAAATAACTTAACCTTCAGGAAATTCAGGCCAAAGAAAGCCATAGCCCGTAGGGTTTCGGCTGGATCTTTAATCAGTTCAGATGTGCCTGACGGTAACGGCTGGGACTATGTCCGGTCCATCGTCTGAAACTCCGGATAAAAGCGCTGGCATCCGAGTAATTCAGCATATAGGCTACATCATTTACATGCAGCCCGGGATCTTTCAGGTAGCTGATGGC
>CETZ01017657.1_pt1 | contig 23269 bp, 21 predicted proteins | sample 531441 | NCBI WGS metagenome assembly CETZ01 (sample SAMEA2623098, study PRJEB7988) | marine metagenome | isolation source: saline water (ENVO:00002010), including | reverse complement strand
TTGTTAGGGCCCTGGCCCGGGGGAGCCATCCCGGCCGCTGCCAACATGCGGGCACCAATATAGTTATTCCCATTCCAGTCTTCTTGAACTTCCGTTAATAGATCTGTTACATCACCGCCTGCAGAAAACACAGCACTAAATCCATAGTAAGCATATTGCTGAAGATTATCGATCAAGTTTTCGTTGCTATAGTTGTCTGATCCCCACCCGATTCTGCCCTGATAACCAAGATGCGCATGTGCATCAATAAACGCGGGAATTAATGTTTTACCTGCAAGATCGATAACGGTTGCATTCTCGGGAACGGGTATACTCTCGGCTAGCCCAACGCTAGAAATCGTGTCACCTTCTATTAGCAGGGCCCCCTGCTCTATTACTTCACCGTCTCCCGTAATTATTAACGCATTAGTGAAAAGAGAAGTCTGTCCATAAAGATAACTTCCGAGCAGCGCTACTTCGACGGATCCCAAAACACAGAGAAAAATACTAAATACCAAAGATTTCCGAACAATTTTAAGTTTGAAGTAATTCATAGGCGTTCAAAATTTTCTTAATGACTTTCCCCTACATAGTAAAACAACACGGCGACAGTTCGTTAGATATTATTAGCCTGAAACGACTTCAATTCCCTGCCAATAAGTCCTTCTAGTTACCTTTTATGCCATCTTACTGGTACTCTTGGAGATTACACCAAAAGGCGCGTTCATAAACCCAGGAATCTTGTGCATGAATGCAGAATTAATTATCTCTGCCAAATTAAGCGAATCTGAAGCTCTGGCGCTTGCCGGATTTGATGATACTTCTTCGCTGCTGGAGAAAGCCCGAGAACTGCGAGATCAGCATAAACGCAATACTATTACCTATTCGCGCAAGGTTTTTATCCCGCTGACACACCTGTGCCGTGATGTCTGTCATTACTGTACTTTCGCCAAGACACCGAAACGTATCAGTAAACCATTCATGAGCATGGAACAAGTTTTGACACTATGCCAGCAAGGAGCTCAATTCGGCTGCCAAGAGGCATTATTGACCCTTGGCGAAAAGCCTGAGCTACGGTATCGGGCAGCGCGCGAAGCACTTGCTGATATGGGGTATGCGACCACTATCGAATATGTTACAGCTGTAGCTGACAGAATTCTTCAAGAAACAGGGCTTCTTCCGCATATCAATGCTGGTACCTTGACGGCCGATGAAATAGCCAAATTGCGGAAAGTGAGCGCTTCAATGGGGATCATGCTGGAATCCGCCTCGCTGCGCCTCTGTGAAAAAGGTATGCCCCACTACGGTTCGCCTGACAAGAATCCTGCTGTGCGAATCGAAACAATGAAACTTGCAGGCGAAGCACGAGTACCCTTTACGACAGGCATTCTCATTGGTATAGGGGAAACCCGGCGTGAGCGCATCGAATCTCTGTTAGAAATCCGAAAGCTGCACGAACAATATGGCCATATTCAGGAAGTGATTATTCAGAACTTTCGTGCCAAGCCGGATACCAAAATGTCACTAGCACCGGAACCTGGTCTCGACGACCTGTTGTGGACCATTGCCGTGGCACGTCTAATTTTTGGACCCCAGATGAACATCCAGGCACCTCCCAATCTAAGTCCTGGCGCGCTCCCACAACTGGTCCAGGCCGGCATTAACGATTGGGGTGGCGTCTCCCCCTTAACACCCGACCACGTAAATCCTGAAGCTCCCTGGCCCCACTTAGACAAATTAGCTAGAGAAACAGCAGCAGTTGGCAAATTTCTTGAACAAAGATTAACCATTTATCCTTCCTATGTACTAGAAGCCGAGCGATGGATCGATGCCAAGGTTTTACCTGCTCTGCTTAATCTTTCCGACGCCAGCGGTTTCGCCGGTCGTGACGAATGGAAACCAGGAGAGCTTAAACCCGTACCAGCCTTAGAGCTCGAACTCATACAATCCGTGCCGCCCACTGATTCAGTTTCGACGGAAATCAAAACTATTATCGAGAAGTGTAAAGAAAATGCAGAGCTCGAACTCGCAGAGGTTACTCGCTTGTTTGAGAGCCGTGGCGACGATTTCTCTTACGTCACCAAACATGCTGACGAACTTCGAAAACAAGTCAATGGTGATACCGTTAGCTATGTGGTCAATCGCAACATTAACTACACAAATGTGTGCTACTTCAAATGCCAGTTCTGTGCATTTTCTAAGGGAAAACACAGTGAAAATTTGCGAGGCAAACCTTACGATATCAGTGCCGAGGAAATCGCTCGCCGCTGCCGTGAAGCCTGGGATCGTGGGGCCACTGAAGTATGTATGCAAGGTGGGATTCACCCTGACTACACCGGCCAAACTTATTTAGATATTCTAGAAACCGTCAAGCAGGCTGTTCCAGATATCCATGTACATGCTTTCTCCCCTTTAGAGGTGTGGCAGGGAGCTGAAACTTTGGGTTTAAGTCTGGAAACATTTCTTACTCAGCTCCGCGGAGCCGGGCTGGGCACATTGCCAGGCACTGCAGCTGAGATCTTGCACGACGAGGTCCGTAGCAAGATCTGTCCGGACAAACTAAGCACCCATGAATGGATAGAAGTAATGGAAACCGCACATCGGGTCGGTTTCAATACAACCGCTACAATCATGTATGGGCATGTTGAGCGCTCACATCACTGGGCGAGCCATCTCCTCGAAATAAAACAATTACAACAGCAAACTGGCGGATTTACTGAATTCGTCCCATTGCCCTACGTGCATATGGAAGCTCCGATGTATCTCAAAGGGAAATCGCGAAGCGGGCCCACATTTCGCGAAGCGATCCTCATGCACTCAGTATCTCGACTCGTGTTTCACGATCTGATACCCAATATCCAAACTTCCTGGGTAAAAATGGGCGAGAAGGGCGTGATTGCCTGTCTGCACGCCGGTGCCAATGACGTAGGTGGAACTCTCATGAACGAGAGTATTACGCGGGCCGCAGGAGCAAATTATGGACAGGAATGGCCACCAGCAATGATCGAAAAAACCATCCAGAATATCTCTCGTATCCCCCGCATGCGAACCACGCTTTATGAAAACGCTCCGGAAACAAGGCGAAAACTCGCGTTTAGCGCGGATAAACTCGAAGAAATTGAGAATAACAGTGCTGGTAAACTGCAACGCAGTAAGAAGCTGGATAGCCTGGTCCAAGTGGGTTAACAAGAATTAGCAAGCTGGCGCCCTTAAGTACGAATTGCATTGTGCCTCGTGTTCAACTTTAATTCTGAATCAAACCTCTCAGCGCCTAACCGAGACTGGAAATAGCTTCCTAGGAATGGTTTGTTAGCAAGGATGTTTTAACTGATGAAAATAGCAGTGACCGGGGCAAACAGCAGTGTTGGTCAGAATCTACTCAAACATTGCGCCAGTGCTGGTGATATCGATGTCGTTGCTGGTGTCCGATCAGAACGCGCCTTTAGCTCCCTCCCCACATCAGCTTCTATCACAACCCGAATCATTTCTTATACCGATCCAAAAGATCTTGCCAAGGCCTTACAAGGCGTTAACTGTGTTGTCCACCTTGCCGGCATTCTGATCGAGTCAAAACAAACGAATTATAATACCGCGAACGTCAAGGCGACCGAAGCCGTGGTTCAAGCCGCAATAAAAGCTGGAATCGAGCACCTAGTTTTCGTAAGTGTGGTAGGTGCTGATGCGAACTCGGGCAACACGTACTTTCGCTCCAAGGGCTCAGCAGAAAAACTCGTAGCTGAGTCTGGTATATCTGCCACCATCATAAGGACCCCCATCTTACTAGGGCCCGGCACAGCAGCGGCAGTTTCCTTGTTGGCTCTAAGCAACCGTTCCAAGGTCAAAGTTCTTGCTGGCGGCCACTACACCCTGCGACCATTAGATATAGATGATCTGAATACAGCGATCTTAAAAGTTTGCCGTGGCCGGTCCGAAGGTGTCAGCGTTCATGAGCTGGTTGGACCGGAAGCCATAACTTACCGTGACCTTGTTATCAAGGCAGCGGATATGCAAAATAATTCCGTCGAGCTTAGCTCGGTTCCCGTTGCCTTGGCCAAAGTTGGCGCCATGCTTACCAGCACTTTTAGAGGCGGCGGTATCACACCAACAGTAATCGACGTAATTACCATGAATGAATATGTAGAATCTAATGCGGATAAGGCTCTCAGTATTAAATTAACGCCCCTGCTAAATACACTTGAAAAAATAATTGACAATAAGAAAACATGAATGAAGAGAATAACATGGAAGAACTAAAGCAAAGATCCAATCTCGAACCAGAAGACCGGGCAGATAGCCTAAAAAAACCAAACCCGATAGGTAGGATAATCTTTCTTATCATTACGGCGATTTGCTTCGTCTATCTTTATTATCGGCTCAATGGAGCGGCAATCAGAGAGGGCCTTTCCTTAACAGAATATATGATTCAGGTATTTGCCAACGTAAATTGGATACCTTGGTTAGTTCTAATGATGGGTTATTCGCTATTTTATTTTTTAATCGATACGTTGGTAGCAACGAAGTCGCTGAATTGGTTTCTGGCCGAAATTAAATACAAGGACATCCTTCCAATTCGTGCCTGTGCTTACATCATTTCCATTTTCAACGAACAAATTGGCAAAGGTGCTATGGCATATTACCTAAATAAACGGGATCAAATACCGGCATGGGAAGTAGGATCAGTCATGCTGTTTATTATGTTCTGTGAGATCTTCTACTTACTTATTTGGGCATCGATCGGCTTTGTTTTCTCAAACACAGGATTACCGGACGCATTCGAACTTATTCCCTACATCGCTTTCGGTTCTGCAATTTTCTTTTTGATCTGGTTACTTTATTTCAACGGCACGTTTTTGCAAAACAATAGGTTCAGAGATAAGCGTATACTACACGCGTTCCGACTAGCCAAGCTATGGCATTACTTCATGTTTTTTCTGCTACGCTCACCAGCGTTACTAGCAGCGGTCATCGTTTACACAATAGCCTTAAACTTATTTGGTGTCGAAGCCACCTTTCTAGGATTATTACCCTATTTGCCGGTAATCTTCTTCGCCGCTGCGGTACCCACACCAATGCGAGCCGCTGCTATTACATTTTGGGTAATTTTGTTTCCTGAGAATGAAGGACAGATGGCCGCCTTCGGTTTCGTACAACACAACTTCTTTATCTTATTTAACGCCATCATCGGTTTAATATTTTGGCGCCGGGCTCAAAGAGAACTTTTCAGCGACTAATGGCTAACTTTCTTACCTGCATCCGCCTACTACTAGTTGTACCGGTAGGTTGGGCGTTTGCATTCCCCGAGTTCATAACAGCCCAACTACTACTTGTTCTCATAATTACAGCCATCGTAACCGATTATTTCGACGGAAAGGTGGCACGCGCAACCAAAACAGACACAGCGGGTGGACAGCTTTTCGACCATAGTACCGACTTTTTATTTGTCACAAGCGGGCTATCAGGAGCTGCTGTTGCGGGACTGATCAGCCCTATTCTTCCTTTGCTTATTACCATTGCCTTTTCGCAGTACATACTCGATTCCTATTTCTTGTTTCATCAGAAGCAGCTACGCATGAGCTTTTTGGGAAGATGGAATGGTATTTTTTATTTTGCTCCACTGATTTTGATTTCCGTTTACAGACTGAGGTTGTTAGCTGATTTTCAAGAAAATATGGAATCGATTATCGATATAGTGAATTACTTACTGATAATCTCCACGATAGCTTCGATAATCGACCGCGCACTGGCACCTCTGCGCAAATAAATAAAGTAACGAAACCTGTTTTGGATTATTGAACTATACAACTGACACGTGCACTATAACGAGCCCTTGATATGGCGGCACCTTATAATAAGTCCTCAAATATAATTACCCTAACAGCATGAACCTGGAGACCTTGTTGTGAGATTTTTCACCCTTATAGTCATTAACCTATTAGGCTTGCTGAGCTTTTCAGTTTTAGCCCAACCCCCCCAGACACTTGTACCAATAGATCCAGCAATAAATGAAATCTTTCAGCTGATATCCAGTAACGAAAAAGTGCGCGGTTCTCTGCAGCTAATCGAAGAAACTGAACAGGAAAATGTAAGAGAGCAGTTGCGAATTACCGAAATACCTGCTCCGCCATTTCGAGAAGAACAGCGAGCCATCTATTACCTGGAGCAGATGCGAATCCGAGGTTTACACGATGCATATATTGATGCAGAGGGTAATGTAATCGGTATACGGAAAGGTACAGGCAATGGACCTACCTTCCTTATTGCGGCTCATCTAGATACTGTTTTCCCCGAAGATGTAGACACCACTGTTGAATTAAGGGGCGGTCGCTACTACGCCCCCGGTATCGGTGATGACACTCGCGGCCTAGCTGTGTTGTTATCAGTTATCAATGTACTGAACGAAAGTGGCATCGAAACCGTGGGTGACATTATGTTCAGCGGTAACGTTGGTGAAGAAGGTCGAGGTGACTTACGGGGAATGAAAGCTATTTTCCGGGATCATCCAGAAATCGATGGGTTTGTTTCAATTGACGGCGTACAACTCCGGCGGATAACTACGGCTGCGACCGGTAGTAGGCGCTTTGAATTTCACTTCAAAGGCCCCGGCGGACATTCCTTCGGTGCCTTCGGTATGGCAAGCGCAATTCACGCCATGGGAAGGGCTATTGCTAAGATCTCTGAATTAAAAACTCCAACTTTCCCCAAAACCACATTCACAGTTGGTACAGTCGACGGTGGCACCTCAGTAAATTCCATTGCCGCAGACGCAACCTTCGCCATTGACATGCGCTCCAATGATCCCGAACAACTAACTCAACTGGAAGAGCACGCTAAAGCAGTTGCGCTTGAAGCTGTCGCGGAAGAAAACGCTCGCTGGAACAATGGTCAGATTAGCGTGGAGTTTAATTTAATTGGTGATCGACCAGTTGGAAACACCCCTATAAAAAGCCCTATAGTGCAAGCAGCAGCGCTCGCCTTCGATGAAGTCGGTGTCGAATTACAGGAACTAGGTATCTCAAGTACGGATTCCAACATACCAATGTCGTTAAACATTCCAGCTATCACAATCGCGGGCGGAGGAATCGGCGGCGGGGCTCATTCTCCTGGTGAGTGGTTCGCCCCGATCAATTCCCACGAAGGACCTCAGATTGCCTTATTGATCCTGTTAGCCCTGGTCGGTTTAGAAGAGGTCAGTTCTCCCTTGTTAGAGGATATCAACGAGTAAAGCAGTCTCAGCTTTAAACAAACATTCCCGAACTACTCGGTGAGACTGGCTCTCAAGCGCTCGCTAGCAACTAAGTAGTCCTGCATAAATTCGTAGACTATGGCCTTGGCCGACTGAGTGCTGCTCATCAAGCCAACACCCTGACCTACCCAGGAAGTTGAAAGCTGACGTGCTCCCTCATGCCCTATTTCCGCCAACTTGGTGACCTTGGCTAAAGGGTTCTCCGTAACCTGCGATTGTAAGGGCATTGCTAGTGGTTTGGGTGCAGCATTGGATTCCCAGGCGTCGGTCCAAGGCGAGCGAAGTTGACGGGAATGTTTACCAGTACGAGAACGGGAACGTACAGTCTCTCGGGAAGATGCCTGCAACATTTTTTCCTTAAGTACCGGTGGCGTATCGGATTCTGCACAAGTTAACCATACCGAACCGGTCCAGACTCCTGCAGCCCCCATTGCCATGCACGCCGCCATCTGCCCACCAGTTACGATACCCCCAGCGGCTAAGACAGGTACCCCAGAATCTTTTAGAACACTGCATACTTCAGGTATGAGCACCAGAGTGGAAACATCACCACAGTGGCCTCCAGCTTCCGTCCCCGAGGCGACCACGATATTAACACCGGCTTCTACTTGCTTGATGGCATGCTCACGAGTACCTATCAGGGCGGCAGTCAATACACCCTTTTCTTTTCCCAAGTCGATCATGTAGGGGGGCGGCACCCCTAAAGCATTAGCTATCAATTTAATTGGGTGACCGAAAGCTACATCGATAATACTTGCAGCCCCGTCCTGGGTGAGAAATGAATTGCTATCGAAGTCAGTTACATAGACATCGGTCGAATCTATATCGTGCCTTTCCAGAATGCCACTGGCAAAATCAAAGTACTCCTGTGGTACCTGCTTCTTGATTTTTTTAGTAGGCTGGATCGGTTCTGTACCGGCCATGCTAGTTGGTGCTATCAGATCAACACCATATGGCTTACCGTCAATATGTTCGTCTATCCAACTCAATTCTTTCTCAAGAGTACTAGCGTTATACCGCGCAGCTCCTAGTACACCAAACCCTCCTGCCTTGGATACTTCAACGACCACATCCCGACAATGACTGAACGCTATCAGGGGAAACTCGATATCAAGCAGATCACAAATTGCTGAGTTCACTCGTACTCCTTGTCACATAAAGGACCAAGGCTTTCTATGCAGCCGGTTATTGTCTTGAGGAGCAGCTATTAACGCAAATAACAGGCCAAAGCGTCACACTAGCAAGCCAGGACACTCCCGTACTAGGCCTTTCAAAGATTATTAGTTCTCTGGCTGCCTACGTAGGTGCCCATAAATAAGCTCTTCAGTGAACTCAACACATTTGTATTCAAGTAACTGCATGTTCGCGTCGAGCCTTCGGTATAGAGGCATACTGATCTTCCACGGAGCGGTATAAACATTGGGATCTTCCAGAGTCGCCTCATACAACAAGGTATTCGGACCAATGAAGCTATAGCGCTCCTCCACAGTCAGTTCTTCCGTGTGATGATTTCCAGCATGATCGAACCAAGTATCTGGTACTTGGTCTGTAACATCGATTACCAGCGTATCGCCTTCAAAGCGAGCTAGCGAATGACCCATCCAGCTATATATGGGCGCTTCGAAATCTGGTTGATCAACGTAAACAATTCGGCTTGCGCTGGCAAACTCATATGCGAACACCACGTGCTCAGGTGACTGGATGATCTGAAACGGAAACGGTAAATAGGTCGCACGTGGTATGCCAGGCATGTAGCACTTAACCACGGGATCCAGCGCTAACCAGTCAGCTTTGTTTTCCTGCTGCTTCGAGCGGCCTGCGACGGTGTAGGGTATTTCCATTCCCTCCACGACACCAAGACCAGCCGGAATAGCACCGATGGCACCCAGTTCAAACATAGGGCCAAAATCAGCAGCATGCGGTTCGATGTCATAATGGGCGCTGCCTATAGCCTGCCAGATCCCGTTGAAATCGGGCTTACCATCAGCTGTCCGAGGAATATTACCGTTCTGGGCAAAAGCACTGCTCACAAGGCTAACCATCACAACGGTAAGGCCTGTCAAGATTTTAGTCAGCTTGGATCGGAATGTAATCATGCTCTTCTCCGTCTCTCCGTTATTTTTTTATTAACTGCGAGCACCTTATAGTTCTGCAGACCGCCGATTCTAACACAGCATTAGTGCTTCGGTTCACCCCTTTTCATATTGACACAAGAGCCCCAAACCCCCCAATATCATTATCTAAAAGTAAAATCCAATGCGTGCGAGGCCTACAATGAAACTCACTAGACGCCAGGTTATCCAGGCAGGTGCCAATCTGGCCGGAGCCAGCCTAATCAGTCCCATCCTAGCTCAGTCTCCCTTAAATACCACCATTATCCCATCGTCAGGGCAACAGGTTCCTAGTGTAGGGATCGGTTGTCGTAACTACAGAGGCTCACTGAATTCCGATGAGATGCCCGTATTTACAGACACTCTTTCAACCTTCCACCGACTCGGGGGCAAAGTTGTCGATACTTCGCCAAACTATGGAAACTCAGAAGAAATCATCGGAACCATTATGCGGGAACTTGATATTCGTAACGAACTATGGGTGGCTACCAAGGTTGATCGGGAAGATCAGGCTACAGGAATCGCCCGTATGGAGCGTTCCTTCAAGCTTCTCGCTGGTGATAGTTTTGAATTGATGCAAGTCCACAATCTGCGGGGTGTCGACATCCAGCTGAAAACTATGACCGAATGGAAAGAACAAGGTCGTTTCCGCTATATTGGGGTAACTACCTCCAGCGACCGGCAATACGAGGCGATGGCTGAAGTGATGAACCGCCATACCCTCGATTTTATTCAGATAGACTACTCTCTTGGTAACAGAAACGCCGACGATCGCCTCTTGCCTATGGCACTAGATAAAGGTATAGCCGTGTTGGTTAATCTGCCGTTTGGACGCGGCCGACTGTTTAATGCCGTCGGTGATACACCACTTCCCGATTGGGCCACGGATATCGATGCAGGATCCTGGGCGCAAATTTTTCTGAAATACGTAATGTCCCATCCGACAGGAGCAATCCCTATACCGGGTACTACCAAACCTCACCATGCAGATGATAATATCGCCGCCGCGCGCGGTCGCTTACCGGACGCCAGTTTGCGCCGAGAAATGGAACTATTCATCGACCCACTTCTATAAGGTCTATGACCTAATAGAACGTGGCTCTGCTTAGGTAAGATGCTCTGTACTCACTAGCAAGATTGGAAGAAACCGCTCTCAGTATCTGGTTACGCGAGTCCGGTACCGCATTTTTTTCGTCTCTGACACTTCATTCACTAGCTATGGCTTTTGTGGTAGGCATTAATTTATTAATTGCCTTGCGATTACTAGGTGGAGCTCCAGGAATTCCACCGAAGAAAATGTTTCGCTTTTACACTCCACACTGGTATGCGGTTGGTGTGATATTCCTCTCAGGTATTGCCCTACTAATAGCTTATCCTGCCAAGGCACTCACTAATCCTGTTTTTTACATCAAGCTTGTTGCACTTACACTCGGATTGATCATTGCTTATGTATTACCCCGATCACTAAATAAGTCGACTCAACCCTTAAATGGGAAGCTAATGAAGCTTATCGCCTCTTGTTCGATTCTATTGTGGATTGTCACTATCACCGCCGGTCGATTTTTAGCCTACACCCATGATGTATTGCTGGCATCACGGTTCTATTAGTTATCCATTATGATAGAGATACTTTCAGGCTTCGGTCAGACTACAGGAATTTATGAATTCATGAATTCACCCTGGGGCTGGCCTACCTCAGAATCCATTCATTTTCTGGGTTTGAGTCTACTAATTGGAACCGTCGGCGTATTTGATTTAAGAATGCTAGGAATAGCTCGGGGCGTTGCCTATGCCGACCTGCACAAGTTAGTTCCTATCGGAATAGCCGGTTATCTATTAAATGTAATCACCGGCACAATGTTTTTAGTCTCAGCTCCAGACCAATATCTCTTTAACCCCGCTTTTCAGATAAAGTTACTCTTCATGCTGATAGCCGGAATCAATCTAATATGGTTTTATGCGTCAACCCTAGCAGAAGTCAGGAGAACCGCTGCAGATCTATCTGTTTCTTACCGCGCAAAGGTCATTGGGGCTATTTCTCTACTAAGTTGGGTTATCATCATCGTCTGCGGGAGGCTAATTACTTATTTTAGGCCTCCTTACCATTGGTGTTTCTGGTGTTGAAAGTGAGATTGCTGCATCTGCTGTCTTTCGTCCGTCGATGGCCCTAATAAATCTCAATTCTAGGTTAATAGTAGTCAATTTTTTTATTTACTGCCGACAAATCTAGTAACGTACTGATTTTGTCAATGATTTTTATAAAGTCCAGTTTCAACAGTAGCCCTAAAATGCTATTTTGTGATACTTTTAGTCTTATATTAGAATTGCAAAGTTCCCTTAATTTGGAAACCTTGAGGAGTAATGATTTATGCGCCTTTTTACTGCGAAATCTCTACTAAGTGGGGCCGCGTTAGCTGTCACTACTTTTGGTTCTGGTGCCATTATGGCCCAGAGCAGTGAAGTTACATTCCATAAAGACATTGAACCAATACTGCAGCGCAGCTGTCAGAACTGCCACCGCCTGGGTGGCGCTGGCCCCATGCCTCTTGTGACCTATGAACAAGTCGCTCCGTTCGCCGGACTGATAGAGTATAAAACCGAGCTCAGAGATAGAGCTGGCGCCATGCCGCCCTGGTATGTGGAAAAAGATATTGGCATACAAGCCTATAAGGACGATCCCTCTCTGAGTGATGAAGAAATAGGAACAATCTCCACTTGGGCCCGTACCGGCGCTGCCAAAGGTAACTCAGCCGACGCACCGGAGCCCCTGGTATTCGATGACAGCCTCAAATGGCGTGCCGGTGAGCCTGATCTAATTGTAAAAACTCAGCCAGTGACCAAGCTAGCCGGAACACCTGACTGGTGGGGTGAGATCGAGTCAGTGCCCACCGGTCTTGCAGAAGACCGCTACGTCAAGTCGGTAGAAATTGTCGAAGTAAACGACGTGGATAACCAAGCTGGTACCGGTCGTGATACCGTCGGTGGTCGCTATATTTTTCATCATATGATCTGGGGTACAGCGCAGTTCAACGAGAATGGTGAACGCGAAAGGGCGTTAACCATACCATGGCCTGTTCATGAAGTAGGACGTAATGCTGATATTTTCGACGAAGATTCGGGTCGTTTGTTGCGCGCTAACTCTTATATCGTGTCCGACTCCGTGCATATACATTCCAACGGCAAGGATACCACTGGTCACATGGAAATCGGTTTCCGCTTCCATCCCGCTGAATACGAGCCAAAATACCGAGGCGCCTTTATTGGTTTAGGTAATGGCGTCGATATCAGTATCGCAGGTAACGAGACTGGACAAGAACTGCATGCCTATACCGTGCTTAACGATCATACTAAGATTATTACCTTCGAACCTCATTTACATGCTCCGGGAGAGCGTATGTGTCTTGAGGCGATCTGGGGGTACACTGTTGAAACGCTGTCATGTACTGGGTACGATCATAACTGGGTACGCGGGTATCCCTACGCTGACGATGCGGCACCATTGTTACCTAAAGGCACGATTCTACACATTGTAGGATACATGAATAATTCCGAAACCAACCGTAACGTGCCCGATCCCCGTAACTGGCAAGGTTCAGGTAACCGATCTGTAACCAACATGTTTATCGATCTTGGTATGCGTGTGACGTTATCAGAAGAACAGTTCTTTGAAGAAATGGAAGAACGACGTAGAGTACTGAATTTAGGTCCAAACGATCACGTCATTGGATGTCCTCTATGCGGTGCTCCGCTTGTTGCGCCGATTGTAGAGGAAGATGACGACGCTGGTGATGAACTGGCAGCAAGTGACTAACTGTAACGAACTAGTCAAAAAAATTAATACGCACGATTAGTTCAAACTAACTGAATAGCACCAAAGAAAATGTTTGAGATGTCAAATGTTATAAATAATAAGGCGGCGAAAGCCGCCTTATTATTTTCCTTGTTGTTAATTGCCATTCCACTAGCGGTTGACGGACAAAGCTATCAAGCCGGCCAGCATATTGAACCCGCCTTCGAAGGCTGGCGACCTAACCCAGATGGTTCTTTCAATCTTATGTTTGGCTACATGAACGAAAACTGGCAAGAAGAGCCTTTTGTCCCAGTTGGTGAGAATAATAATTTCTCGCCAGGTGAGGCCGACCGCGGTCAACCTACTCACTTTCTGCCACGGCGAAACCGATTCACATTCGAAGTCACCGTTCCTGCCGATTGGGGTAACCAGGAATTGGTATGGACACTTAATGTAAACGGCGTTGAGCGGAAAGCTTACGCGACTCTTAGACAAGACTATCTTGTTGACAACATGGTCATCGCTTCAGAAACAGGCTCTCTGGGAGCTGGAACCAGTAGCCCTGAATCCCGCTCTAATCTACCACCTGTTATTACATTGCAAGGTGACAGTGTGCGGGTAGGCCAGGTCGGCAGCCCGATAGAGTTGGAAGCACATATCTGGGATGATGGACTTCCTAATCGCCGCCGAGAAACTAGCAATACGTCGGATGAACTACAACGCCGGATGTTACGACCGCCTTCCCGGGTCACCGTTGGCAAAGTTAACGGTCTGTATATGTCCTGGAATCTTTACCGTGGCGATGGAAGCCTAGTTATCGATCCACCTCTTCCCAAACCGTGGGAAGACACACGCGCCTCCGCCAACTCTCCCTGGGGGCCCTTATGGTTACCACCCGAAATACCCGAAGATGGGATTTATAAAGTAACAGTCACATTTGATAAACCTGGAAGCTACGTGCTATGGGGTAGAGCTGATGATGGCGGTCTCTATCACGATACTTACGTTACCATTCATGTGAGCGAGTAAAAAAGTACAAAATCCCGAGCGCAATACTCTGATCTAATCCGTATGAACTGTCGTACTCTTCACTGATTTGGATTCAGTTCCTGTTCATCGAGATCAATAGTAAACGGAGGATCAAATGTCGGTGGATCTCTGTCGATAATGATCTGTGTGCGCGGTGATGCCACCTCACGAATTGAAGGATCCCCGTGCCGCATTTGCATTAACATTTCTTCCGCTTCTCGAGTGAGTGAAGGTGGCTCAGCGCGAGGACCGAATGCAAAAGAAAAGCTACCTCGCACCAATTGATCATTTTCTGAAAGTATAGCCCAATCTGCTGTGTAATAGGTCGCCATCGGCAGTACCGGAAGATCCCATTCAAATCTGTCTGCCGCTTCAGGGTCGTAGCGAAAACTGATATCTATCCAATCTCGACTTTCGTTACGTAGAGTAAGTTTTACTAAGCGCACCTGGGAAGGGAAAGCAAACCTAAGCTCATTAGGGGCCAAATCCAACACCGAATCATCGTTCGGTATGGTTTCTGTTTTGGCTGCGATTCCTGTAATATCCGCTGGTTGCGAATGCATGGCGTGCTGCGCAGCTGACCCGCCGCTTAAAATCAGCGCTAAACCCATCAGGGCAACCTGTAGTTTAATATCTGTTTTCAAATCCTTCACTCGCTGCGATAGGGTGCTTATGCACTCCATTAGATTCGAAGAATAACATAGAAAACGATTACTTTGAGCACTCAGTTTAGAGAGGGAATGAATAGAAAATGCAGGAATCAGACCTTTTTTCCGTTTTAACTCAACTGGAAGAGAGCGAAAGTAGCACTACATCTTTTGGAGATCATTGGTCGCAGGGTCGCTCAGCATTTGGTGGAATAGTTGCCGCCTTCGCCGTAACCGGTATGCGAAAACTCCTTAACTCTCCCCAGCCAATGCGTTCGTTAATGGTTTCATTTATTGCCCCAGTGCCCCCTGGAGAAGTGCGGGTTGATGCGAAAGTGCAGCGTCAGGGTAAAAATGTTACTCAAATGAGCGCTAATCTGGTGTGCGATGAAAATGTTTGCCTACAGGCCATGGGTGTATTTGGAAATCCTCGGCAAGGCATAAGTGTGTCATCAACCCAAGATTTTAAACCCACGCCCAGAGAACATGGAGTAGCTTTTACGGAATACGTAAAACGCCAACCTATATTTTTACGCTACTTCGAAGGCTATTGGATGGATGGCAATATGCCGTTTTCAGGAAGTAATAGCCGGCATATGAACCTTTGGGTAAGACACCGTGCTGACCACAGTGACTTTACTACTGAAAAATTGGTAACCATCGCCGACATACCTCCGCCTGTGATACTCACCTATTTTGACAAACCTCCAATACCTTCAAGCTCTCTTACCTGGTCACTGGAATTCGTGATACCACCAGAAATGATAAAAAGCGAATGGTTCTACTTAGAGTTTACCGTGGAAGCCGCTGCCGCTGGTTATACCCAACAGTCCGGCAAGATTTTTGATGAATCCGGCCAACTCTGCGCACTTTCCCGCCAATGTATGGTCTATTTCCACCCAACGACCTAATCATGCTACTCCGGTATCTCTAATTCAGGAATACTATATGAATCTCTAGTCATTCTTTTCTATATCGGGTATGGACACCCCAATTGGCATTAATTCGTATGGAAAACTTTATCGAAATTTAAATCCCTGGCCTTCCAGAAATCCTTTCATATGAGGCCGGGATTTTTCTGAGAGCAGGGTTGCCACCTGTTCTGACCAGCCAATTTCATTACCACCTCCAGTGCGAGCCCGATAGTATTCGCGGACTCGTTCGTCATACTTGGAAATGGTTTCGCGATCGCCAGTGTTATTGTAGATCTCCTCCTTTAGAATAACTGACAGCGGCAATCGGGGTTTAATCTCTGGATTCTGATCGGCGTATCCCAAACATAGCCCGAATACCGGATAGACTCCTTTTGGTAGTAGCAATAATTCCGATACCAGCCCCGGATTATTACGAATACCACCGATATAGCAGATCCCCAATCCTTCGGACTCAGCCGCAGTCACTATATTTTGCGCCATCAGCGCAACATCTACCGTAGCAATGATGAAATGTTCGGTGTAATCACCTTCAAACGGTCTGTCATAGTCATCGCAGTAGCTACCAGCGCGTTTCAGGTCAGCACACAACACCATGAATTCCGCTGAAGTAACAACATGAGTTTGCCCGCCGGCTAGCTCCGCTATTTTCCGTCGGGTCCCCGTATTGGAGACCCGCACAATAGTCGATCCTTGCAGAAAGCTCGATGTAGCAGCCGCCTGTCCTGCTTTAATCAGCTCTTCAAATAATTCGGGTTTAATCGGTTGGTCGGTAAACTTGCGAATACTACGATGTGACTTCAGTAACTCAATTACCGAGTTCATGATTTTGCTTCCTTATTCAGTGACCGCTTTTATCGGATCAGTCGCTATCGGTAAGGTTATCGAGGAATGCCGGAACCACATCGTTAGCGAAGTTTGATTCGGCATTTAACAACATTACCATACCAACGTTTGCCTCAGGTACGAAAACCATTTCAGACCGGTAACCCCTGACGCCACCACCGTGATGAACTGCTCGTATGCGATTGTAATCGAATACCCGCCAACCAGTTGCGTAGTATGCTTTTTCCAGTCCAGACCAGCGATTAAAGTAATTGCCATAAGGGGTAGAGATAACCGGCTCGTGTAACTCAGCAAGAAAATCCTTTGGCAAAACCTCAGGGAAAGCACCAAGATTCGCACGTATCCAAATACTCATATCAAAAATGCTGGCGTTAATTCCAGATGCGGGAGCTACTGAATAGTATGCGGGATTTGTCGTGGCCGCCCTCCATTTACCACTCATTAATCGATGCGGAGAGGTCACGTTCTGACTGTTTATGTAAGATTCCATGCCGACACTTGCTGTAATCATCCCAAGAGGTGTAAAAATCTGTTGGTGCAAGTATTTTTCGTAACTATCTCCCGTGCTTTCTTCCACCACATCAGCCACAATGGAAAAAACCACATTTTGATAACCATAGCATTGGCCCGGACGACACACAGTCGGGATTTGATTGAATTTCTCCTTTATCTTGTCATACGGAACACCGTCGTCCAGCATATTAGAATATGAATGAGGCATGAGCCCTGTAGAATGACTAATAATATGTTTAAGTGTGATTGTCCTCGATGAATCCCCTTCACCTAATTCCATCCGAGGAAAGAGATCGTTGATACGGGAATCCCAGCTCTGTAAATTCTGATGAATCAACAGACCAGTCAACGTGCCAGCAAATGTTTTCGACATTGACGCTATCCGGAAGATTGAATCAGCATTCACCGGATCCGCATCGATAACTTTATTCACACCCCAGGTTTGCAACTGCATGATTCCTTCGCGGGAAACAATGGCGAGCGCAGCACCAGGGATATGCTTCTCTGCTATTTTGTCTTCGAACCAGGCAACAAAATTTCTAAAATCATAATTATAAGAAGAAGGTGGATAGCCTTCTTCAGCCTTGAGCAAGCTCGGTAGGAGCAAGAGGAAAATCAAAGATAAACGCGCAATCATGTCAATGCTTTTGCAAATAGAAGAAATCACGAGGAGAATTTGTTAATCGTTATAAAAAGAATACGCTGCTACGAATAGCTATTCTTACAAATCGATTAGCCTTCGGAAACTTCTTGCGCATTGTTATGTTAATGACTCATCCTTGTTAATGTTATTTGAGTAAAATCCGGTGTGAATTATATAGGAAACTGTTCTTGTGTATAAGTTCCAAAATTTCGAGTAAAAATAAAATAAGGCCGGCTTGCTGCTTACCATGTCGGCCAATAGAGAGTACTTTTTAGGACAATAAGTAGTAAAGAATAAAGGACGCCTCGAGATCCAATGCCTTGGATCCTAAGAACAAGAGTCACTGAGCTTTTTAGAGGCGTTTTTATATTAATGATCGGCCGGTCCGACAATAGTTGAAAAATAAGCAGTAACTATCAGAACCAGTGTGACCGCTAACATTTCTATCCGGATAGAGCGGCGCAACCGCGATGGGTTTGCATCATTTAGGATAGCAGGGACGAGCACCAGCTTGTTTATTGCCGCCGCGCCCAGCGTAACTAGTACCAGTAATAATTTCAACGATAATGCTAAGCCGTAGGGGGTTGTGTAGAGTTCCACTGGACTATCCAGCAATTCCAGTAGCATCAGCATACCGGCACCAGCAAGTATAATTACTATTTTCAGAGCTTGGTCGCCAAATTGTCGCATTAACCTCTGCAACAGACCCAATTCTGTGGAATTGGTCAACAGTAGCAGGGGGAATAAGGATCCTATCCAGGTGGAGAAAGCAAACAAGTGAAGCACAATAGCTATACGAGCAATTTCGCTAAGTATTGAAATATGTCCACCTTTTGTAAAACTAAAAGCTATTAACAGAAAAGCGATGCTATTAGCTATGAGGAGTATTCGGTAAGAGGACTGTTGTGGTGGTTGAAGTAACCGTATAGTTTTACGAAAACATAATAAACCGGATGCTAGTGCTACTGTAAACCCTGTTAGGCGCAGAGATGTAACCTCTCCAAGTTGTGTCTCCAGCAACAAAGACGCCATGTCCCAGTCGAACATGCCGGTTAAGCCACGAGCATTAATTAAGCCCACCTGTACGAAGTAATTGACGGCTGTCCCTAAGAGCCCCAGAAACGCACCCAATATGATGTAGACAATTACTTTCTTAAAGAACTGGCGCCTGCCATCATTGTATAGCCACAGACAGAAGCTACCACCAGCCATGCTAGCGGTACCGAAATAAAGAAACAGTTTACAAACGAGGCTTGTTAGTTCCCAACTAGTTGGGACTAGAAACATAGGCTGTCGTGGAAACCCTAGTGATCCGAGTGTTCTGTATTACCGGAATGGTCATCGTGATCTTCATGACCATGGTCGGCGCCGTGACCTGTGTGTTCTTCAGCGGCTGGATCAACCACGAAGCTAAAAGAATTCGCGACAGTGTGACCATCAGCTCCGATTACTGCCCAATTCACTGTAAACTGCCCTGGATGCATTCCCGGCGTTTCAATGCGATATGTGGCCACGGCGTCAGCTAGCGGTTCAAACTTAGTGGGCATCTCGTGGCCAACTCCCATTAATTCTAGCTTGATTAATTTCACCGGACCGTTGAATACCAAGTCAAGCTGGGCTGGTGGAGTTTTGACTGTAGCTCCATCTCCAGGATTAGATTCTTGCAATGCCGTGTGAGCCACTGTATTAGTGGAAAACAGCGCCAATAGAAAGGCTGCGATCAGTATTCGCATGAATTCGGAAGGATTCATCTTAAGTTTCATAATATGTCCTTAAATTCCCGGTCCCGTAAGTTAGCAACTACGCGCTTTCTGCTATTGAAAAATAGGACAACTAATTATCAATAATGCCTACTATACCCTAAAATAGAGCCCTCCAACTGCGACATATTGTCGCAATAGTAAAAACACAAGATCAATCTTTCTTCTGCCAGACATGGACAAGCGGTGATACATTTATTTCATCTATCACCGTGCCCGATCTCGCTTCAAGAACAGTCATCATTACTTCAGCAATATCTTCGGGTACTATGGCATTTTCTTCGGAATTACCTGGCTGAAAATGCAAATCATCGAAAAAGGATGTTCGAACCGCTCCTGGATTAATAATGGATACCCTAACCCTTGATTTCGCACATTCTTCCCTCAACGCTTGAGCAAATCCGCGAATCGCGAACTTACTAGCACAATAGATACTACCTTGCCTTGCCCCCTGTAACGCAGCTTCAGATCCTGTAAATAAAATATCCGCCCGCTTATCCTGTTGTTTCAAAATCGGAAGAAAACATTTTGTAATGATAACGTGACCAAGGAAATTGGTATTCATGACAAGTCTAATATCTTCAATAGATATTTGTTCCAAGTATCCCATTTTCCCCAGCCCGGCATTGTTAATCAAACCGCGAAGCGGCTGATTTATTTTCTTTGTGATTTCAACCAATGCTGATTGAAGATTATCGAGGTCAGCAATATCCAAAGTTATAGGTTTAAAATTTTCGTTCTCAATTGTCGGGTCACTAAATTCCTTAGCTATTCCTAGAACACTGTACCCCTCATTAAGAAGTCTTTTTGTCATAGCCAACCCAATTCCCGACGAAGCTCCGCTGACGACAATTAGTTGGTTTTTATAATCAGTCATTTAATTCGGATCCTATACACAACGATAATACTGTTCGGCTGAAATGAATCTTAATAATAATTTTTCGATCGCCTCATGATAGGAATTATTTTTGTCGAACAGAGACATCACTCCATTTTTTTTATGCATCGGCCGCGCAAACAAAGGCTCATCGGGATAGAGCTTGATGATGTTTTTCATATATTCAGCTGGCATTCGAAACTCACCTGTACTCACGGAATGAATAGCTGAACTATCGAGTGCACTGAACACCTGTTCAAATAACGATAAATAGCGTTGCAACATATTAGGTTCGTATATTAATGGCTCGAATCGTATCGCGACAGGCCAGCCAGCTTGCTGTAGCTTTTTTAGCGTGTCGATTCGCTTTGCAATCGAAGGCACCTTATGTTCCCATTTCCTCGCTTCATCGTGAGCTGTAAAACTCATTGCTACAATGCAATTCTTAAGAGGGGTACTTTCCAACAACGTCCTCGCTTGAGTACTTTTCGTGCGGATCTCCATAACCACCTCAGGATGCTTCGAGAAGAATGGTAGAAAATATTTACAAAATTTACTCACTGGTTCCAAGGCTAAACTATCGCAATCGTATCCACTGTAGTAAACAGAAGGGCCGGGATACTTAGTGATATTGGCATGAAGAGCCGATTCAAATTCTTCATAGTTAACAAAGACCACGTAGTTAGCCGAGCGATACATTCCTTGCAGGAAGCAGTATCTGCAGTCATAAACACAATTAAACATATGGGAAAAATAAAACCCAGGCCCGTTATCGAAACCATAACCTTTTGGGGCTGGTAGAACCAGATTACCATGCTTTCTAGCGAGTATAAGAGCTGGTGATTTTTTTTGCAGACGAAAGTTTTGTGAGTTGCGGTTGAAAATCTCCCCATAACGCTCACAGAAAATATGCGGAACATCAGGATAGCGGCTTAGCATTAGCTCTACCCTTTTATACTGCTTAACTTCATTCTCTATATAGATAGCGGAAAACACAATTTAGATAGTTACTCAATTTTAGTTTCCGAGAGCAACGCTAAGTCAAGATTCTGGATCAATTGTTTGCTTGTATAAGGGGATTCATCGATTATCTCAACAAGCTTATCTGCTAAACCTAGCGCGTGGAAACGCCGGCATAACCGTTTTAATTGATGTAGTTGAGTAACCGTGAATCGAAACTTTTTCTGTAATTCCTCGTACTCGTCAGGTAACCGATAGATTTCATTGACCTCCCGCACAAGCTCATTGAGATTTAACACCACACTCTCAATCCTATCACAATGATTGGCAATGAGCTTTTCGATAAAAACATTATCCAGTTGATCGGCCGGGTATTTTAGATTATCGGAAATAATTTTATAAACCTGTACTAGTTCGATAAAAGAATGATTTGATGCCGCTGCCCAGAAACCAAATGCCTCCATTTCATAAATAGCATCTTCACTATATTCTAATTCAGGTTGGTCTACCGTGATTACTGCAGAAGTGGGCTTATCTTTTAGTACCGGAACTGGATAAACCGCTTTGGCGGAGCCAGCGTCAATAATTTTATTTGCCAAAAATCCGGAACCAACCTCAGCTGTCTTGTGCCCAGCTATACCAACATTCAACCATCCTTCCTGCACCCCGAGGTCATTGGTTAACAGAACAGCTAGCCGGTTGGTAGTAGCGTGTGAAGATTGTTTCCCCATACCAGTGATAACCACGCAGACACCAGTGTCATTACTGTATATTGTTAATGCTCCTACGGCTTTATTTGGCTTTAGCCCAAAACATTTAATTAACGGCCGTGCTTCCAGAGCATGCGCAACGACGATGTTTACTTGGCCCATTTTACTGGTCATATCGAGATATTTATAAGTCCGGATTAGCAAATTTTTTCATTAATGAAGTGTAATAACGGGCGGACTCTCCTTTTCCTCGCTTTTCCGCGCCTTGAGTTAATATCTCACATTTCTTAATTAGCATAGCTCGTGTTACTTGGCTTTGTTGTTGACAAAGATTCCCTGAATTCAGTAATGCAACAAGGGCTTTAATACGGAACCGATCCATACCCCAGTGCTGCTTAGACAATTGGTCATCATGGCCTCCATATTTCCTTAACAAGGGTTCCCCGACATAAAGGACAGGATAACGACTACAGATTCGCAGCCAAAGGTCATAGTCTTCACATGCAGGTAAGCTTTCATTGAATCCTCCCACTTCTTCAAACAAGCTGCGTTCAATCATAACTGCCGAAGGTGAGATGGCACAAAGCGCTAGACATCGTTCAAAGATGTTCCCCCCAGCTTTTTGGTGTTTATACATGGCATTAACACGAATGCCATTCCTGATCCAGATCTCATCGCAATGCACGAGTCGGTATGTGGGATTATGGTTTGCTTCCTGTAGCTGCCTTTCTAATTTATTAGGCATCCACTCATCATCAGAATCCAGAAAGGTTAGCCAGTGGCCCTCACTAACGGCAACACCAGTATTACGAGCAGAACTGACCCCCGCATTGTTTTGGTAGATATAGTTGACCTGGGGGTAGTCACGATCAAGCATTTTTTTTGTATCGTCAGTGGACCCATCATCGATCACAAAAACCCCTTCTGGCCTTACGGTCTGGCTATTAACAGAATCCAGAGCACGCGGTAGCGTATGACTTCTGTTGTGAGTTGGGATTATTACGGCAATGGGTTTAGACATGGAGGCTTAACCACAAGGTGATAATGAGCGTTCTAAGCAAAAACGGGAACCGAAGTTCCCATTTTAATATTAATTATAAACTCTAATTCATACGTGTTTAGCTAGTTCTTTCCTGGCTACGACACGGCGATGCACCGCATCTGGGCCATCAGCCAAACGTAATGTACGCTGACTGGTCCATAGAGCCGCCAGCGGGAAATCTTGGGAC
>CETZ01123306.1_pt1 | contig 24392 bp, 24 predicted proteins | sample 531441 | NCBI WGS metagenome assembly CETZ01 (sample SAMEA2623098, study PRJEB7988) | marine metagenome | isolation source: saline water (ENVO:00002010), including | reverse complement strand
GAGTGGACCTGCCACTCTCTGCGTTTCTTCAGCGGGAAAAAACCGTAAACCCGCCAGAGAACTTGTCAGGAATCAGAACTTAGCCTGACCCCACAGCCAGAACTTGGTGGTATCCACACCAACGTCGCCAGCAGAGTAGTTAGCGTATTTTGCACCAACGGTGTAGGTCTTGTTCAGAACTTTAACCGCCTGCAGATCAAGTTCGCTACCCAGGTCTACGCTGTCCTGTACTGAGTCAAACTTGTGGTAGAAACCGAGCAGACCGAGACCGGCAACATTGGTAGCCGCTTTCAGGTATTTATCTTCCAGACCTTTTTCAGGAGTGCTCAGGAATTTATCCGCCCAACCATTAAATGCGTGGTTGGTGCCGTATGGGAAGGAGAAGCCCGGAGTACCAGTTTCACCACTGCCCAGTACTTCAGCACCAGCCGCCAGAGTCACACCACTGACAACTGCACCACCTTCAAAAGCGAAGTAGTTGGTTTCATACGCCGGAGTTACCTGCTGAGAGTAAGTGGCAGAGTAAATCAGCTTGGTTTCGTTGACCATGGTATTGCCTGAGTAGCTCAGACCGTAGGTGTCGTTTTCGGCACCGTTGTCTTCGCTTTCCAGCAGGTAGGCGAAGGCGACGAATTTACCGATCGCGGTCTGGTAGCCGAAGTTGAACAGCAGGTCAGACTGATCCTGTTCAGTACCGTTCAGGAAGTTGCGCTGATCAATGTAAGAGAAGTGTGCTGTCAGAGCGTCTTTGCTGTAGGTGAAGGTCGCTGCATCATAGGTCACTTCATTCAGACGCCAGCCGACGTTACCCACGAAACGGGCATTATCCAGAATGATGCGCTGACGGCCGACAACGGCACCGAAGCCTTCGTTTTTGTAGCTGATCTGCGCACGGTTCCACTCTTTGGTTTCCGGGTCAGCAATGACGTCGTAACCGGCGTTTTCCGGTGCATAGTCGTCAATCAGTGGCTGCACGATTTCGTACTCAGCCAGTGCTTTGAAACCTGAGTAAGCTTTGGTTTCAAAACCGATGGCGGCGTCGGTGATCAGGCCTTTACCGGCATCATTCACACCGTCGTCAGTATCGTTGCTTTCATAACGCAGTTTAATGTCCGCCATTACATTACCGTATTCGGTTTCGTACGCGCTGACGCCCTGTGCTGCAACCCCAATTGCGAGGGCGAGAATGGTCTTCTTCATGTGCATGGCTATCTCCTGTAATCAAGCCGTTATTTTTAATAAAAAAATTAATTGACTCACTGAAGGTCAGGCCAGAATCCTGACCAGTTCCTGTTATAAAAAGCGCACGTTTTTATTGCCTGACTCAGGCCACATCCGATTGCTTGTTTTCATCTTCCTGCACCTTCTTGGCGGGTGCTTCGGTATCCGGTTTGCGCTGCTTTTCATAAAGGAATGACAGTACTTCGTGACGGTAATGGTTATAGGTCGGATCATCCGCGAGCTGGATACGGTTACGTGGACGCTCCAGTTCGATATCCAGAATTTCGCCGACAGTGGCAGACGGACCATTGGTCATCATCACGATCTTGTCAGAGAGCAGAACCGCTTCGTCAACGTCGTGGGTAATCATGATCACGGTGTTGTTCAGCTCTTTCTGGATCTCCATCAGCGAGTCCTGCAGGTGCGCACGGGTCAGAGCATCGAGTGCACCGAACGGCTCATCCATCAGCAGAACCTGAGGCTCCATGGCCAGAGCTCGGGCAATACCGACACGCTGCTTCATACCGCCGGAAATTTCGTCCGGGCGTTTGTGCAGGGCGTGCGTCATGTGCACCAGCTCAAGGTTGTGCTCAATCCAGTCTTTCATTTCGGCTTTGGTTTTCTTGCCTTTGAACACGCGCTTCACGGCGAGCTCAACGTTCTGATAGGCAGTCAGCCATGGCAGCAGAGAGTGGTTCTGGAACACAACCGCGCGTTCCGGGCCCGGCTCATTCACTTCTTTACCCGCCAGTACAACACCGCCTGTCGTGGCCTGATACAGACCAGCAACGATGTTCAGTACAGTGGATTTACCGCAGCCGGAGTGTCCGATCAGGGACACAAATTCACCTTTGTGAATCTTGAGGTTGACGTTCTGCAGTGCGCAGAAGGGGCCCTTCGGAGTCGGAAATTCAATGCCAACGCCGGTGATTTCGAGTAACGGATTATTCATATCAATTCTCCTCAGTGACGTTGCTGAATTAACGCAGGGTAGCTGCTTTGTCCCAAGACACGCGGCGCTGGATCATCAGCATGGCGCGGTCGAGCAGGAAGCCGATAATACCGATGGTCAGTACCGCGACCATGATGCGACCCAGAGAGTCGGAAGATCCGTTCTGGAATTCATCCCACACGAATTTACCGAGGCCCGGGTTCTGCGCCAGCATTTCTGCAGCGATCAGCACCATCCAGGCGATACCCAGTGACAGACGCAGGCCGGTAAATACCATTGGCACTGACGCTGGCAGTACAATTTTGATGACGTGTTCGAGGTAGCTCAGACGCAGTACCTTGGAGACGTTCACCAGATCTTTCGGAATAGATGCCACACCCACTGCGGTATTAATCAGTGTTGGCCACAGTGAACACAGCATGACGGTGATCATGGAGGTCACGAACGATTTAGGCACCATCGGGTCATCGCTGACATACAGAGCGGATACCACCATGGTGACAATCGGCAGCCACGCCAGTGGCGATACCGGTTTTAAAATCTGGATAATCGGGTTAAACGCGCTGTACAGATTGGCGCTCAGACCGATGATGATGCCCAGCGGAATGGCAATGGCCGAAGCCAGTAAAAAACCGCTCATTACGGTGATCAGACTGGTAAAGATCTGATCAAAATAGGTTGGCTTACCCGTGTACGGACGGATCTTCGGCACATAGTCCGGATCGTTGGCAACGCGCTCTGCGTTACGGGCTTCCTGGCGCTCATAAAAAGCTTCGGCTTTTTCGCGCTCAGCGATGTGTTCAGAAACCAGACCTTTGGCCTGATCCAGTGCTTCAACCGGTCCGGGGAACTGACCGAGTGAGGTATTAATGTTGCTGGCGGCAACCTGCCACAGCATCAGGAACACCAGCAGTCCTACCAGAGGCAGGCCTAAGGTCGTGAGCAGAATGCGGATATTTTCTGCAACGTTTTCACCTTTGGCGATTTTGATCCAGGGTTCGATCATGGCAATGTTGGTCAGCGTCATAGTGGTTATCTCCGGGAACGTGCGGGGGAATTATTCCCCCGCGGGTTCAGTGTCAGATCTTGTCTGAACCTTTCAGACCAATGCTGAATTTGTTCAGGTATTCGTTCGGTTTGCTGCCGTCGTAAGTTACGCCGTCGATGAATTCGGTCTGTTCTGGTTTGAAGCCGGTTTCGGTTGCAAAGTCAGGGAACATATCGGCTTTCATCGTACCTTCAGCGATCAGCTCTTTTGCAGCTTCTGCGTACAGGTCAGGACGGTAAACTTTTTTGGCGGTTTCCATGTACCAGTTGTCAGATTTCTCTTCGGCAATCTGGCCCCAGCGGCGCATCTGAGTCAGGTACCAGATCGCATCGGAGTAGTAGGGGTAGGTTGCGTTGTAACGGAAGAACACGTTGAAATCCGGAACGTCACGCTTGTCGCCTTTTTCGTATTCGAAAGTGCCGGTCATGGAGTTGGCGATAACGTCATAATCCGCACCCACATAGTTAGGCTTGGACAGAATTTTCACCGCTTCAGGACGGTTGGCGTTGTTGTTTTCATCCAGCCAGTAAGCGGCACGGATCATCGCTTTCAGTACTTTTTTGTGGGTGACCGGGTATTTATCCGCCCACTCTTTGCTCACACCGAACACTTTTTCCGGGTTGTTTTTCCAGATTTCGTAGTCAGTGATAACCGGTACACCAATGCCTTTAAATACAGCCTGCTGGTTCCAGGGTTCACCCACGCAGTAACCGTAAATGGTGCCGGCTTCCAGAGTGGCTGGCATTTGTGGCGGTGGGGTTACAGACAGCAGAGCGTCAGCCTGTACCTGGCCTGAGGTATCGCCTTTTTCCGGAGCGTAATAACCCGGGTTGATACCACCGGCGGCCAGCCAGTAACGCAGTTCATAGTTGTGGGTAGAAACCGGGAAAACCATACCCATGTTGAATGGCTTACCAGCGGCTTTGTATTTTTCAATAACCGGCTTCAGGTAATCGGCTTTAATCGGGTGAACCGGCTTGCCGCCATCCATCGGGATGTATTCTTTCATCTGTTCCCAGATGTCGTTGGAAACGGTGATGCCGTTACCGTTCAGGTCCATGCTGAAGGCAGTGATGATGTGAGCCTGAGTACCAAAACCAATGGTGGCACCCAGAGGCTGACCGGCCAGCATGTGCGCGCCGTCCAGCTGACCGTCGATCACGCGGTCGAGCAGTACTTTCCAGTTGGCCTGCGCTTCCAGAGTGACGTACAGGCCTTCATCTTCGAAGTAGCCTTTTTCATAAGCCACAGCCAGAGGGGCCATGTCGGTCAGCTTGATAAAGCCGAATTTCAGTTCTTCCTTTTCTGCGTATTCTTCTGCATTCACAGATGATGCAGTGATGGCGGTGACAATGGCTGTCACACCCAGTGCACCGAGAATCAGCGCGTCTCGCACCTTTTTCATATTCGCTACCAGCATGGTTGTTAATCCTCTTTTCTGAAGCAAAAAAAAAGCGCCTGAACGAAATAAAAGTTCGTTCAAGCGCCTTTGCTTGTATTCAGTATGTATAAATTGCGGACTTCGCCGTTGAAATCCTGTTTTCTCTAACGCAACCAACGTGCCAGTTTTTCAGAAAGCCGTTTTAAAACGCGTTAACCGGCATTCTGCATACTGATTTTATTGGGATTTTCGGTTTCCGGTGGCTGACTTTCGTGACTGCATTCCGGGACGGGCAGAATATTGGATGGCGCACTTTTGGTGCGGTTATGCTGGCCCGTATTGTGGTGGTGCACAAAATGTGAACATAAAATGAACATTCATCGTCCTGCTGCAGGCGTATAGCCCTTTTGTGCCTCCGGTGATTCTGAGACAATATCCGACCTTGCCACTCAGATATCCGTTTGTATGAATCAGCCTGCTTCTCATCTGTTCTCTCATTACCCGTATTGGGCCGAATGTTTCGGTACCGCGCCGTTTCTGCCCATGTCCCGGGCTGAGATGGATCAGCTCGGCTGGGATTCCTGTGATGTGATTCTGGTGACGGGTGACGCGTACGTGGATCACCCGAGTTTTGGTATGGCCGTGATGGGGCGCATGCTGGAGTCACAGGGCTTCCGTGTCGGCATCATTTCGCAGCCTGACTGGAACAACCCGGATGACTTCAGAAAGCTGGGCAAGCCGAACTTCTATTTCGGTGTGACCGCAGGGAACATGGATTCCCTCATCAATCGTTACACCGCCGACCTCAAAGTGCGCTCGGATGATGCCTATACCCCGCACGGTGAGCCGGGTAAGCGGCCTGACCGCGCCGTGATTGTGTATTCGCAGAAATGCCGCGAAGTCTATAAAGATGTGCCGATTGTGATTGGTGGGATTGAAGCGTCGCTGCGCCGTATCGCCCAATACGATTACTGGACGGATCAGGTGCGTCGTTCGGTGCTGATCGACTCCGGCGCGGACATCCTGCTGTACGGTAACGCCGAGCGCGCTATTGTCGAGCTGACCCATGCTCTGGCCGAAGGTCGCAAAGTAGAGGATCTCACCGACCTGCGCGGGACCACTGTCGTGCGCGATGCCACACCTGCCGGCTGGACGGAAATTGACTCTACCCGCATCGACTGGCCCGGGCAGATTGATCAGATACCGAATCCGTACGATATGAAGGACACCGATGGAGAGAGCTGTTCTTCCAAAGAAGAGAAAGAGCAGGCCGACCATCTTCAGGCCGAGCCTGTTCAGGCCGAGCCAGATGTCATGCCGGTGAAGATTGTGCCGATGCCGCTGCAGCGTAAAGAGCATCTGGACCCGGCACGCACTGTGATCCGTCTGCCGTCGTTTGAGAAGGTACGTAACGACAGCGCACTGTATGCTCATGCCTCGCGCGTACTGCATCAGGAAGCCAACCCGTACAATGCGCGTCCGCTGGTGCAGAAGCACGGCACGCAGGAAATCTGGGTCAATCCGCCACCGATTCCGCTGGAAACCGACGAGATGGATTCGGTATTCGGCTTCCCGTACGCGCGGGTGCCACACCCGAGCTATGGCGATGCCAAGATTCCCGCCTATGAGATGATCCGCTTTTCGGTGAACATCATGCGCGGCTGCTTTGGCGGCTGTACCTTCTGCTCCATCACCGAACACGAAGGCCGCATCATTCAGAGCCGCTCTCAGGATTCCATCATCAAAGAGATTGAAGAGATCCGTGACAAGGTGCCGGGCTTTACCGGGACCATCTCTGACCTCGGTGGCCCGACCGCTAACATGTACTTCCTTAAGTGCAAGAGCGAAACCATTCTCAAAAACTGCCGCCGTCTGTCGTGCGTGTATCCGGGCATCTGTAAGAATCTGGAAACCAGCCACAAACCAACGACCGAACTGTACCGGGCGGCGCGCCAGATTCCGGGCGTGAAGCGCATCGCCATTGCCTCGGGTCTGCGTTACGACCTGGCGGTGGAAGATCCGGAGTATGTGCGTGAGCTGGTGACTCACCATGTCGGTGGTTATCTGAAGATTGCGCCGGAGCACACCGAAATGAACGTGCTCAGCAAAATGATGAAGCCGGGCATGGGCACCTACGACAACTTCAAACGCATGTTTGATAAGTTCTCGAAAGAAGCGGGCAAAGAGCAGTACCTGATCCCGTACTTTATTGCCGCACATCCGGGCACAGAATCTACCGACATGATGAATCTGGCGCTGTGGCTGAAGCGCAATAAATTCCGCGTGGATCAGGTGCAGACGTTTTATCCGTCACCGATGGCACTGGCTACCGCCATGTACCATTCGCAGCGTAACCCGCTCAAGCGTATGAGCTACAAGAGCGAGAAGATGCACATTCCGCGTGACCTGAATGAGCGCCGTCTGCACAAGGCCTTTCTGCGTTATCACGATCCGAAAAACTGGCCATCACTGCGTGAAGAGCTGGTGCGCATCGGCCGTCAGGACCTGATCGGTTCCGGTAAAAATGCGCTGGTCCCGGCAGAAGAGCCCTCGTCCAATAACGGTGGCCGCAATTACACGCCACGTCCGAACACCGGGCTTAAGCGTGGTAACGCCCGCAAAGGTCCGGCGCGCCGCCGCTGACCCTCACATTTCCCAACAGTCTGTTCAGTGAACAGCACGAATAAAAGCGTCGTCCTTTGGTCTGACGTTTTTATTCGTTGATTGGGGAATGTTCATGAAGATTGATCTGACAGGTAAGAAAGCGCTGGTCACAGGTTCCAGCAAAGGTATTGGTCTGGCGATCGCCACCGGGCTGGCTGAAGCCGGTGCTGAGGTGGTGGTTAATGGCCGCAGTGATGCTGCCATCAATCAGGCGCTGGAACATATCCGCACAGTGGTACCGGGCGCCAACCTGAGCGGCGTAGTTGCTGATCTTGGCAGTGCAGAGGGCTGCGCGTCACTGGTCTCTGCCGTTCCTGAGGCCGATATCCTGATTAATAATGCCGGAATTTATGGTCCGCAGGATTTCTTTGAGACCAGCGATGAAACCTGGGACACCTATTACGAAGTAAATGTGATGTCTGGGGTGCGTCTTTCGCGGGCTTACCTGCCGGGTATGGAGCGCAAAGGCTGGGGCCGCGTTATCTTCATTTCATCAGAGTCTGCCCTGAATATCCCGGCCGATATGATTCATTATGGCTTCAGTAAAACCGCCAACCTCTCCATTGCCCGTGGACTGGCAAAACGCATGGCGGGTACCGGAGTGACGGTGAATGCGGTCCTGCCAGGGCCAACCAAATCGGACGGTGCCTCCGGAATGCTGATGGCTGCTGCCGAGGGCACCGGTAAGAGTCTTGATGAAGTAGGACGTGAGTTTGTTATGTCGGCCCGGCCGTCCTCCATTATTCAGCGTATGGCCGAGGTGGAAGAGGTTGCCAACATGGTGGTTTATGTCGCGTCACCACTGTCCTCGGCGACGACGGGAGCGGCTCTGCGGGTTGAAGGCGGAGTTGTCGACAGCATCGGCTGACACGATCGCGGATGCAGAGTGTTACCGTCATTGCCTTGTGATGGCGGTAGCATTGGTATAGAACTATGGCGGCTTACAACAGAACAGGATTTCGTATGAAAACGTATGCAACACCTTTCACCACACTGCTGCTCACCGGAAGTCTTTTGGGCGCCTCTTTCACAGCGGGTGCCGGGGAGCACGGAGACGCACACGGTGACCCTATGGCTAAGGTGACCATCAGCAGCACGGAAGTGGCCGATGGCATCTGGATGCTGACCGGACAGGGCGGCAATATGGCGGTCAGTATCGGAGAGGACGGCACCTTCCTCATTGATGATCAGTTTGCTCCGCTGCACGACAAAATTCTCGCAGCCATTACCGGGCTGGGGGGCAGTCAGCCCAAATTCCTGCTGAACACGCACTGGCATGGTGACCATACCGGTGGCAACGAAGCGATGGGTGAAAAAGGCACCATCATTGTGGCCCACGATAATGTGCGCAAGCGTCTGACCTCAGACCAGTTTGTCAAAGCCTTCAACATGAAATCCGGCCCGCAGCCTGAGGCGGCACTGCCGGTGATTACCTTCAACGACACCATTACCTTCCACTGGAACGGGCAGACCGTTGAAGCCGATCATGTGGGCATGGCCCACACCGACAGCGACAGTTATGTGCTGTTTACCGAAGCCAATGTGGTACATACCGGAGATCTGTTCTTTAACGGTTTCTATCCCTTCCTCGACCCTGACAGCCAGGGTAGCCTCGCCGGTGTTATCAGCGGAGTGAACGAAATTCTGAACCGCATTGATGATGAGACGGTGGTGATTCCGGGGCATGGCCCGTTGGGGAATAAAGCCCAGCTGACCGAATACCGGGATATGCTCCAGACGGTTTACCGCGAGGTGAAAAGCATGAAATCGCAGGGCAAGACGCTGGATGAGGTGATTGCGGCGCAGCCAACCAAAGCCTTTGATAAGAAGTGGGGTGGAGGAATCTTCACCGCCGAACAATGGCTGGGCATTATTTACCCGACCATCTGACGGCTGTGCCTGATGCATAAAAAAGCCCGGAACCTTTTACAGGGACCGGGCTTTTTTATTGGCTGCGTGCTGGTTCAGAACTGATATTTCAGTGTTGCCGTAACATTGCGTGGTTCGCCGTACGCCAGCTGTGTGTAAAACCCGATCTGGCTGTAATAGGTCTCGTCAAACAGGTTATCCACGTTCAGCTGGGCAGACAGACGTTCATCAAAGCGGTAGCGGGCCATGACGTTCACCAGGGCGTAGGCTTCCTGCTCGACCGTGGCCGGTTCTCCGGTGCCTGTGTTGGTCACCTCGGTGTAGCTGCGGCCCTCCCAGTTGACGCCACCCCCCAGTGTCAGCCTGTCCCACCGGTACGTGGTGAACAGGCGCAGCAGCTCGCCCGGAAAGCGGGTATTCACCGTGTTTAATGAACCGTCGGTGTCGTCCTGAGTTGCTTCAAAGCGGGTGTAGCTGGCACTGATCTGCCACTGCTCACTGAGGTCGCCGACCAGCTCCAGTTCGTAGCCTTCGGTCACAACACCATCAGCGGCTATGTACGCAGCCAGCTGGTTGGACTCCGGGTCAGGTACAAAGTCCGGATCATCGATGGCGACATCATCTTCCTGCGTCCGGAACAGTGTGGCTGTGGCGTGCAGATTGTCATCAAAGAAGCGGCTCTTCAGGCCCAGTTCGTAGTTCTTGCCGGTCACCGGATCCAGGTACTCACCGTTACGGTCCTGGTAGTTCTGTGGTTGGAAAATCTCAGTGTAACTGGCGTACAGAGTGTGCTGACTGGTCAGGTCATAGAGCACACCGGCGTACGGGGTGACCACGCCACTTTCTGAATAATCCATTTCTGTCCCGTAGTTCTGACCGGTTCGTTCCCAGTCAGAAACCCGGGAGCCCAGAACCACTTTCAGTTCGTCGCTGACTGACAGACGGGTGGCTGCAAAGTAGCCGGTCTGAATGGTGATCTGATCACTGAAGCGGTAGTGATTGCTCCATTGCGGCTGCGGGTGCGAGCCATCCCAGTCAAAGAAGTTACCCACCGGCGCTGTGCTGTCAGCAGTCCAGTTGTAGTAGTCGAAGTCCTGAATGCTGCGGGTGGCCCCGAGGACGACTTCATGCTGACGGCCAAACAGACCGAACCAGCCACTCAGTCGGGCTCCGACGTCATACTGGGTGCGGCGGTTGTCGAAGCGCGCCGGTGATGCGCCCATGCCTTCACCGGTCACCGGATCTGGTGCGCCATACAGGTAGAGCAGGCGCATGTCGGACGTACTTTCTGTTTTGTTGGCGTTCAGCTTCAGCTGCCAGCCCTCCGCAAAATAGTGCTCCAGATTGGCAAACAGGGTGGTGTGGTCGGTGGCCCAGTAGGTCCAGTCTGCACCGACGGTTTGGGAACGGTCCCAGTCTGTCAGGCTGCCGTCACTGAAGAAAATGGGCAGCCCACCCCACTGGGATGCCGTCGGCTTGTTGTCCTGATAACTGGCACCAAGACTGATGGTCGTGTTGTCACCGAGGTCAGCATCCACCACGCCGTAGAACACGGATTTTTCATTAGCGGCGTAATCGACGTAGGATTCACCGTCTTCGTACGAGGTGACAAAACGGCCGCGGATACTGCCGTCTGAGTTCAGGCCACTGCCCACATCGGCGGTGATGCTGCGGGTGTCCCAACGGCCGCTGGAGGCAGAGACATATCCGCTCAGCTCTTTGCTGTCGGCGTGCTTACGTACCAGATTGATCGAGGCGGAAGGGTGGCCTGCACCGGTCAGCAGACCCGTGGCTCCCCGGACAATTTCAATGCGCTCGTACAGGGCCGTGTCGGTCTGGGTTTCACCGGCACTGGAGCCGCCATCCCAGGTGACCGGGATGCCGTCGATCTGATAGTTGGTGACATCAAAGCCGCGGGCCGAGAAGGCGTTGCGCGAGCTGTCGAAGGCTTTTGAAGAAATACCGGCGGCGTTGTTAACCACATCGGTCAGGGAGCGCAGGTTCTGATCCTGAATCTGGCCTGCGGTGAGAATGCTGACCGACTGTGGGGTTTCCATCAGGGTCAGCCCCAGACCGGTGGCCGTGTCCAGACGCTCGTTGACCACATATTCGGCCTGTACGGAGAAGGTCTCCAGTTCCACGACCTCTGTGCCTGCCGCTTCTTCCGCCTGAGCGGTGAGGGAGACCGGGGTCAGCAGCAGTGCACTGCTCAGCGAAACGCTGGCAGTGACCGGTTTCAGGTACTTCATAGGGGCATCCTGTTTCTGTCTTGAAAGAAGAGTCGGCATCATACGGATAACTCTTCTGTATGTAAATAATAGTAATTATCATTTAGATTATTGTTTGTGCATTGGAAGGGAATTTCCGGTCGGGCGCAGACGCAGACGCAGACGCAGGCGGAATCCGGAACAGGGACAAAGGCAGGGGAAAGAACGGAAAACAGGAAAAAGCCGCAGCAGGAGACCCGCTGCGGAATGAAGGAAATCAGGCGTGCGAAAAAGGTTTGATGGCCAGGGCCCGCAGTAATGAGGGGCGGTAGCTGAGCAGCATGCCCAGCGATAAGGCTGCGGCTGCCAGCAGCATCAGCCATACCAGAACAGCCATGGAGGGATGATCAGCCTGCAGACAGCAGATACCGGAGCCCAGCAGTGCCAGCCATCCGGCGAGGCGCAGACGCCCGGAATCCGGACCTGCTGTGCCGGGCCGTACCTGCTTCCAGTGCGCCGGTAATGACAGTGCCAGCCAGGCCATGGCGAGCAATGCCAGCAGGCCTGCTACCAGCAGAAAAAGGGTATCACTCATACGCAGGTCTCCCATTGCTGGTCTGCTGCCGCGGCAGTGCGGATGGCAGTTTCAGACCGCTGTATAACGCGATGGCAGTCGTGGCCAGCAGGCTGAGGTCGACACCGGCAACCGGCCAGTAGGGTGCAACAAACAGCGTCTGTAACAGGTGGTCGCCGGTGGAAATCCAGTTGGCGACCACGGCCAGAACGGCCAGCAGGGCAATCACAAAACTCTGCTCACGCCAGGCCGGGTTGTGCAGGGCACGGGCAACCGGCGCACTGCGCACAGCGGCATGCACAAAGGTCAGCAGCCAGCTGCCCCAGAAGACCCATTTCTCGACATCCCCTTTGCCCGTCATGTCCGCCGGTAACAGGCGGTTGACCGCCAGCATCGCCAGTGCCGCGATGACCATGCCGGTGACCGTTGCCACGGCGAACGCATCGACAATCCGGCTGCCCTGAGACCCGGCTCTGGCGTGTTGCTGGCGCCGTTTTTCAACAAAAAAGATGAAACCGGTGGCTATGCAGGCACAGCCCAGCAGTCCGCCAAGTACATACAACCAGCGCAGCAGCCAGTGCTCGAAGTGCTGCAGGTGCAGCCCGGTGAGAAACTCAGCGGCACTTTCAGCAAAGCCGTGCTGCGGGTCTTCAAGAATCACTTCACCGCTGACGGCACTGAAATGAATGCCTTCGCCAACCAGGGCAACGCGGTCACTGCCAGCCCGGTAAATACTGACGTAGCCATTCCTGTCCCAGGCGTGGTGCACCATCAGAAAGCCGACATCTCCAGCCATGTCACGGTCTGCCCAGCGTTGTCTGGCCTCGGCCACCATGGCATCGATGGAAGCCATCGGGGCGGCCACCCCAGAGCGTTTGTGTGGCAGGCCGGTGTTTTCCGATTCGGTCTGTTCATGCAGGTCGTGCAGTGGGCTGAGCATGGTGCCGGTGACTGGCATAAAGTAAAAACCGATAAAGATAATGATGCCGGTCAGAGCAAAGAAAAAGTGGAAGGGCAGAGCCACTACTCCCGTCATATTGTGCAGATCCAGAGCACTGCGCTGGGTGCTCTTATGACGACGGAAGGTGAAGAACTCGCGGAAGATTCTGCGGTGGATCCAGACGCCACTGATCAACGCAACCAGCATAAAGAAGGCCGCCAGCCCGACAATATAGATGCCCACCGAATTCCAGTTCAGGTTCAGGCTGTAGTGCAGCGGATAAAACCAGTTGCTGCCGATTTTCAGCTGATCATCCGGGATGAATGCGCCGCTGCGCGGATCAATGGTGGTGCGGGCGTGGATGTGGTTGTGGTCATCCGGGTTCTTCTCATGCGGCACACGGTAGCCACCACCGATCAGCAGCACCGGATCCCGGTGTGTGGTGTAAGCCCAGAATTCATCCAGCGGCAGTTCCGTGCGGGGCGTCATCGGCCCGGCAGCCGGGTCATGGTAGACCGGCATCATGCGCTCATATTCAGCGGCATCCGGCTCCATTTTTTCGTAGACGCCCAGCAGCAGATGATCAAAGGAGGGCATAGGCTGAGGCTCAAAGCGGGTGTCCGGAATCGCCCAGCGGTCGATCTCGCGGTCAAATACAGACAGCGCACCGAAGAAAAAGCACACCATCAGCACAAAGCCGAAGATCAGGCCCAACCAGGTATGCAGCCAGGCCATTGCCTGACGGGTATTGGCAAACTGCATGATCAGATTCCTCCTGAGATCAGGGCTGACTGACCCCAGAGGGCGAGGGCCGACATCAGTGCGGCGCCACCGAAGGCCATTACATGCGTCAGCAGGGTTCTGCGGCTGATAAACAACCACAGGAACAACACCAGAAAGACCGGCACTGCCAGCAGCAGGGCGGTTTGTTCAGCGGCGTGGAAGTCGCTGCCGCCTGCCGAGAGGACAACAATCACCAGTGAAACAAAACCCCAGGTAAACAGATAACCACCGGCGAAGGCAGTGAGCAGGGGGGTCAGATAGAGTCGGGAAAAGGACCGGATTGACGTCATGGAAACCTTGGAAAAGCTCAGGTCAGAGGAGAATTCAGGCATCATACAGTTGATAATGATTATTGTTAACCATTTATTGACGGCTTTGCCAACCGCGGTTTCCTCCGGTGGACTGGGAGGCAATCGTTCCGGTATCAGACTTTTTTACGAATCAGGCTTGCAAGGAGCGATTAAATAATGCAAAGCTAAATAATAACAATTATCACTTAGAATTAAATCGGGGGAATACCATGTCGGGGACACTGAACCGGGCGCTGCTGACGCTCGTGCTGACACCGGGTCTGTCAGTTGCCGGGGCTGCTTATGCAGCAGAAGATACACTGGCGCAGGACTCTCAGCCTGCAGAGACAGCACCACCGGCGGTCGTGCTCGACACCTTTGTGGTGCAGGGTGAGCTGACACGTTTCAGTGCCACCAAATCGGATGTGCCTGTGGTGGAAACCGCGCGTTCCGTGTCTGTGGAAACCAGTGAGCAATTCTACGAGAAGGGCGCGACCAACCTGTCTCAGGCGACTTCTTACATGGCCGGTGTCACGGCCGAAACCTATGGCTTCTCAACCCGTGGCGACTGGATGCACGCCCGTGGTCTGCAGCTGCCACGCTACCGCGACTCCATTCAGGAAGTGTTCGGCAACTACAACAACACCCGCCCGGAGCTTTATACCATCGAGCAGGTTGAGGTGCTGCGCGGACCGGCTTCGGTACTGTATGGCGAAGGCAGCCCGGCGGGGATTATTAACTATGTGTCGAAGACCCCGAAAGCAGAAACCCGCCACGAAGTGGTGGCCGAGTACGGCAGCTATGACCGTAAACAGCTGGGGTTCGATTCCACAGGCCAGCTCGGATCGGAAAAATGGCTCTACCGTCTGGTGGCGATGAAACGCGACGCTGATACCCAGGTGGAGCAAGTCGAAGACGACTCGCTGGTACTCATGCCATCCATCAGTTACGTACCATCCGACGCCACGCGCTTTACACTGATTGCCCAGTATCAGGATACCGACAGTGACACGGGTGCTCAGTTTATCCCGGTTGAAGGTACCCTCAACCCACTCGCCGGCGGTGGGCACATTGATCAGGATGTGTATGCCGGTGAACCGGGCTGGAATCAGTACAACACGGATTCCCGGCAGCTGACGGCGCTGGCGGAACACAGCTTCAGCAGCCAGCTGTCACTGGAGGCGACAGCACTCTGGCGTGAGGGCGAAGCCGATTATGATCAGGCCTGGCCGATGTTTACCGGTGCTGGCAACAGCCGTTATCTGAATCAGATTCTGGGGGCTGAACTCTTCACCGATACCACAGTTCCGCGTTCCTTCTATCAGGCCGACAGTGAGTTCGAGCTGTATGCGTTTGATGTGCGTCTGAGCGGCGACTTCACTACGGGGGCGCTGCGCCACGAAACCCTGTTGGGTGTGCAGACACAGCAGGTCAGCACCCAGACCAACTCAGCCTATTACTTTGGCGGGGGTGCGCTGAGTGGCGACTTCAGCTATGTACTGGATCTGGCTAACCCTGTGTATACCGGGGCTCCCGATCAGGCAGTGTTTGACGCCATTTACTCCGAAGGGCCACAGCAGAAGGTCAACACCACCGGGTTTTATCTGTCCGATCAGATCAGTATTGATCAGTGGCGTATCACCGCCGGTCTGCGCTATGACCAGGTCAGCAACGACACGGGCTCTGACAAGCAGGAGGACAGCCAGCTGTCGACCAGTCTTGGTGTTCTGTACGCCTTTGATAATGGCCTGTCGCCGTACCTGAGTTATTCCGAATCCTTCCAGACCGTGGTCGGGACTGACCTGAACGGTGATCAGCTGGAGCCTCAGGAAGCGCGTCAGTATGAAGGTGGGGTGAAGTTTGAACCGGCCTCGTTCCCGGCACTCTTCTCCATCGCCTACTTCGATATCGAAATCAGCAATCTGGATAACCCCAACAGCCTGCCGGCCGATGCGGCGCAGCAACAGGGGGTGGCCACCATGACCGGTGTGGAGCTGGAAGCCAAAGCCTACCTGGGTGATTTCTATCTGCAGGGGGCTGTCAGCACTCTGAAGACGGAAGATGAAAACGGCTTCGAATACGCCGGTGAGCCGGACAGCAATGCATCTCTCTGGGTGACCTGGCGCCCGACCTCGACCCGTTTCCGCGCCGGTGGTGGCGTGCGCTATGTCGGCAGCAGTGTTTCTGAGACCGCGACTGTCCGCTACGAAACACCGGACTACACCCTGATCGACGCTATGCTGGGCTATGAGATCAACAGCCAGCTGGACCTCAGCCTGAACGTACGCAACCTTGGCGATGAAGAATACCTGACCTCCTGCCTGGCCCGCGGTGACTGTTTTCCTGGCGTACGCCGCTCAGTCAACGCCAAAGCCCGTTATCAGTTCTGAGGCATGACCGTGCTGTTGCCTGCGGCCCTGCTTCTGACCCTGACCGGCGTCTTCAGCCTCTACAGCAGCTGGCGCCGCCGTGAGCCCAGCCCGGTCCGGGTGATCGATGGTTGGTTACTGTTGCTGCTGGCCGTTCCGCTGTGGGTCATGCTCTGCGGACCTGAGTTCGGTGTGGCGTACGCACTGGCGGTTCCGGCACTGGCCGCCTGGGGGCTGATCAGTCTGCGCCATCAGCCTTTGTCAGCCTCTGCCGGGCGGGCTCTGAAAGGGCGTGTTGCAGAGTATCCCGGCACCCTGCGTGTGCTGCAGGCGCTGGCTCAGTTTCTTCTGGTGACCGCCGGTTTTGGTCTGCTCGGTCTGCTGATTACCAATGCCGTGGCGGGACTGCTGCCCTTTGGCATGAAGATGAATCTGCTGCTGACGCTGCTGATCTTTCCCTTGCTGTGGGCCTCTCTGACCTGCTGGTTTCTCGCCGGACGGCGGCGGTGGTCGTCGCTGACGGCCCTGTTGCTGGCTTCGGCCTCTGCCGTTTATCTGTTTGTGTAGCCTATGTCTCTGTTGCCGAATTCTCTGGTGAAATCTTCACTCTCAGCGCATTCCTGGCTGGGGTTGTCTGTCGCAGCTGTGCTGTATCTGGTGTGTCTCAGTGGCACGCTGGCGGTGTTCTATCTGGATATGGAGCGCTGGGAACAGCCCCGCGCCGAAGAATACCGTACCTTTGATCCCGAGGTGATGGAGGTCGCGTTCAACGACTACCTCAGAACCACTGATCTGACGCCGCACATGTATATGGTGTTTCCATCGGCTGAGATTCCACGCATCAAGTTTGCCTCGGAAGAGAGTGGGGTGTACATCAATCAGGATGGCAGTACCGGTAATCCGGCACTGGATGACTGGTCGCATCTGCTGACAGACCTGCACATAAATCTGCATCTGCCCTCCAGCGTCGGCATTATCCTGGTCAGTATGTCCGGCGTTATGCTGCTGGCACTCATCATCAGTGGTTTGCTGGCGCATCCGTCCTTGTTCCGGGATGCTTTCTCATGGCGCCGTGGCAGCCGTCGCACCGGAATCACAGACCTGCACAACCGCCTGAGTGTCTGGGGTCTGCCGTTTCATCTCATGATAGCCATTACCGGTGCCTATTTCGGCCTGGTCGGGCTGATCATAGTGATCGCCGCTCAGGCCTTTTATGGCGGTGACCGGCAGGCGTTGGTTGAGCAGTTTTTTGCCGGCGATCCCCAGGTTGAGGAGCAGCCCGCCGAAGTGAATATCACCGCTGCGCTGGAGTACATCCGCGCTGATATGCCGCAGGGTATACCTCTGTTCCTGACCCTGCACGATATGGATACTGATCAGCGCTTTCAGGAGTACTACATCGAGAATCCGCGCAGTCTGGTGTACTCAGAGAACTACCGCTTTGATATGGCAGGCAACTTCATCGAACGTATCCACTCTTCTGAAGCGGACGTGCCTCAACGTGTACTGCGCTCGGTCTACCGGCTGCACTTTGGTGATTTTGGCGGTCTGGGGACTAAATTCCTGTATCTGCTGCTGGGGCTGGCGCTGACCGTCAGTTGTGCCTCCGGCATTCAGATCTGGCTGGAGCGGAGACGCTACTATGGCTTCCCGGACCGTGCATGGTCGGCCATCGTCTGGGGGGCACCTCTGGCGCTGGCGTGCGTTGCACTGGCGGGAACAGTGGCGGGGGTGACCTCCGTCTCCATGTTCTGGGGTGTACTGTGTGCTGCGGTTCTGGCGTCGGCTTTACCCATGCAGGCGCGGCAGTTCCGGCTGCTGCTGACGGGGTTACTGCTGGCCGCGGTGCTTCTGCTGCCGCTGGCACACAGCGTGCGTTTCGGGCTGGAGCCCGCCATGACTGCAGGCGGGTTTATCAATGCCATGCTGCTGGCGACGGCGGTGTTGCTCGGCATCCGTCTGATCAGCAGCTGGCAGAACCGTTAGCGGCCTGTTCCGGCAATCAGTGTGCGGATGGCGTCGGCTACCTGATCGGCCGATGCCGGGTTGAAACCGGTATGCACGGCGCGCAGCTTTCCATCACGGTCAACGATATACGAGGTTGGCATGCCGACCACCTGATACTGTGGCGGTACAGTACCGGTACCGTCGTACAGCACCGGGAATGACAAGGGCACTTCCTGCAGAAACTCTGTCGCCATTTCCTGTTCTTCATCCAGATTGATCGCCAGAACGGTGAACCCCTGATCCTTCAGCTCCTGATACAGGGCATCCGCCCAGGGCAGGGATTTCCGGCAGGGTGTACACCAGCTGGCCCAGAAATCGAGATACACCACCTGTCCCTGATAATCACTGAGCGATACCTCTGAGCCGGTGAGGCCGGTGCTGTCCAGCAACGGCAGAGTAAAGGCCGGTGCCTGAGGTTTTGTGCTATCCGCTTCTGCGGCCAGCAGACCGGCAGACGTCAGGGTGAGAAGGGTGGCAAGTACCCAGTGGCTGAGTCTTCTGAAAACAGACATAGGCTGCTCCATCGTAAAATCTGACACAGAGTGTAGTGGCTGGAACGGCTCAGACAAAGCGCCTGAATGTATGACTGCGTCAGGCAAAAAAAAGCCTGCCGGGGGCAGGCAAAGAAGAAGTGTGGAGAATCAGGATTGCGGTTGTGGCGTCAGCAGCAGTCCGGAGGTATCAATCCCCTGAGCTTCGAGCATGCCGAGAATCATGGCGTAAGTGTTTTCATCCATCTGCGGTGTGCGGCTGAGGACAAACAGGGTGTACTGGAACGGATCTGTCACGACCGCGTACTGGTAGTCGATATCATCCAGCACCACGATCAGGTAGTTCGGCAGCAGTGACGGCGGTACTTCGGGGAAATCCACTTTCAGAGCGGCGTTGGTTTCTTCATCCGCAACCACAGCGTTACCGGTGATCTCACTCAGCTCACCATCGAGCGTATCCTGGTAGCCTTTGTTGTACACCTCAACAGAACCGTCATCGAGCAGGGTGTACTCAGCAGTGACTCCCACCAGACCTTCGTTAAAGGCTACTTCCTTAGCCGAAATCTGATACCAGAGGCCCATATATCTGGGGATATCCACGTAGGGAACGGTCTCCGTGACCAGACGGCAGCCTGACAGGAGCAGCGCGAGTGCTGCTGTAGCGATGAGTTTTACGGGGGTGAGATTAACCTGCATGCGACATCCTCCAAGTTATTCAAAACTTGTACAGAGGTTATACCATGCAAATTGAAAAGGGAATACAGCAATTCCCGCGTCAATGAATGCAGAGAGAAACAAAAGGACGATAGCGATAAAGAAGACGTTTAAAAGGAGAAAACCCGGACATGTGCAGCACTGTGTAGTGGTCAATTAAATCTGGCCACTCCCTTATGAGCATTCCAGTAGTTTTCTTCCGCTGTATTAGGGCTGATCATGCCGTGTATGCGTGCGGTTTAACTGATGTAATACCCGATGATGTAGTCGTTGATCACATGCTTTTCTGCTTGTAAGCCCAGCGCTGGCCCGTCCATACGTCGGTAATATCACCAGCCCAAACCCTATTGGTCCTGTCCACTGTGAACTCCCGATTCAGACGGTTCGGAATTTCCAAGTGTGGCTGATCCGCTTTCCTGCAATAGCCCACCTTCCCGGTTAATTCACTATTTGTAGTTTATCGGAAAGGTCTTAAGCAAAGGTTAACGGCTGGGGGATAAGGTGATCAGCATAATTTGACAATCTTTGGCATTATATGTCATTTTTGAGGTGAGGGCTGATATTGCAAGTTCGGAGGCATCCCACATGGCAACCATGAATATTTCACTCCCTGATCCGATGAAAGACTGGGTGGAAACTCAGATTGAAAGCGGTCTGTACTCCAACAATAGCGACTATGTGCGGGATCTGATCCGTAAGGATCAATTGCGCGCGCAGAAGATTAAGACAATGCAGCAGGCCATCACCGATGGCCTTAGCAGCGGCGATGCCGGTGCGCTGGACATGGATGCTATTAAACAGAAAGCCCGCAAGCACGCCGGATTGAACAGCCTTGACCCTTCAGATTCATAAGCAGGCGCTTGCCGAACAGGATTTACTGGATATCTGGCTGTATTCATATCAGCAGTGGGGAGAAGCGCAGGCAGATCACTATCTGGATGAATTGAATACCGCCATGCAAGGACTGATTGATTACCCGCTCGCCTACCGGGAACGGCTGGAGTTTTCACCCCCGGTGCGTATTTGTCATCATGCCAGGCACTTGATTGTCTACGTTGTCGCAGAGCGGTATCTGCATATCGTCCGGGTGTTGCATGAAAGCATGGATATAGAAGTCCTGCTGTCTGATTGATGTACCTGCAGCTGGGGCGGCAGGCTGTGTCCCTTACCGATTCCAAAAGACATGCACCTCGTCATAGGCAGTGGTGACGGTGTAGACATCATTGATTTCTAAATCCCGCCCCATCTTGTCTTAGTCGACGTGAACAGGCTGGACGTATCACGGTTGATGAGTTTGCTGAACAGAACCTGGATGCGCGCTACCAGTTCACGGAGGTGTCGAGTATGCGGGTGCGGTTCTCAAACAAAGATCAGGCGTTTGAAGACGCCAGCGGCCGTTATGTCCGGACTGATTTCCGGCTGTATTACTATCATCATATTGCGGGGGAGTTCAGGAGAGCCCAGGTGTGCTCTGGACAGGAGGGCGGATGAAATCGGGTGTTTACCTGTGCATCAGGCAGAATAGTGCAGGAAATGCAGGAGCAGACGTCTCTGTTTTATTAAAGCTCTTGAGGAAATATCACCATCTCAGAAAGAGATGGTGCAAAATGAGTCGAACCGGAGCGCCAAAATCAAAGACAGCGCAGGATACCCTATGGAAGGGGTCAGGGTAGAGTTCAATTATGGAACGGAAGATATTTCGACACTGAAATCTATCCAGTATACAAATGCATCGGGTGTTGCTTCCGCATTACTAACCTTACCTGACTGTACAGGGAACAACTCAGTTGTACATTATCACTCCTTTGATCCTTACAAGGGGAATTGGGAAACTGAGTATGATGCAGGTGCTTGGCTTATTGAAGTTCCCCGGGCTAGGGGGAATAGTGAATTCTGGGGGTGATGTGAAGAAGCATGGGGTTCAGCTGTAAAAATGGCCCACATGTGTGATCAGACTTACCTCCCGTAACTGACTTTCAGCGGGTGTGAGGGATTTTTCTATACCCGCTAAAATTACATGATGCACTGCCGATAACCTCTGTGTACGATTATGAATATTGGGTATCAATATGGATGTTAGTACTATACCACTTATCAATATTAATAGTGTCAAAGTTTCAACAGATGATACTGAAGATGTCTCCTCTGGAGTTATTTCTGGCGCTAAAATATCATCTTATAGTAACACCAATACTCCCCTAAAGGAAAAAGAACCTGACCTTAAGGTCTTGTCGCCAGATGATATGACGGTTCAGATTATAGGATATAACCCAAAAGGCTTTCTTGCAGCGCAGGAGAAAAGAAGTGATGAGGCAACAAAGGTATTGGATTCTTATATTCAGAATATTGTGCAATCAAAAAATGCTAAAGATCAATTTGCTCAAGTATCCAGTGATATTGCTCAAGAGCGCCCGGATCTGGTGAATAAGAAGTGGGATTTCTCACTAAATGCACGGGATGATATCGTTATTCTGCATAATGGTGATCTGACTGATGAGGACGTCAACTGGTTACAGGATCGGCTTCAATATTCTGGCTTGAAGGAAGCGTTAGCAGAACTGAAGTCATCAATGATCACACTTGTTGAGTCGGAACGCGGGTCTGATATGTACTCTACCAATATAGGGCGCTATGATATCAGTGAGGCTAATTTTGATCAGATTATTCATTTTGGTGAATTCCTAAATAAAACAAATGGCGAAGATGCCAATCAGATACTGACCAGTCAGCTTGCAGTAAGAGCAGATGATCCATACAAGAATCTCACCTACGAATTTCTGGTGGTTAACGAGCATCTTACTAACACTAAGCCGGTCCCCTATTCACCAGAAAATAAATAATTAAGGCTCCTCTCTCATGTATATCAGCCTCCCGAGTTTAATCTTCAGGTATTGTAGTGGTCAATTAAATCTGACCACTCCCTTCTGAGCATTCCAGTAGTTTTCTTCCGCTGTATTAGGGATGATCATGCCGTTTATGCGTGCGGTTTAACTGATGTAATACCCGATGATGTAGTCGTGGATCGCATGCTTTGCTGCTTCGTCGCTGGTGTAGACCCAGCGCTGGCCCGTCCATACGTCGGTAATATCACCAGCCCAAACCCTATTGGTCCTGTCCACTGTGAACTCCCGATTCAGACGGTTCGGAATTTCCAGGTGCCGCTGATCCGCTTTCCTGTAATAGCCCACCTTCCCGGTAAATTCACTATTTGTAGTCTATCGGAAAGAATTTAAGCAAAGGTTAACGGCTGAGGATAAAGATGGCTCCTGAACAGCGGTCATCCACAACCAAGGTTGCACATAAATGCAACCTGAGTTGACATTAGATGCGCAAACTGGCTATTTTGATCGAATAGGAGGCCGCCATGCCAGACCAAAACAAGATCATCAAGCGCTTGAGCACCACTCTGCCGGACTCGCTGGCTGCCTATGTTGGCGCTATAACAGGTCATGGCGGTGAATATGAAACCCCCAGCGAATTCATCCGCGATCTGATCCGCCGCCATATGGAGAAGACTCTGGATCAGGAAAAACGTGACGTTGAAATGTTGCTGTTACAAGCCCTGTCTGAAAATGACTACGATGACTGGAGTAAGCAGGATATTCAGGATTTAAGGCAACATCTGAAAGATTAGAACCCATGCACCAGATCAAACGCAGTGCCCTGTTCAAGCGCCATGCGCTGCACTATGTGCTCGACTATCGGGAGCGTGCCGGACGGGACATTGCCGAACACTTTATAGACGGGCTGGAGCGCAGTATTGCTTTTATCTGTAAGCATCCTGCCGCGTGCCGGGTTTATATCCGTGTCGGCGGGCATGAGTTCAGGCGCTGGCAGATCAAAGACTTTCCTCATTCGATTTACTTCCGCTTTGATGATCAGGTCATCATCTTAGAGGCCATCTATGCCCACCGAATGGACACAGAGTCTCGCTTACCGTCCGATGTGGATCAGCAGGATTAAGCCCTGCCGATTCGAAAAGACATGCACCTCACCATAGGCGGTGGTGACGGTGTAGACATCATTGATTTCCAGATCCCGCCCATCTTTTCATAGTCGATGTAATAGGCCAGATTCTCCGGGATGGTTGTGGTTTCTTCAGTCAGCGCCTGTGCGAAGTCGGCAGGCTGGTAAAGCGCCGTGAGAATCCTCTGACAGGGCTTGCCCCGCCTGTTCAATGTCTCCGCACCAGTGAGACAGCACCGCCGCGCCCAGATCACCATGCTCTTCCAGAAAGACGGCGATGGCATGGACATGCCCAGGCTTTCATGTTTTCCAAGTCCCAGGCCGGCAACGCTGTCATAGTCGTGAGTTGCCCAGTCTTCACTACCGGCTTCCGGGAAGTGGCCAGCATGGTTTGAATGGCTTCGTGGATGTTGTCCAGCTTTTGCGTGGTGTCGATTCAGACCCCGTGCAGGATTCTATTGTTGTAAGCTGCTAAATCAGCAATGTAGATGCTGTAGTCGCTCATGGTGTTGACTCTTTCTTCGCCGTGAGGTTTGTGAATCAGCCCGCAGGGGGCATGGCGCATGAACCTCTGGCGACCAGGCCGACTAAGTCGGAGGGGAATGAATCCAGAAAAAATCATTGTCACTGGGCGGCACGCAAGGCTTGCCCGTGAGTACACGGGCGACACTAATTTTCTAGATTCAGGCGGGCAGGAGCGCCCAAGGGTAAAGATCAACGGGGCGTTGCGGGGTGTTTCCGCTGGATGGGATAGCGTAAAACGCCTTCAGTGATTGCAGCAAGGGGAAAACCACCGGATTGAGGGTGCTAGAACACCGAATTTTTCGTTGCCTTTCAAGGCTTTAGGGGGAATATCACCATCTCAGAAAGAGATGGTGCCCAGGGGGAGACTCGAACTCCCACGAGCGTAAGCTCA
>CETZ01000597.1_pt1 | contig 25292 bp, 40 predicted proteins | sample 531441 | NCBI WGS metagenome assembly CETZ01 (sample SAMEA2623098, study PRJEB7988) | marine metagenome | isolation source: saline water (ENVO:00002010), including | reverse complement strand
GGAACGATATGTGGTGCATAGGAAGTCATTATATTGTAATGTTGCCACATATTCGGAGTGGATGTTGAAGGAAGCCAGTTGTTGTCTACTGAATTAAAAACATTATCATCCTCGAACCAAGCCCAGAATAAGTGATTCCATCCACCCACTGTCTGGGTTGTTTCCATACACCATTCTTTAGTAGCACTTGAATTATACCAAACCCAATTTGCATTAACATCATCATTGTACACCGAGTACCTGCATTTTCCCCCATTGTTTCCGCCTGACCCTAGACATTGAGTTGCTACGTTTGACGGATTGAATTGAACTTCCATAAGTCCTAGTTCTTCGTCATTCTTTCTGACACATAAAGGTGGACCTTGTTGTTCTGTCGCTAAAGGATACCACGTTGAAGGATAAGTCCACACTGAAGGATAAGTCCAAGTCTCGAAAGTCCACACTCCAGTTGCCGCCAGACAAAGAGTCTGTGTAGTATTTGTTGTTGGGTCAATATCACAAGAGCCAGCCGCCGCACAAGCAGTTGGGTTTGCTGATATTCCGTCAGAACATCCTGAGGCTTGGCAATCAGTAGGATTTGTAAATTGTGGGTCAGAACATCCTGTCCAAATGCAGGTTGCTTGAGTAAGTAATAACGGGTCAGAACAATGGGCTGGAGTTGTTAACAACTCTCTACAATATCCCCACATTGTAGAATTCTCGCAATCAGTTTGATTAGTATAAGCCGGGTCTGTACAATGACCTGTGTAAATAGGATGCCAAGATAAATCAATGTAAGGGACTCCGTCTAAGTCTTTAGATGGGTCTGATACTGTGCCGTGACTTTCAGCAAAATTAAGAGGGTTCCGTACTGTTTTATGAGTATAGGTAAGAAAGTCTTTGCCTAGTAAGGATTGCTTATCAAACGTAGATATTTCATAATATTTTTCTGTGAAGGAACTAAGTACCGAAACATTCGTAAGAACCGAGTAGATTTCACCGGTAAAGTATTCTTCAAATTCTGATACAGTCACGCCTGAGGCGGCACCTTCTCCAGAGAAGAAAAGACGAATAATTCCTAGATTTTCGGGGGAGTTTGCTAGTTGATACGTTACAGACGATGCCGCGAGTTTATTCGCTTTGTCTGTGGCTTCCAATGCACCGACTGAACCTGTGACAATTTCTGTCAGAAGCATATTGCCTGCACTTGTAGGCAAACCAAAATCTATGACTAGGCCATTAGGGATAGATACTGGTTCATATTTAAGAATATCACTCATATAGATATTTATGAGTTTTGGTCGCGGTATTTTGCTATATAATATGAATCGACAATATCAGAGACTGGACTTTCTCCATTGTAGGTATCTATGCCAAACAGTAGGGCTAAATCGTCACCTGTTTCCTCAAGAAACGCTTCGTACATTAACATTTTATTAGCATTCCCTTTGCCTGTTGCGAACTTCTTTATTTCAGATGGAGCGAACACGCTCACGGTAGGGGCCACTCTTTGAAGTTTCAATTTGAGAATGCCAGTGTTCTCGCCTATATTAAACACTTGCCCTTTGGCTCCAAAAGCATATCCCTCTAGTCCAACGTAATTTCTATTCAGTATGGCTGTCGGTTGTTCTAAAATCCAGCCAACAGTCATATCTGCAAGTTTAGTGAATCGGTCTAAATTGTCTTTGTATTCGTAGAGGGGTAGACCTGTGATTTGTGGACTATGTTGCATAGCCAGTTTCTTCTTGTTCGTAACGAACATAAAAGTACATCTAGAGTAATGAAACGGAGAAGGACTACAACAAACTGCAGGAGATGTCATCGAATAGTCGATGCCTACAATCATCATAATATTTCTTCGTCTACATCAATTGAAACATCTTCGGAACGACAAAATGGACATATTTCTACTACATATAAATCATCATCAAGGTCGTGTTCTATCGTGCAGGTCGCTTGACACTCGTCACACTGCACATTTATTATTATCATTGCATTAAATACTCCTAGTTCTTTAAGTCGTATTTATAACGAAAATTAACTACACATAGGGTACCATTTGTGAGTACCAATATTTGTTACATTTTGATAACCGTAATCGGTTAAGTCGTTCAATGCAGTTTGGGCAGTATTGCCCTCATTAGAATATACAAGAATTGGGGTATGTTCTGTGATGTCTTTATGGTCACGCACCCATTGAACAAGATTAAATAACGGCACATTAGTTGCATTATGTACTCTTCCACCAGACATAAAATCTACTGGATTTCGTACATCAAGAATAAATCCGCCAGACTTGAATACTTCTTGTATCTCATCACAAGTCATTTTAGTTCCTTGTGAACCAAAAACGGCTTTATTTCGTATGTCTTGTTCTCTTCTCCATTTAATCTTTCTTGCGGCCATCTTTGCTTGGGCCAGCATTACCAAATCCCAGTCACTCTTTCCATTTGCCATATATTATTTCCTTATCAATGCTTCTGCATCTCGTTCTTCTTTTGACACCTTATTTCCAGACAAATCTCTGGTATATTGCCAACTAACTGTAATTATATGTTTGAAACTCTTTGCTCCACACTCACACTTAGGTACTTTCTTGTGCATAGTTTTGGACCAGTTCATCATCTCAGTCTTGACTTTACCACACTTCTTACATTCAAAATCGAAAAACGGCATTGTTCCCTCTCATCCAAATAATGTTTCGGCTCTACAGGTATCAGAACTTCTGCAAATTTCTAGATTATGTTGAAATATGACTGGCTCAACCCAATCAAATTCAGGCGGTTCGCCCAAAAATCTAGAACCTGCAGGAGTTGAACTACAACCAACTAGGAACGCCATCATAGCGAATAATCTAGTCATCTGCTTTTTTCTCCTCTGCTTCTTTAAAAATACCTTTTTCCTTTACGATGTCGGCTCCAATATTCCCTACTAATGAGCCCGCGGCACTTGTAATAAACGCACAAGCACTCATACTATACATACCCAATAAAATTAGGCTTATCACTCTAACTGTATTCATCATAACACTGAATCCTTTCCTTTACCAGATAAATACTTAACAGTCTCTTTCTTTTTGTCTCTGCACACCGAAATCCTGTGGCCGTATATTTTCTTTAAGTACATTGAAAAAATAACTATATCGCCCGGAAGAAAAGCCCAAGCAGAAGTCAAGTATATGTAACTCAACCACAGACATTGTCCGAAGAATCCAGTGTAAGCGCCTACTCTTATATTCCCCTTCGTCAGGAGGTATATCGTTATCGCTGTGGTCAGATTCGCCGCTATTGCTAGGGCTAGATAGTCCATTTTTGCTCACCTTTCTAGGCACGTTTCCACTTATTCAGAGCCAGTTTTGCTTGAAGCCCCTTAAAAGTCCTCGCCTCTATTGATAATTGTACTTCATCGGTAGACATACCGGAAAGAATCATATCGTTAATATCCTTTTGTTTATTCTTATCGTCCCAGATACACACTGAATATCCTTTTTCAATGAACGCTTCTATCTTCTTTACAATCTCTTTATTTCTGTTTTCGTTATCCATTACGATAACAAACTCAGTCTCTTTATTTAGACGACAAGATGCTGACAAATCTGACCCAGCCATCGCAATTGCGTTGGATAGAAACAAAGAATCGATGGGCCCCTCGGTGACATATACTGGCTTCGACTCATCCATCTTGTCTAAACCGAATAGTTTGCACTCATCCTCTGTTATCTTTATAGTTATATATCTAACTGGATTACTGGGGTCCAGAGAACGCCCTTGAAATGCCATCATCTTTCCACTCTTATCAAAGAATGGTATAATCAGGCGTCCCTCGTCTTTGCTTACGTCAGGAAATTTATTCTTGACAATAGTGTTGGTCCAGGCTTTAAAAGTATCTGTATAGTACAACCTTGACCATTGATGTATGGGTATTTTTCGCTCTTTAACATATATTCTTGCTATATGATTAATATCCATCAAGTCTAAGCAAGTAATCTGTTTGAGTGGGTCAGAAACAAACGTAGGAGTTGTGTTCGTTTTGAAGAAATCTTCTTGCGGACCAGCACCAAGTTTTATTTTTCTGCCTTGTCTGCCACGAGTCCCGAATTTCTCAAGAGCATATTCTTTTTTTAGGGGAGGAGATACGTGGTCGATTAATTGTGATAAGCCAGTCGCAACGCCACAGTTATGGCATTTATATAAGGCCGCACCATCGTTCTCAAAAATATAGCCACGTGCTTTGATTTTGTCTTTGGCTGAATCGCCACAGAGAGGACATCTGAAATTCCAGAGGGCTTTACCCTTTTTCTTGAATTGTTCTAGTCGAACGCCTAGAATTCCGATATATTTTGTGTCGATATAATCCATCATATGACTATTATACACAACTTGAACCATAATGTCAAGTCTTTTTACATCAAATAGTCACATTCATTACAATAATCTATGTCTTCCTCATCAGAGGAGAGTTTCACACAAGGGAGAATATTGCTGTAATCGTTATTCGCTTCAGCAATTTCTTTCTGCTTTATGTGACATTCCCACTTCAATGGACAGGTACAGCAACAAACTTTTGGTGTTGTGTCTCGGAAGGGGCAAATTACTGGGATTATGTCACTGCTACAAAATAGTAGTTTCATTATCCAACTATCGTCTTATCACCTGGAACACTGGGTCTTTTGGATGTTTCATCAACATACCACCCTTAGGATATTTTCTAGCGTATGCAGACACTCCCTTTGCCCATTGAGATTTTCCTATAAACGCATTCCATCGTTGATACTTGTTTCTTCCAAGTCTTACACCATCATATGTATCAGTATCGGGTGCTGTCCAATAATTACTCCCAAACGCTTTACCGTTTGGATTTGTAAACAGAGGCACATCTTTTTGCAGATTTATTGCCCCACCGCCGTCACCGGCGACATTCGATTCTTTTATACTCATTTCACACTCTCCAAAAGTACGTGCTGTTGCATCAATGCTTTTACTTGCAGAGATTCATCCAGACTCATTATATCATTGATATGGTGGATGAATGCTTCATCTAACATATCACCATTTGCACCGTGCATCATCATTGATTCTTTAAAAAGAAAATACGCGGCAACTGCTTTGCCCAACTTGCCTTTCATACCGGGGACTTTTTCAAGTAACTGCTTTAATTTACGGAGAAGTCTATGGAATAGGGTATAGTTATTTTTCTCTTCAGAAGAAGTTCTGTTTTTCTTGATAACATTACCCTTCTCATCGATGATACCTAACTTAAACGCTTCCCAATCCTCCCAAGGCATAGCAATGAACTTAGCGAACTTGTACACAAAGTACAAGTCCATCATTGCTGAACCGCCACCTTGTCCTTTTTCTGTTAATAGTTCTACGTTCATTTCATCTCTTCTCTTATAATATCTCGTACCTTTTCGTCAATTGATACTAATTCTTTCATTGCTGGTCCTAGAGCATTTAGTTCATTTAAGAACGTGGCAACTATTTCGTGATATTTCGGGTCAATTCTGTACATCAATATACGAGTACACGCAAATGGTCCAAAAATATTCACCAGAACCACTAAGTGGTTCATTAATAATCTACTCTTTAACTCTCCTGTTTCTATATACTTAGAGATTAATCTTTTAATATACTTTATTCTATGAATATCTTCATAGAATTCGTCAGTACCATCTCCTTGGCGGTCATTATAATGGGTCGCCATATAGAACATCATATTCTGATTGTTCAGTGTCGGAAAGTAATTTTCTTTTGGCTGTTTTATCATTTTCTTTTAAACTCTCAATATTTACAACCTGATGGTTCTTGACAGAAGGTTTAATCTCTTGGGTAATAACAGTATCAACTACTCGAATAAAACTCATTAGACTGACCAGTAAGGTACTCCGCCAGATGTTCCAGTCTTATTCTTTCCAGATGGTTTCTTACCTTTGTAAAATACTCCAGTATTTGCATCACGAAGAAGGACTTTTCCAGTCACGGCGCTCTTTACTGCCTCTGTTACGGTTTTGATTACTGATGGTGTTTTCATATGCTCTTCCAGTTGGGTTAGTAATGTCGATTTCTTCAATCGGCGGTCCAATTCAATCCCAACAGTTCGCCCATACTTCTCTAGTTGAACTTTAGTTAGTTTTTTTAACTCACTTTTAGTCTTTGCCATTCTCTAGGTCCTCAATAATTTTAGCAGAGGGAGTTGCTTTCCTATCTTTAAAAGTAGGTGCATTCTCTCTGTATTTGGATTTCGCCTTCAGAGTTTCATTTTGCTCTTTGGCATTAGCAAGTATTTTTTCGTCTGGTTTCATAATATTCTCCTATGAAATATAACAGTTCAATTCAAAACCGTGCTTACCTTTGCCATAGATTTGAATTTGTAATGCTTTCTTTTGTGGTTTGCCCTTTTTAGTCAAAGCGACTGAATACTTATTCGTCTTGCCTTCACCAGGTTTCTTAGGGCCTGTAGCGATTGTATTAAAATAATCATCTTCGTCTACTTCATACCCTGCTTTATCCGCTGTTTTAAGGGCTTCTTGTACAGCAGAAGTAAATGTTTTATGGTCTATCTTGTATTTGCCCTTAACGGCTTCTACAATATCCAAGTCTTCCTTAATTAATTTGTCCCACTCTTCAGACCTTAAAGCAACATAATTATCTCTAATATTTCCATAGTTTATGTTGGACATATCTTGAATCTTGGCGTCGGGCATAAATTTTTTAATGACGTATTCTCTAAACTTATTAGGAATCTTGCCACTCGCTCTCATATATTTGCCACTGCCAACTTTTGATGCTTTGACTCCGATTTTCCATTCAGTTTTCATATACTTTTTGATTTCATTACCAGTCGCCTCATCGAGGTCTTCCTCATGCCCTCGGAATTCTTTAAATTGGAGATAAAATTCTGACTCGAACATCGTACCGCCTTGAGCATCGATTTCATCTTTATACTCGTCAGCCAATTGTTGTGCGACTTCTTTGTGAACTTCTGTGCTAAACTTCAGTCCATTAAATTCTTTAGCGTATAACTTAGCGCCTTCTTTAACAATATACATCCATAATTTCGGTGCTTTCTTGTGGTCATATTTACCAGACTTCATCTTCTTCTGAATATTTTTGACGATAGGAACTAATTTGCTCTTATATAGGCGAGGGTCATTTTCAATGAATAGTTTCAATTCATATACTTCATTTCTATCGGCCTTTTCGGCGATATCTACTTCCTCAAAATACCTGATTTTTATATTGTTCTTGGCTGCGTACTTTCTGTATAAATCAAACCCCTCTGTAGTTTCATAGATTTCGTGTATTTCCAGAACCATCTCACGGATTTTTTGCTCCTCTTTTTTCCCTTTCTTGAATTTGGGCTCATCTTTTTCCCACATCCAATGCCAATTATGTTTTTTGCAAAGTGTATCTAAATCTTTCATATCACTTTTAAAGCCCGCTACGGTGGATGGGGAATTATCTTTGGAAAACTTTAATACTGTTTTCATTTGGTTATAGTCGAAATTCCAATCTTCATTAAGATACCAGTCTGCCGTCTGTTCGACTTGTTCGTTCGCGGCTTTCAACGCATCCATTACATCTTTGTGGTCTGATAATCCTGGAGCCATTCTTTCAATCTTTTTCATTGCGCCAGTCATATTGCCACCCATTGACTTTGCAATCTTAATGGCTTTCTTAATCTGTGACATTGAAAAGACGCCTTTGACTTCTTCAATCTCATCATCATATTTTTTCTTGCCCTTGGCTTTCTTGTAGTCTTTTTCAACAGCGGGTGGTATCTCTTCTGCGACTTTATTATCTTTTCTGCGACCATCACCACCAGCACAGCGGCGTGAGCCTGTGTTCCATTCGGCGACTGTTTCTTCGTTTGCTACACGTAACGCATCAGCAATAGTCGGGTCGTCTCCAAGTCCCTTTGAAATCTTCTCAATTTGCTTCCAAGCCTTAGTCATTTGACCGCCACTTTTCTTCGCAATCTTCAACGCCTTTGCAATTAGAGTTTTACTAAACTTGCCTTCCGAAATGATATTTCGGTATTCTTTGAATTGTATGTTATTCATTTTCTTATTCTTCCTGAGTTCTTTATGGTCATCAGTTGCGAACTCCCATTCGGCAGCCGTCATAATTCGGCCCTTATCTTTATCTCTAATCGCCTTCTGACGTTTATTCATTAATATCTCGACCAGAACCAATCACTGATTCAATGTCTTTGTTTTGGATAGCGACTATATCAGCGATACCCATATCCCACACACCAATGTTTGGTCCTTTGTCCAAATCATAGTATGCTTTCTTCTGTTCCTTAGTCGCCGCTTTTCGAGTCAACTGTCTCAGTTTCCCGTCAATTATACAGCGAACGGGTCCAGCATCTAACAACTTCAATAATTCTTTTTTATTCATAATATCTCACCTTTTATTTCCTGCGTTTACTTCTGCCCTGTTTGACACCTCTATCCACTAGGGCCATTTTCAAGTCTCCAGTTGGTATATTATCAACTATCCAGTGATACAATTGCCTCTGAATACTCTTCTCTTTCTTCATAGCCCCACCCCTATCTTTAAGAGTAAGGTATTTGAAATCTTTAATTGTGTCTATTTTATCGCCTTTATCATTTCCCCAATAAACGGTATTTTCTCTATTATTTAGTATAACGTGAATCGCACCATTTATCGCTAATTTCTTGCCTTTGGCTTGTACATAGTCAAACATCGTCTGAGAAGCCCCTTTGTGTGTCCACAGCATAATATCTTCTGGTACGATGCGGCCTCTCTTGGCATCTAAATTATTCGATAATGCTACCGTATAATTAGTCAAAACCCATACTATATGTATATTCGCTGGGTCATATCCTGCACTCAAAATTCTAGGCATAAACTTTGCAATGTCATCAAGTTTCTTCGCTGTAATATCAAACATTATATTTGGAAGAATCTCTGGCTTTTCCATTTGACTTAACATCGCATCTAGTGTCTTATCTTTGATGCCTGAAGCCTCTACCCACTTATGAAATGTAAACACATCTTCTGGTTTTGTTAGGTCTAAGTCTTTAATCTCCTTGTATCTCTCTGGGTCAATGTTCGAGCCTTTTAGTTTCAGTCGAGCGAATCTCTCTGGGTCATCTGCAAGGCGGGCCATTCTCTGTAATAGGCTTTTCCACTCATCGACATCTCGTACTTTGAACTTCTCTTTTTCCATAAAGTTAGATAATGCGAATCCTTTACCAGAACCGGCACCGCCAACTAGAAAAACTATTTGACCATATTTCTTTCCATTAGAAATTAGAATTAACTTCTCTGTTAAAAATTGACTAAACTTTTTCATAATGGTGTCGTTTTTGTTCTCTTTGCAACTTGTTCTGCATATGTTTCGCCACCAAACGGATGTTCTGTACCAAAACGGCTATTCATTTCTTCGTCAACTTCTTTCATCCCATAAGCATTAGTCGGTATAACCACTGCTTCTTTAAACACATTCTGCTGTATTGCTCGTTCTATTCCAGCGAGTGTTCCGCCAGCAGAAGAAGGGCAACTACCACACGCACCTTGAAATGAAATAATCACTTCGTTTCCTTTGACCAAATCCAATTCAAGATTCCCACCATCGCTCATAAGGGCAGGTCGAATATGTGTGTCAAATAAGGCTTCAATTTTTTCATACTTCTCTACATCATTCATCGCTTTTCAGTTCGGCTCTTATGAGACCTTGAATGAACGCTTGAGGGGTTATCTCATCACGTACAGCCTGAATAATAAATTCGTGTATCTGTATCTCTTTCTCCAAGAAAAACTTCTTATTAAGTAAGTCTTTCAACTGTGCTTCAAAATTCCTTAACTCCGCTTCTTTTCTGACCTTTTGCTCTATAATATCTGTGATAGATATAATAGTCTGGTCATCACCCAGTGTTTTGATTTTGCGAGCCATCGTTTCATTTGATTTTCACTGTTATCCAACGAACTAAAGCATACATCACTAATCCATATACTGACGCTAATGCCAATTCAGGAAGATAGTTGTAAATCTTCTCAACAAACTCTATAGTAGCGGCAACATCACCAGTGACCGTAGAACCTGTAGTATTACCTGAATCTACAACGGTGATGCTCTTCGTAAAATTACCAGAGACATCCCCAATATTTTGCTCTATCATTGGTGTATTATCTGCCATCTTTCTTCTTCTTCCAATTTGTTATACGTCTTTTCCATTGACTCTTATCCATTTGCTCATCGGCGTCTTTAATTGCTTGAAGTTTATGTGGCAAAATCTGACCTGGTTTTGTTACTTGATACCACGCCATCTCAAAATCGCCCTTCTTAGCACGTTTGGCCAAATCTTCTAACTTTTTCTCTACGTCTGTCCTTAATTGACTCAGTAACATTGACCCAAAACCACGAATCATCACGGTCGGGTCAGTCGGGTCGTCACTTTTTGGGTCAATTTGACCCGCTGGAACGCCCTCTTTAAGCATTTTATATGTATTTGCTACATTCATCATAACACTATTTATACTTTTAACTTAGGATTGGAGGTTTTGAAGTCCTTCTTACGCATTATGGTCTTGGAAACTAAGTCGAATTCCTTATTCTTTTCATCCCATTTCAATACAAATGGAAGATTTAACTCTGTCTGTGTGTCGTTCAACACGGCCTGAGCATCTTTGCCTAGTTGAGGTATCTTCTTTCCGTGCTTCTTGTATGTCTGCTTGAACAATCGTGTCAATTCTGCTACATTAATATCCTTGCCGTTTCTCTTGTCATTAGCCCTCTGTAGGAAATGTTTCGTGAATTCGACATCGATGCCCACTTTGGCGAAAATCTTATCAGCAAATGCCTCTACTTGTGCTAAATCTACTTTGGTGATTTCTTCTTTTATAAAATCACTGAAAGGTCTGTTTTTCTCCATATTGACTGAGGCATATCTAGTCTCTCTGTCAAGAACCTTCTTCAATTCTCCAATACTCACACCCACAATTTCTGCTGTTTTCTGTAGCATACGTCCCTTTGGATTGGTGACGAATGCGCCTCTCTGTTGCATTGCTTCTGGATTCTTCTTATATTCCTTCATCATTTCATTGTATATCTTCAAGGCATTGACATATCTCTTTTTGTGAATCATCCGCTTAAATGCGTGTGTTAGTTTCTTTGGTATCAAAATGTCCCTCAATTTTTCTTTTTCGTGTGTGCCCTTGTGATGTGGGTCTACTTTGAGTTCCATTGCTGTGTGAGCCGTTGTCGGATATTTCATATGTGGCTTGGCATCTTCGCCTGGAGTAAATTCTTTATATTTCTTCGTAGTCTTATTTGTGCCGAACTCAAGATACTCCTCTCGAATGCCGAGGCCTTTTCGTACTGCATCATATATTTCTTTTGTAACTTTATCAGACGCACCAGAAGGCATACCTTTTTTATATGCTTCGTAGTCGCCCTTGACTGCGGCCGCTCTCATTATAGATGCGGACATTATATTGTCGGCGCCTCTCTGAACGCCTGCTTGAATGACCTCAAAATGGTCAAAATCATATGATTTACTTTTGTCTTTGTGCTTGATATATGGTCGAATGTTTTTCTCAAAATCTGCAACTCTATCAGAGCCAACGACCATTGTGACATCTTTATATCCTGCATCCGATAGCCATCTAAGGGCATCGAATGCCGTTTTAACTTTCTTATTGCTTTTTATTATCTTGCCCCAGAAAATCTTGAGATATTTTATCTTCTCTTTATAGGACAATGGATTCTTTTTCTTGTCTTGAGTCTGACTGGTAAATATCATTGCTTGACCAGACTTCTTCTTAGCGTGGCTGATAACAGCATCCACCATAATTTCGTGGCCGCCAGTTACAGGATTAAAGCGTCCGAAAGTAAATACAACGGGTTTCTTTTTCGCTTCCTCTTCGATATATTGTCTATATCGTATTAATTCGGACTGTAGTGTTCGCATTAGTTTAGACTCGCCTTTGTTCGATAGTCACTAATTGCAGATTTGATTGCGTCCTCTGCCAGTACGCTACAGTGTATCTTCACTGGCGGTAGACTTAGAGCATCCACAATCTCTGTGTTTTTAATCTCTTTTGCTTCTTGTAATGATTTACCCTTGACCCACTCTGTTAAAAGTGAAGAAGAGGCAATCGCTGAACCACAACCATAAGTTTTAAATTTGGCATCTACTATGACATCATCTTCCACTTTTATTTGTAGTTGCATAACATCGCCACACGCTGGCGCTCCGACCATTCCAGTGCCTACGTCTGAATCTTCTCGATTCATCTTACCCACGTTGCGTGGATTTTCGTAGTGGTCTAACACTTGTTCACTATATGCCATTATTTGTAACTCCTCAGTTGTGTAATTAAGTCTTTCTCCCTTTTCTTAGGTAATTTATACTTCTTGGGCATCCATAATGGAAGTTTTCCAGTAGTAATATCTTTCAAGTCTCTAAGTATTCTTTTCTTTATCGTATCTGGTTGCTTATCTACGAGATTCAATTTCATATCTCCAGATAGGATGCCTCGAATCATATACTGAATCGGGTCTACATTACGCACGGGACGTCCAGAAAATCCTATCTCGTTGACGTCCTTTGCTCTATATGTTTTAAATGTTTTCATCTAATTTTACTCCGACTTCTTCAGTCGCTTTTTCTACACTTACCATACTCATTTTGTGAAAATCTGCCATAATGTTTTTATGTCTTACGTTGTTTGAACACGAACATTGATATGAGTATGTAGCATTACACTTAACACAATATCTTGATTTATGTCTCATTTGGCGAAATAGTTAAAATTAATAATGACTCTCGCATCTTGGTCTGTACTAGACGTTCCCCGGTGCATTGTATTACTAGGAAATGTAACTATTCTATTTGCGACACTTTCAACTTTTGTTCCATCTTCAAATTCTGTATATCCATTATTAGTATTCACATAAAAAATAGAAGTTGTCCATTGTTTCATTTTTTCTTTTGAAAGTCCATACATATCTTGATGAAATGTGTTTACAGCAATATCTGTTGTTTTTGTAAGAAGATTCATTTTTATTCGATATATTGAAATTGGACATATTTTGTTCAATATGGAATTTAATATGTTCATATCATTATGGTAATCTGGTGCATTATTCCTATAAAAACCGTGAACAAATTGATGCTGGTCCTTACTTCCATCTTTGTGCGTAACAGCATCAAACCGCGACCATAAACAATCTGCACCTAAACAATATGATTGTAAATCTTTTAAATTATCCTCTTCTAAAAAATTATCTATTACCTCCATCAATTTCCCCAATTTTTAATAGCATTAAAGTTATTTCTACTGAACTCCAATCTATTAACTAATTTGACTGCACTATTAGTCAAATGGTCTACAGCAACAAATCCCTCAGGGCCAGTGACTTCATATCCAGTCGCAGTTTTATTAAACGCACGAATCGAATTCACTTGTTCCATTTTCTTAATAAGTGCTAGTTTGATTTCTGCAACATTGTTGTGCCACTCTAACGCATAGGCGAAAGTGCCACCAATATTTCTATCGGAATTCAATGTCTTAATCATACCATCTAACACTGCTTGTTTCTTCGCTTTTCCCTTTGCCGACTTGAGTTTATCTATCTTCGGTTGATATCGCTTCCGAACAAAGTCGATAAATCCGCCAATGGCTTTCTGTTTATTAGAATACTGCTTGCCTTGGCTTACCATATCATTAATATATATTTTTACGTTAAAGGCTATCGTATCGTCTACCTTTGAGTCCACGAACAATACTGCCATAGCCTTCTTGCTGAGTTTCTTCAACGATGCTTCAGCCTTCTTCAACTCTAGTCGGACTGCCGTTAACTCTGATTTTGTAAGAGTTGCGAGGCCTGATACGTCATTAAAGTCAGTATCTCCTGCCCACACATCTTTAGTCTTAGACATTGCGCCAACATCAACTTTAAATTGAGCGGTCAAATCTTCGATTGTACTGCCAGTATATGACGTATGCCATATGACACCAACTTTGGCTGTCTTGATTACTTTAGCAAATGGGTCATCAGTTGGGACAGCATACGTAATAGTGTTCGGCCTAAAAGTAATATAGTCACTGTCATCTATTGTCTCCTTTGTAAGGTCTGACGGGAGAAACATAAAATCACCTTGAACAATACCTGAGATGCCCAATTTTGGAAAATGCTTCAGAGCAATCTTCATCTTATTTGCTAGGGGTTTTGCGTGGCCGTGATTCTTGTCGATATCGGCAGGGGTATAATTAATCTTAGGCGTTTTGTTGAATAGTGCTTTAGTTGCCACAAAGAATTTTTTGTTCTCTGGATTTATACCTGCGATTATGGATGGTGAGCCGTCTACTTTACTTTGAACATTGACTCCCTTTTTAGAATTCCCTTGTAGGGTGTTGATGATTCCATTCATCATTCTCAGTGCCTCAATACCTCCAGCGTACCCATCATCAAATATAGCATCTTCGATATGCTCCAGATGAGTAAGTTTTTTCTCTATGAGATATACAAAATTCTCTAGAGAGTGGTTATATGGTCTAAATCTTTTCATTTTGTCGGTCTATTATCTAAAGCGTGTGCAAACGTCTTCCAATTATTATAAAATTTCTTAAAGTTGGTAATAATCTTTTCTAGCACTATTATTTCTGCTTTTAACTCCTTTAATTCATCTTCTACAGTTTTTGGTGTAAGTTCGACTACCACTACTTCTTTCTTTGGAATATCTAACTTATCTTCCGTCATCTGTGTTCCTTTCACGCCATTCTTCTAATGATTTAATTCTCCCTAAAGCAATGAATGACAATTTTTTTAGGTCTTCTATCTCTTTTCGCAATTCGTCTACTACAGGATGATTTGATGATGGATGACATATTTCTGGGACATTCTCAAGTTCTTCCATACGCATAAACTCCGAAGGGTTATTCGGCATATTATTTCGACACCTTAAAGCCGATTTTATTTCTTTTCGGGTTGGGTGCTCCCCCACCCCAAGAAAATTTAAACTTCATATTTTTAAACTTACCATACTTAGCAACTAGGGCTTTTGTCTTAACATCAATATTTAATTGAACAAGTGTAATCTGTTTGACCATCACTGTCAACTCTTTTGCGTATTTCGTAGTCAACACTTCAGTCAAATAATGCCCCATTGGTCCTACTACAAATCCAATAAGAGCCTTACCTTTAAGCCTAGACCAAGTTCTGTCATCAACATATCTGTCCATCTTCTTATGAAAAGGGGCCAATGCTGTTTTGATTTGCTGATTATTTTTATATGTGGCTAAATGATTCTCTATAACATTAAGACTCAATGCGTTAACATTGACACCGATTACTTTTGCAAGTGCTTTAGCGCCATCGGTATTTAGTCGTTTATTCGATTCAATTATGCCATCCATTACACTGCTATCTTTGAGTAAGAATAACACATCTAATAAGGCCCTTTCAGTATCGCTGAAATTATCCAAATATGTTGGGTCTTGCATATGTGCTTCTAAAACATCAGTGAGGTTCTTAACTGTAGTAGAACTGCCGCCGCCAGATTTTACACTAACTGGATATTTAAATCGCATTCTAAGTCCAAAGAAATCAGCCAAAGGCTCATTGCTTAGAGAGGGGAAGTATACTTGATTAAATCCTATATTACGAATAGACCATATGGCAGAAAGGATTTCGCCATAATCTTTTGATATGGTTGCTAAATCTCTTTTAGAAACATCTTTTGGAATGATATCAGATATATCAATGCTATTGCCTTTTTCATCGGCTTTTGATAACAAGTCTATTAAGAATTGTTTAGTTTGCTTGCCCAACTTGGGCATAGTCTTTATGGTCGTATTTACAATTTTCTTGATTTCAGAGGTAGTAACAGTCTGACCTCCAAGATTAAAAGCATCTGGAGTCAACTGTTTTGTTGTGAGACTAGCCTCACCGCCTGCGGATGCTCTTACTTGATTGACGAATAACGCTTTGCCGACATCTGGAATATCAAGTTCATAGGTATCGTATGTGCCTGAAGCACTCTCGGCGCTATCCTTGCATTTGATTTTATGTGATTTAAAGAACGCAATCGGGTCTGGCCCAACGGCCGCTCGAATATTCCACGGGCTACCACCGGATGACCCTGCTTCAACTTTTATTCCTAGTGGGTCGAGTATAGACTTAACGTAGTTCTTTACAGAAAGTTCAGTTTTGGTTGCTCGTGCCTCAAGGAAGAAGGACTTGAATCTTCTCATTGTTATACCTTATAAATGTATTCGACTTCTACATTATTTATATAAACGACTCATTATACCTTGAAGTCTTTAAAGGCCTTTCTCTTATCTCCGCCAGAAAATACAGATTCCGTCTTTTCGTGACTAATTGGGGTGGGGGACACGGACGTGGTTCCTATGATATCTTCTTGGGCAGATTGTTCTGCATCGTACCATTTCATCTTGGCTTTATCAATACCGATAACAAATCGTCTGAATATAGCAACATCATTATATCGATTTTTCAGTTGTTTGACCATAATCTGGTTCAGTTCTTCTAATTCTTCTGTCTGGATAAGAGCAAGAAAGAGGTCTGCCGTAGCAGGTAGTCCAAATGATTCAGAAGTATCTGTAAGTCCAACATCAGAATTATCGAATCCGCCTCTTGTTGTCTGAGTAGCAGACCAAATCGGCAAGTTAAACTCGACTGCTAAACCTCTGAGTTCTTCCGCTATTGCTTTAACATATGTGTATGAATTAACAGAATGTCCGCCACTCAATCTTTGAGATGCACAAATATTCAGATAATCCACATAGATTATATCTGGTTTGAAATTCTTTTTGAGTGATAGTTCATTCAGAAGATGTCTGAAATGCCCAGTGTGGGCTTGAGATGTAGGGAATTCTTTTATGACTAATTTACCAGTAATCTTCTCCTTTAGACGTTCCATCTTCTTCTCGTACATAATCTTGGTCAAGTCTTTCAGCGTATCTAGTTTTGTGTCAAGAAGATTCGCATCAATACGTTCACCAATTCTCTCTTCTGCCATCTCCATTGTGATGTACAGAACATTCTTTCCGAGAGATAGATTGGCTGCGGCCATATGACACATACCAATAGTCTTACCTACACCAGTGCCAGCCATTAAAATGTTTAGTGATTTACGAGTAACTCCGCCCTTTGTTATCTTATTCAGATACTCAATATCAAATGGAATTCGCTCTTCTTTTGAATGATAGAAATCATATCGAGCATCGGAATCTTCTAAGAAATCGTGACCGATATGAGTATCAAATGTTACTGCTAATGCTTCGGACAATAAGTCAGGAATTGACCCCTCTGTCTTTTTGGGATTCTTCTTGTCAATAATTTCTATTGACTCCATAATAGCATTGTAAACCGCTTTGTCTTTACAGAACTTCTCGGTCTCATCAAGGAGCCACTTGTCATTATTATCAACTGATTCCAGAGACTTAATCAACGCCTCTGCCTCTTGATAAACTGAGGAATTTAAATCCTCTCGTTCATCAATAGCAATTTGTAACGCCTCTCTTGACGGCACGTCATTGTATTTCGCATAGAATTTTTGCATCTCCGAGAACACCACTCTCTCAGTGTGGTCTTGGAAATACTCATCTTTCAGAAATACAATTACTTTTCGTGCATACTCTTCATTGTGCAGGAGATTCGATAGAATGGTTGATTCAATATTCACGTATTTATCTTTCGCTCCGCATCCGCTATCTGATAGCGTAAGGCCTTGTCGACCTGTTCCTTTACAATCATAGTTACTTCATCCTCATAATGGGATTTATCAATGTCACTCGGTTCGATAAAGTTATATCCAAATGATATTGTATCACAATTGTCATCTAAAAGCAAGTCATATATTGCAAATGTTGTTTTATCCTTTGTTTTTACGTAGAATACGTCTTTGTGTTTCTGGTCACTCATCAGCCTCCATCTCCAATTTATCGGCTAACTCTATGCCCGTCAGTAATCCTTCTCCCAAAGCGTACTTGTCTTGTACGAACTTACTAAATTTTGGGTGATTGAGAATGTCGTGCCAGAACTCACTCGTTTCAGTTTCGGCTGCCCGATATTTACCTTCGAGTTCTTCTCCAGTTTCCATATCGAGTTTTTGATACCAGCCCATAGATGGCTTGATAACAAATCCGCCTTCGAGGGCAACTTCAAGCAGACCAGAATATTTTCTGATTCCACCTTCCCACGTAACTGATATAGGAAGTTTACTCTTCTCTTTAACGAATCGGGATTTCTCTACGTTGATAATGAAATCATACCCTTCGATTTCAGTTCCCTTCTTCTGTTGTCTGCGACCAATAATCCAAATATTATCTGCGGAGTAATATACTCCAGTGCCGCCAGAGACAACTTGCTTAGAGAACATCTCTTGGGTTTCGTAAGTGTGATTAACAGCAATTAATGGAACATCTCTCAGTGTGAGATATGGTGTAACCATTCTGAATAATGACTTGAGTTGTTTGGCTCTTGTCATATCAGCAACACTCTTTTCGTCCTTAGCATCGTCCAATTCTTTCTTAGATGCTAAGTTACCAATAGAGTCAATCATAACGAATACTTTATCTTCTACATCCATTCCTTCTAGTTGTTTAACTAAGTCGAATTTCAGTTCCTCGATATTTTTGATTGGTATATGCAAAACTCTATCGGTGTCGATTTTCAATGATGAGAAATAGCCTCTAGGAGTTCCAAACTCTGAGTCATAAAATAAGACAACAGATTCTGGATATTTCTCCATATATGCTTTCATCATTAGCAAACCGAATGCTGTTTTGAAATGCTTCGATGGGCCTGCAAGAACTGTTAGGCCGCGGGTGATACCGCCGTCAAGTTTGCCGCTCAATGCGACATTGACCATTGGTACCATTGTTGGTACTTCATCTTTGTCTGTAAACAAAGACGAGTCAGTTAGTTTGGTAGATTTGATACTACCGGCTTTCCTGAGTTTGTCAAGCAATCTCAGATTTGCCACCTTTTCATCACTCATATGCTATCTCCATAATAAAATAATACTACATTATACACCATTCAAAGGGTGATGTCAAGTGTTAATTTCGTACAGGTTTAGACCTCAATTCATCTAAATCGAAAGGCTTTCTCAGCCCACCCCAACGGGTAAAATATATAATTGGATATTTCGGGAACAGTTTCAAGAATTGAGCCGTGGTAACTCCCATAGTCTTTGCGACTAATGTGTGGTCAGTCGGAACAGATGATTGTCCATAAATTTCTCTTGCTTCGATAAGCATATCTATTCGCTGAGTGGTCGCTTGAAATCCATTCAATGCCATAATTTCAGATGCGATTCTCTCATCCCATACATCTCCAACAATATATCCATCTTCATCGAGGGAATATTCTCTGTCTGTTTGTATTGCACCAAACTTCTGTCTTACTTGCAGATTTGCAATGTTCTCTTGGAAGTTCTTTGTAAATTCCTCAAAGTTCTTTCCAGAACTTGCGGCTAATATTTCATCTAAATTTACTTTGGGCATATCTATTCCTTATCCGAAAAACGATTCAAGAGAACTCTTCTCTTCCCAATCCCAACCAACGGGATTCAGAACTCCTTCAAGTGGAGAGAGGAACGCTTTCTCAAATTGCGTATCATAATCGACCCATCGCTCGGCATCGAACTCTTTTGGGAGTCCATCGATGAAAGCAATCGCATTAGAGTTGAATGGATTTGGTGTTCTAAGATAAATGAACTTTAACTTCGCTCCATCTCCAATCGTCTCGGCATTCTTGATATTGTGTTTCTTCAATAATGCGTTATACACTTTGGCCGCTCTAGCGTGAATTGGCACCGATTTCGTTGCGAATTCATACTTGCTATACTCACTCAAACCACGAGGAAATGCAATCTCCTCTGCTGGTAGAGTAGTAAATTCTTTCTTATATTTATGCACCAAGTCTTGTAATTCACGCTCAGAACCAGTCAACATTAGATTGACCGCCTCTCGTAGTTTGCCTCGAACATTCAGAGGGGTTGACGATTTAACAATCTCCATACCCATAACTTTCATCTTGGGCTTCTTATATCTGACCCCTTCGCTGTCATACACATTTAATGCGTACCGTTTCTTGGCTGTCCAGACACCCTTATCTGCAATGACCTCTCGACCCATATCCATCTTTTGCTCATAGGCATTTACGTAATCTGCCAACTTCTCATATGATTTGTCGATGTATGGCTCGAATGCTTCTTTGGTTGCTTTGTCGATAACATCACATATTTTGTTCTTATCATCCGACTTGACAAACTTATCGACAAAGGAGCCAAGTCTCAAATAAACAGAGTCGGTATCAATTGCAATAACATAATCATAATCTTTTGTGTCAAGGTACTTATTCAAGAAATCATTCAAGTATTTTTCTATCCAACGAATGGCTAATTGTCCACCCGTAGTAACTGCTTCAGCGTTTCTTAAATCGTAATATCGAAACCACTGATTACCAATTGCTCCATATGCCGAGTTCAACTGAATCTTTTTCGCCATCTGAATATTGAGGTTCTTGCTTATCTCATTACCGACATCTTCGCCCTCTTCTTTTCGCTGTTGAGCGGCAAGCATTTTCTTCTTATAGAGAACTCGGTCAGCATAAATTTTCTCCATCAACTCTGGTAGAAACCCTTTCTTATCTCTTCGATACAGAGTTCCATTGGGAGCGACAGTCAAATCTTTTTCTTTCAATTCAGAGAGGTCTGTCTCTTGTGCGAGTAATGACTCTACATCCACATCTGATTTGTGTCCAACAATCGTTTCGGGTGAGATGTTGTACTGCATTATCAGATGCGGATATAGAGAATTCAAATCAAACGATACTACCCAATCGTGGAAGCCCGTAATTGGTTCTTTAACATATGCTCCCACAAATGTTTCGTTCTTTGTTGTTTTGTTCTTTACAGGACAAACGATAGATTTCTTTATCAAGTGGTCATAGATAATCGCATCCCACATCTTCACTGTGCCGAATACGTCAACGAAATTAATCTTTGAATCATAAGCCATTGTGAGGCCCAATTCAATCAATTTCAACTTATCGTCAATCTTCTTTACCAACTCAACATCTTTGATGTTGTAGTCAATAAACTTCTGGTGATTTGTTCGTGCTAGAGTAAATAGAGAACCGGCTTCTTCATATGAAATCTTCCGTTCACCTAATTCTACAAAAGCAATGTGGTCTAATTTGAACGATTCTTGATTCGCATACGTAAATTTCTTATAGAGTAGTAGATAGTCCATCGTAGCCACGCCATAGATATCATATGCCACATTTTCTTTACCATACATCCCCCTTATAACACGTTCTTTAATCCAAGTAAATGGAGACAATCGTTTGGCTTCTTTCTGCCCAAAGAGTCTCGTAAGTCTATTTATTAAATACGGGATATCAAATTGCTCAATATTCCAACCTGTTAAAATATGAGGTGGTGAAACTTGCCAGTGGTCAATGAAATGTTGAAGTAAGGCTTCTTCAGTTGGATGTTGAAAATAAACTACCTTAATATCTTCACGAGTATTTTTCCATTCATCAAGACCCCAAGTGAAGTAAACATTTTCGATGGAATCATAAACGGTGATTGCGTTAACTTTCTTATCTGCTTTTTCTGGTAGAGGGAATCCCTTTTCAGAATCAACCTCTATATCAAGATTCCAGATACGAATTTTAGACTCATCGAATTCGACTCTATCTTTCCACTCTTTACAAGTGTATTGAAGAGCCCAGTTATCATTGCCGTGGATTTTGAATCCATCCACGTTCTGATACTGCTTGATGAACTCACGGGTTTCTTTGATGTTGCCTGGAGAGATTTTGTAGACTGGTTTATCGTCAAGGGTTCTATAAGGGGTCTCACCCTTCTTACCCTCAACAAACATCGTTGGATGAAAATCTTCTCGTCTGATGAAGTCGTTACCTGTCTCAGCATTGACTCCTCGAACAAGGACCTTGTTGCCTAACGTACCGATGTAAGTATAAAATCTCATTATGCTATTATACTATAAATCACCAGCGTTGTCAACCATTTCTTGTACATTATGGCCATTTCCTTCGCCTTGGCACTCTTTTGTGATTGGGTTCCACCATCCGCCATCTGTACATTCTTGATGGGTCATTCTATCTTCAGCATAAAGTCTTTCTGGAGTTTTTCTTTGGACAATAGTTATACTCGATTCCATATCAGACACAGAAGGCTCTATGGCCTCTTCGGCTGGGTCAGGTGCGGCTATTGTTCTTGAATAATGCTTCTCTGTATTTACTTCTTGATTGGTTTGTGGTTTACCACAATGTGTGCAATATAATTCTCCTGGTTGCCACTCATCCATTACTGCAACACTCCAAGTTCCTGCACAAAAGGCACAAGTAAAGTGCCAAATATTCTCTTTTGATACTGTACCGATTACATTAGGCCTCATTTTTTATCCTTATCTTTAAAGATATCGTTTATCCATAATAGTTGAGTTACTGCCAAGTATACAAAAACTGCAAATACAACTCCTATAAAAATATCAGTTGCAAAGGTTGTTCCATCTAAATAAGACATCAGGCAAAACTCCTTTCTGGTTGGTAAAATGATATCAATGAATAACGATATTCCTCATTAAATATCGCATATGTGCCGTGAAAATTTGAGCCATCATATATTGCTACTGTATTAAATTGAGAAGGGATAACACAATACAATTCCCAATCGTCATCGCCATCAAAATTCTGCCAGGGGACAAGAGTAGTTCTATCGAGTTCCCGAGCATAAAGCACTTCGGGTGTTATATCTTTGTCACTAAGAAATCCTTTGTATTTGTAGATAGCGGTTCCACCTTCATAATCACATAACCACAAATTGCAAACTAAATCATAATCTGTATGAGGAATCCAAGAATTTTTCCATACTTCAACTCCTTTCCATACAATGTTAGATGCTGATATAAATCGTGTCGGGTCTACTTCTTTACCAACGTGTGCCAGTATTTCTTTATATGCTTTTAAAACGGGAACTAAATCCATAGGCGTAAAATTCTGTCTTGCGCCTGGTGTATATACTCCGCCACTCAATGCTGGATAGTGTCGTAAGACTTCAATGGCTTTTTCTGGTGTCTTGAAAAAATTATCAACAGAGTGATATGAAAAATCTCCGAAAGTCATTTTCTTGACTTTAATGCCATCATTAACTTTTAACGCATCTAGGGCTTCTTGTCTGTCTATAAATTTGAAGCCTGGCGTCAATGTACTAATCTCATAATAGGTTTCTTTGGTTCATTGGTTGATGGTATAGTTTTATTTTCGGTTACATATGCAGTTTTAAAGTTAGACAAATTAATGATTGTGCCATCATTTTCCATTTCAACTATACCGCCCCAGGAGTTCAGTAAATCTTTAACGATTTCTACTTTACTCTTAATTGGTCCATCAGAAACAATCTCAAAGGTCACACAAGAATCCCAATCTTTCCACTCAAAACAGAGTGAAACATTATAACCAATCGGGTCTTTCATATCTTCTATCGGTATACGTTTCAAAATGGTTCTTTCTCTAAACTGTTTTGAAAGATATATACTGCTGTTTCCATATTCAGATATTCACGTGCGGCATCGTGCAGAGCATTGTGATGAATAAATCCCTCAGGCTCAACGCCTAATTCCCAACTGTCTTTATCGAGTAGCGTTAATACAACTGTTTTTGAATCGTGAATGTTCCAGAAACGCCAAGGGAGTTCATCAGTCGTTGCGTTTCCTGTTATACGGAATAGGTCGTGTAGAATGCCGAAATCGAAATGAGAACCTCTAGAATAGCATCGTACTTTATGAATGTCTACTCCTTCTTTGGTCAACCACTGAATCATATCTTCTCTCAGTTTTGTCCAGTGCATATCTGTATCTAAAGGTTTAAGGACGTGTTTTGCCTCATGCCCTTGGGTGCTCCACCAATCTACAGTATCTTTATGGATTTTTCGGCCTGAATCGACCTGGCTTTGTACATCGAGTTTAGCGTAATAGCCGTTCTCGATTAATTCTTTGAAGGTATAATCGTGTTTAGAGTCAACAGCAACCATACCAACAGATAATACGACTGAATTATTTACGCTACCTAGAGTTTCAATATCCAGTACAACGGTATCTTTCATTATATATCCCAAATTTTCTATTCAATTACAATCATTATACACTATATGGGATGATTAGTCAAGTGGTTTTATATGTTTTTCCACATATTTCTTTGACTTTGTTCGGGCCTTTATCAATTCTTCTTTTAAATCGGCTTTCGAGCCGCCAGTATACTTAATAGCGTGACCTTCTTCTATTAGTAAGTCATTGACTGACCCAAAGGGGAGAAATAATTCACCAAGGCATCTACCGTATTTGCCTACTCCGTGAGACTTTACTATAAAATCATTCTCATACGCTTCAAGGAGTTCTACTAATCGATGTTTGGCTCCAAGTCCGTATCGTTTTTCAGTTAAATCTCTTGTTCTAGATTCGGGACAATCTATGCCATTAAGACGTACTCTCACCGACTTGTGAACATCAAATCCCATATCGACATAACAATCAACAGTATCGCCATCGACAACTTTCTTTAGTTTTGCTTGGTATTCGTACATTTCATAATATAATACTCACTCACCGAGTTATAGACAGAATCTTACTTATCTGAGCATCTATAACACCTGCACGATTCGGCCAGTGGATGTATGCTTTATCAGGGTTACTCTTCAAATTCTTCAACAGAGGAACAATCAGTTTTTCTACTGCTTTTAATTTCTTTAATTTGAATTCCTCGAACTCTTTTTTCTTTGCTTCCAATTCTGTTTCCGCTGCCTCTTGGCGTCCAATTAAGTCAGCAAGATTGTTATTGATATCTCCGAAATCAACTGTTCCAGATGAATCAAAATCTAAGTCTCTAACTTCACCGATTGTGGATTCGAGTGCTTCTAATTTATCCGTAATTGCTGATAAATCTATAGAGGCTCCGACGTCCTTGTCCATTTCGTCTGATTGATTGGTCAATAACTCTTCCAACTTCTCTTCGATTGGAGAGAGGTCTGGCATATCGCCAGCGGTAAGAGCATCGACTCGCTCAAGTGCTATGATTTGGTCTAGTTTATTATCTATACCACTCAAGTCTACATCAACTGTTTCAGAATTGACTACCCCATCAGTTGGGATTAGAGCCAAGATTGCGTCTAGTTTTTTTGTAATTGGCCCTAAATCGGCCGCTACTTGTTGAGTTGTCTTTTGAACGACAGCATCGCCATCATCGGAATCCGAAAAGGTAAAGCCCCAATCGAAATCTTCGAC
>CETZ01125685.1_pt1 | contig 25365 bp, 21 predicted proteins | sample 531441 | NCBI WGS metagenome assembly CETZ01 (sample SAMEA2623098, study PRJEB7988) | marine metagenome | isolation source: saline water (ENVO:00002010), including | reverse complement strand
CTTTAATGAACAGAAAAAACTGTCCACAAAAGTGGTTACAGATCAGCAGCTGGAACGGAGCGAAGCGCAGTGTAAGCTGTCCGGCGCCGAAGGCACGAAGTTGATTGACTTGTTAGCAATTTTCTAGCTCTTTCATTGTAACGTGAAGTGAAACTGCATTTTTGTATAAGCTGATAGCTTCAGGGAAATATTCCTTTTGGTTAATAGATAAAGTTTTACCTTCTTCGCCCACTAGCCCAAGGCAACGAACCACCCTAATGCAGGTTGACCATACTGACTCTGCTGCTCTGCTTAATTCAAGATTTTCGTGATTAAGCCTGACTATGCTTCTTGAATCCATATACATTTCAAGCAGTTTTTCCTTATCAATTTCCACCTCCGGGGGAAATGAGGTAACACCTGATAGATAACCATCAAGCAGTTCTATTGCTTTTGTCTCGTATTCTCTATCTTTATTCATGAGGCTATTTAATATTTTTGTTCATTAACTGCTTGTAAGGTATCAGCTCTGCGCCATGAACCCATTGATTATGCAAAAAGTACACGCTGTATTCATTGGCATATACAATTTCTACTACTGGGCTACTTGGGTCTTTTTGTGTTCTGACAGCTACAAGAGTTGGGGTTTTAATAGCGCGACAGGATTTAAACTTATCAAGTACTGCGGGCGAGTATTTCCCACCTCTATCAATTACCCAGTTATAGGCTGCGACGTAATCTTCTCGTTTTCTGCAAGTAAAACTACCAGGATTCAGGATGTATGCTCCATCTGCATATTTATCAAGGTTAAGTCGGTAGTCCTGAAATTTTTTACAATCATCCATTAATCTATCTCGGTCAGACTCGTCCAAATCCCCACTTTGGCTAATCTTTTTAGACACACCATCTTCGCAAGTGGCATTTGCTATGCAAGGAAGCGCCAGCAATGCAAATAAAAATAATTTCAATGACTTCATCTTGATTCCTTTGTGCTCGACCCGCGAGGGTTGCTAACGCCTCATTCACCGGCTTGTCCGGTGCAATGCTTTGTTAGCCTTTTTATGCTTTCTATTTATAAAGTAGAGCCGGATATTACTCCAAATGGTTAGCAATTTTCCGATAACAACATAGAAAATCCAGCTGTAATATTTTGCTTCAAAGGACTTATCGAAGGCATGACCATAGTTGTCTTTTCTGAGCTGACTGGCATCAATCACCTCAACATCAACGCATTGGAGCTTTCCGTTTATTGCTTGATCTATTAGAAACTCTTGAAGAGCTTCGCTTGTCGATAGCGACTCTTCAGTCAGCCTGAATTTTTCGAACCGCGGATAGTTGTAGTCATGAGCATAAATAGGGACTGTCTTTTTATATCCATCTTCGGTGTGCAATTTCGCCAAATACTTAACATCAGACCCATAATATCCCACACCTTCTTTGGGACGCATTGGAATTATTGACGCTGTCATGTGGTTATTGAAAAAATCAAAAATAGGATCCCACCTATCAATCCACTCTTTCACCACATACTTTCCATGAGAAGTTGATAGAACGAGATTCATCTTTACCTTTTTAGAATCGAGCAGCTTATTGAGTTTAATTCTATTCATGCTCACACAATAGAAATCGACTGGCCCATAATGATTTGTGTATGATTCATATGATTTTAAAATTTTTGGCTCATGCTCAAAATCATCGAGTTCGATATAGTAGTTAGCTCCAACACGCAAAAAAATCTTAAATATAATCACAGATCTATCTTTGAAGTTCTCTAGAGTAATATTGCTTACATATTTATCTTCTGCGTACGCACCCGAACTAATGCAAAATTGACCTTTAATATGCGTGCCAGACTTCCGTCGATAATTCCTAACCGCAAAATACAAAGCTGTAAGCGAGATTGCCAAAGCTATGTAAGGAATAAAATCCTTGATACTCAAATCATGCTCCATAATAGGCTAACGCCCCGCTAGAAGGCGAGCGAAGCGAGTCCTAGTGAAAGCCACGCCTTTTGTGGCTGTAACGAATTTCAGCGATTTGTTAGCAGTCTGATATTCAGTATCTATTCGTGCCATGAATCTTTTCCACAGATGCACAATGAAAACCACCATCAGGAACTCTGACTCTGGTTTTTCCAGATTCGGAACCTCCTACAATATTAACATCGACTAAGTAGTAATCAGCGCCTGCTTCACTAAGGTTTGCATACTTTGCATCACAAGCTTTCTTCATCAGATGAACTTTGACGCTCGTGACCACGTATTCAGAGGGCTGAGCGAAGGTAAAATACAACTCTCCATTCTTAACACTCCAACTCCAAGGGTCTATTTTCACAGAATAATTGGTGATTTCCTTAACCTGAGGGAAGTCTCTGTCACAAGACTTTTGAGCATAATATCGAATTTCTCGAGTATTGCTTTCGCCCTTCAACTTTTCTAAAACACAGTCATCGTAGTTATCTGGACCAAACAGATTCCAGGCGAAAACCTGTATAGGCATACTAAAGATAAGAATTATTAGTCCTCTCATCGCAGCTCCCTGTTCAAAAACCCTGCTAACAGTTTATTCGTATGCGCGCGCGTTTGGCCGCCAACGTGAGAAGGCCCAATCTCTGCCATATCATTGATTTCAAAGATAAAAACTCCATTTGGGGCAATCCCACCAGGTAGCAAAACGAGCATGCTCGATTTGTCGGCTATCTGTGCACACTATCTCTGGCCGCCCTTTCCTAACCCTTTGTTTTTATTGGTCTTTACTGTGAAGGCCAAAACAAAGCGTGCAGAAGAGCGGGGCTAACCGTGCAAGATCCCTGTATCTTCAGGAATATACGGTATGCATTACTGGCTGCCTACCTGATGAAGGCAGTTTTCAGCCAGTGTTGGCATTCAGGATGTCTGAGTGGTACTCACATGCCTGGAGGTGGCTCCCACAACTCGACCTTATTGCCTTCCGGGTCTATGACCCAGCCGAATTTTCCGTAGTCAGAGATGTCGGTGTTATCCATCACCTCACAACCCTCCGACTTCAGCACATCGAGCAGTGCCATGAGATCGTCGACCCGATAATTCACCATGAAGGAGGCGTTACCGGGTTTGAAATAGGCTCCATCACCAACAGACCAGGTTGTTGAACCGCTGACTGTCTTATCGTCAGGGTCTGCCCAGCTGAAGACGGTACCGCCCCAGTCCTGTACATCGATACCCAGGTGTTTCTGATACCAGCTTCTCAATGACTCTGGATCATTGGCGCGGATGAAGATTCCGCCGATGCCTGTTACACGTTTCATATAAACAACTCCAGTCCCGTATTTTTTTCATCATGCCATAAAACATAAAAGGAAGCCGAAGCTTCCTTTTATGCTGCTGATTACGAGTTATGTCAGTGACTCCGGCTATTTGGTATTGATACCTTCAACATTCAGAGCAACCGATGTTCACTGAGATTTCTTATCACGCCAGGTCAGGCTCTGTCGTAATCTTTTTCTCTGCTTTGACAAGAGGCCAGAACAGTTCTTCGCTCAGTTTCAGTTTATCCCCGATTGGCAGGCCGAAGTTCTGAGGATCTTCGTCTGGAATGTAAGCTGTACCGAATAACCGGTCCCAGATAATCAGAGACGTTCCGAAGTTTTTATTCGGCTTACCGTGTAAACCCAGTGCATGGTGTACCTGATGCGTGCGGGGGGTTACAAAAATGCGCTCCAGTACCCACATCAGAGGACGTGTTACGTCAAAGCGGCGCAGGAAATTATCCCAGCGGTAAATGTAGCTGTGGTTGATCAGGCTCATTGCTATCTTGATGGCAAAGGCGACGATGTAAGCTTCAATCATGCCCAGATAGATGGCTGCGGTACCAAACCAGGTTGCTGGCAGGCAGAATACCCAGAACACATTGGTGCGTAAAAGCAGGCCCGAGTTCATCCGGCGGCCGGTGTGATGTGTGCGGTGCAGGCCCCAGAAGAAGCGACTCTTGTGACCCATCCGGTGAACCACATACTGTGCAAAATCTTCGCTGATAAAATAAATCAGAAATGCAGTAAGAAAGGCCATGCTTGCCCACGATCCTGCATAAGCAGGAATAAGTGCAATCAGTAATAAGCCCATTGTGACTTCAATAATGGGCTTAACGACGGTTGGTGCGAACAGAACATTCACAAGCATGATCATCTTATCTTTACGGCTACTCAGCTCAGTACGATACTGCCCCCGAAACGCTTCGAAGCCGATTGCGGTAAAGATGATAGTCAGAATAATTGGTACGATATATTGCTCCATTTTCCCCTCCTTAGTATTGAGCAGTATGCGATATGATTATTTCACACACTGTCACAACGTCATACAAGTTGTTGATTTTCGGTTTTATTTGTCATGCTTAGACACATGACCCCACTGAACACAGGGATAAAAACTGAGACAACCCCGATGCATATCAGTCATTTAAAACATTGCCTGATACCGGATATCATCCGTGTTTTACATCCGCTTTCGCACACTCACGGCCAGGTTTTCCATACCCGCAAACCTGTCCGTAAGCACCTGATCTGGTTGGAACTTATTCCGTTATTACCCGGAATTTTGAGTCGTTATTATTGAAGCTTCTGAATTTTCGGAGTATTTCCCTTTCATCGTTTTCGTGTCGGTGAAGCAACACCCGAAATGTCTTTACGCTTTGCCTTTAATCCGTCGGGCTTCCGGACTGTAGAGCAATCACAGACCCGGATATTTACTTTTTAACGCCCTGGCTTTCCTGTTGTTCAGGTTTTAAACGCTGCAGGGCATTATTTTTTATTGCAGCTTCGGTTTAATCAGTCTTCAACGATATCGAAGCTGCCGTCCATGGTCTGAACAGGACGGTAAACAGTACCCGCAAGATTCAACCCCGGCAGTTGGTCACTGGTGCCGAAGTCCCAGAGTGATTCATCCCAGTACAGGTACAGACGGGTGCGGAGTGCGCAGTAGGCTGCACTGGCGTGAGTCGGGCATTCCAGCTGGTTCAGAGTGGCTCCGTAAGAGCTGCTGACGATAAGTATTTGCGCGCGGTCAATGCCGGACAGGTCAGAACCATGTAACTGGTATTGTCCGGTGGTATCCGTCGCCCAGTAATTGTGCGGCAGTTCAATCGGGCTCCATGTGCTCAGATCAAACTCTCCTACAAGACCGCCAGTTTCTGTTTCTGGTGTTGTGCCATTCACAGAGCCCACCGCCAGGCTGCTCCCGATCTCAGTGCTGTATTCCACGAGACCGGCAATACCACCTGCCGATGTTGCCCCGGTCACGCTGGCGGCAGACACGGTATTGTGGATGTTACCGAAATAACGTAAATACCCGGCGACGCCACCGGCCTTGTCACCCTGAACCGTCCCGGTAACGACAACCGAGTCAATCAATGTATAGGCCGAACTCGTAGGTATTACGCCACCTGAATAGCCGATACCATCACCAAGGCTGTTGCTGATGACGTCAACATTGACAATGCTGTCTCTGATCGTTGCCCTGTGTATAAGACCCGCGATACCGCCGGCATACGCATTTCCCGTACTCCCATTACCAGTAGCAATCACAGTACCTTCTACCACGACACCGCTGATAACAGACCCATCCGATACACTCCCCGTGACAATGCCGGTACGAACACCACCCGTGACAGACGTCAGTGGGCCGGTAAATACCACGTCAGAGATGTTACGGATGTCGTTTTGGTAAAAGAAACCGGTCCAGGTATCTCCCGGGCGGTCAATATAAAGGTTGCGGATGGTATGGCCATTGCCATTGAACTCAGTCTGGAATACGGCACCGTACGATACAGGGAGCCAGCCTTCACAGACGCCCCGTTCTTCACTGTAGTTACAGAACTCGTCACCCTGATCAATTTCACCGTTGCCATTTGTGTCGAAATCCACATCGACAACCAGCTCATAACCCATACACCATTCGTTCACACCAGCGGATTCATCCGTGTAAGCGCACCCGGTTGAGTTACGTTCAGCTTCAGCATCCTGCCTGAGACCATTACCATGAGGGTCAAAGCGCATCATGTTCAGCTCTGCCAGAGAATGCAGTTCAATCAGGCCGTCGTTATCATCATCGACGTCGATGCTGTCGATGACACCGTCGCCGTCTGAATCGGTATCGGCCATGACCGCCGGTGAGGCCAGCGTCAGTGAGAGGAGAAAAAGAGATCCTGCTTTTGAAAAGTACATCGTCGGTCGTTCCCTGATCGTTTTTATTTCCTGACCGGGGCACTCTACTTATTCTGAAAATGCTTCCCAAGGGGCGGAGTCGCCAATATCCCCCGGGGGTTTTGGCGGATAATAACCTGATATGCTGAACACACCTTCTTAGGATAAAGCCTGAAAAACAAGCATTTTTCTTTTTAAATCAAAGCCTGAGGGCGACTCTCTCAAAATCAATACTTTCAGGCAGGCACAAAATGACACACCCGGAGAAATACGCCAAATTTGACAATGTCGTCAGATTTTATGAGTGTTCAGGCACCCGTTGCGGGTAGCCCTTACAGGAAACCTCAGAAGCGCCTCTCAAAGATGACCACACACAGGTGTTTAAATCATTAAGGGTCATTTCTAAGTTCACACTCTGACGTATTAATCTGTTTTTCAGTAACAGCGAGCTTCTCTTGAGCTTCGTTAACAAAATCTGAACCGTCTGATCACCGCTCAGGTTCTTGAACCTCATTTCATGTGTTTTTTCTTGAGTTCACCGTGCTGGCGTTCAATCTGTCAGCGGTAAAGCATCATTGAATGTATGGCTGAAGATTCAGATTCTTCGGTGCAGTCGAACCATGACAAGAAAATGAGAAGGGCTGGCAATGTTGCCAGCCCTTGCTGTGTCGTCGCGAAGAGATTTCCGATTATTCCGTTACAACGTCGAAACTGCCATCCATGGTCTGAACCGGTCGGTAAACAGTACCCGCAAGATTCAGTCCTGGCAGTTGGTTACTGGTACCGAAATCCCAGAGAGATTCGTCCCATCCTATATACAAGCGGATGTCTGACGCACAGCCGCCTTCGCTGGCCTGTTCCGGACATTCCAGCTCACTGAGCGTGGCAGGTTCCGAGCTGCTGGCTCTGTAAAACTCTAACTGATCTCGCGGTTCTAATTCATTCCCGTAAGGCTTGCTCTGTTGAGTCGTGTCGGTTGCCCAGTGACTGTGTGTGACGGCAATTTTTAACAGAGGCAGGTACTGAGTATCTGTATCAACAAAACCTATCAATCCGCCGAGCCCTGCTCTGTAATAATCTCCCCCGGCCACGACACCTAATGCCAGACTGTTTTCTATTGTTGATCCGGCCCGCATGTTTCCGGTCAGACCACCGGCGAAGTATTCACCCATCACGTCAGCCACAGAAAAACTGTTTCTTAATATGGCGTATCCATCCAGATTGCCGGTAATCCCACCAGCGTACACGGCATGCACCTTACCTTCAGAGAAAGAGGTTTCTACGATACCGTCTCCCCAGACTGAACCCACAATTCCTCCGGAGCCACTGGTACTCGTGGGGTTTGTTGAGATGACATGCGCTTTGGAACTGCTTGCGCTCAGTTTGCCACTGGATATACCCCCGGCAATTCCACCGGATTTACTGTAGGCGGTGACGGTGCCTTCAGTCCGTATTCCGGAAAGTCTGGAATCATTAATGGATGATCCGACGGCAATTCCCACATAGTAGCCGCCCGTGACCGAGGTTAATGCGCCTGAAAACTCAACATTACTGAGTTTATGACTGCTGAATTTACTGAAGAAACCGATATAAAAGTCATCAGGCCTGTCAATATAGAGATTGGATATACGGTGGCCGTTACCGGTAAAGTCTGCATACAGATAAACGGGTATCCATCCTTCGCAAACGGCACGCGTCTCACTGTAGTTACAGAATTCATCGCCCATGTCGATCATGCCATTGGCGTTGGTATCAAAATCGACATCGGCCATCAGCTCATAACCGGTACAGGCTGGTTCAGACAGACCATCTTCTCCGGTATAACTGCAACCTTCCGTGCTGCCCGGATCTTCTGCCGATGACTTAAGAGAACTGCCGGTATAATCAAAGCTCATCAGGCTCAGGTCATGTAAGGTATAAAGCTCTATCAGGCCGTCGTTATCGTCGTCCACATCAATACTGTCGACAACACCATCACCATCTGAATCTGTTTCAGCAAAGACAGGAAGAGAGAGAAGATTAACGGCGCTCAGTAACATGACCTGCGCCAGCAGGTTTTTTGTAATTTTCATCGGAATCACTCCATGAAGTTCGGGTTTGAAGGGCATGTTAAGGCCCTGTTTGCTGAGGCATTCATCTGCAGATGATCGCCGCAACAGTCAACCCGGGTCAGCTGTGACAAGTCGCAGCTACCGTCCATGGTCTTTACCGGGAATTACACCCTACCGGCTCTTATCTGGCCGGACAAGTGCCATTGGTATTAAAAAACATAGAAAATATTCATCGGAGCTATAGCGGTGATGACATTAGTCACGCTGATATTACTCGCAGATAATTCTGTTTAATCTGTGAGTGGTAAAATCATTTCCGACAAAAAATCAGTCAGTAAGCGGGCAGCTCATGATGGTTACGGGGTGATCGTGATAGTGCTCTTCTGAGAGAACCTGCCAACCAAGTTTCTGATAAAAACCGGCCTTATCCGGAGTGTAGAGATACAGTGTTGCAATGCCGTTTTTCCGGGCCTCTTCCATCACCTGCTTTACCAATGCCGCGCCGATGCCCTGCTCACGGAATTCGGGGCTGACAAACACGCTGGCCAGCCAGGGTGTGTATTCCGGGTGCGTATCCATATCCGACGCCACGATGGCCGCCGAGCCGGCGAGCTGACCCTCTGACTCCGCAACCCAGGTGGACGGTATCAGCGCTTCACTGAAGTAGTCCTGCATACGCTCTTTGCGCATAGCCAGCGTGCGCCCCGGGTTCAGGTAAGACCATTCGTTGTGATGCCACTGCGCCAGACGCTCAAGATGCAGTGGCACGTCAGTGAGGTTGCGGATGTCCATCACAGACGCTGCTCTGCTTCGCTGGCTTCAGTATGGGTGCTGACGATGACGCTGCTGTCCGGGTCACACTGCGGCGCAAAGGTATCCGGGCTGGCGGCCTTCCACCAACCGGCGTAGAGCGTTTTCTCCGGTGCTTCCAGCAGTACGCCCGGTTCGAGGAAGGTGTGCAGCTCCTGAATCCCGCAGGCTTCAACACCACTCTTGCGGGTTGTCAGATGGTGCGGGCGCAGATCGTCCGGATGATGCAGGCCAGCGGCCGCGACCATGTCCATCATGGCGGCCACGGTTTTACGGTGGAAACGGGCTGAGCGCTCGCCCTGCACATCCACCACCAGTCCGCGCTGCCGCAGCGGGTCCTGGGTGGCGATACCGGTCGGGCATTTACCTTCATGGCAGCGCTTGGCCTGAATACAGCCGACCGAGAACATAAAGGCACGGGCCGCGTTACACCAGTCGGCACCGATGGCGAGGTTTTTCGCCAGCCCCATACCGGAATAGATCTGGCCGCTGACGGCGATTTTAACGTGCTGTCTGAGGTTGGTACCGACCAGGGCATTACGCACCAGAATCAGACCTTCGGTAAGCGGCATGCCGACCCAGTCGCTGAGTTCCAGCGGTGCGGCACCCGTGCCGCCTTCTGCTCCGTCGACAACAATGTAGTCAGGATAGATGCCGGTTTTCAGCATGGCTTTGACCAGCGCCATCACTTCGTGCGGCTGGCCGACACAGAACTTGATACCCACCGGTTTGCCACCAGACAGGTCGCGCATACGGGCGACAAACTGCAGCATCTCTGTGGGGTTTGAAAACTCCGAATGATGCCGTGGCGAGATGCAGTCTTTACCCTGAGGTACTGCGCGGGCGGCAGCAATTTCAGCGGTGACTTTGGCTCCGGGAAGCATACCGCCATGTCCGGGTTTTGCCCCCTGGCTGAGCTTGAGTTCGGTCATTTTCACCTGTGGCAGGCGCGCGGTTTCGGCGAACTTATCCGCATCAAAACGACCCTGTTCATCACGGCAGCCGAAATAGCCGGTGCCGATTTCCCACACCAGATCACCCTGATGCTTTTTATGGTACTTACTGATGCCGCCTTCACCGGTGTCGTGGTAGTAGCCGCCTTTCGCCGCCCCGAGATTCAGGGCTTCAATGGCGTTGGCCGACAGAGCGCCAAAACTCATGGCCGAGATATTGAATACCGACGCGCTGTACGGCTGCAGACACTGACTGTTGCCGACCATGACACGCGGGTCTTCATCGACATCCTCCACCGGACTCATGGAATGGGCCAGCCAGGTGTAGCCTGCTTCATCCATATTGCGGTCGCTGCCGAAGGGGTTGGTGTCGGTGATACCGCGCGCCCGGGCATGCACCAGATTGCGGGCTTCAAAGCTGTAAGGAGTGCCTTCCAGGTCGCCTTCAACAATGTACTGTCGCAGGAAAGGACGCAGGTCGTAGAACAGCCAGCGGATACGGGCCAGCACCGGGTAGTTACGGGTGATGGTGAAACGGATCTGAAACCAGTCATAAAGCCCCAGCAATAAAAGCGGCGCGGCGATAACGGCCAGTGCAATGCGCCAGCCATCCGTCAGCGGGGCAAATCCGGCGGCAAGCAGGACCAGTAAGGCCAGAACGGGAACAAAGGTGCGCTGCAGAACATCCGTCAGGGCTTTCATGAGTAATCCTTCCTGAATAAACGACGGTCAGACTGAACCAAACGCTGAAAATTCACAACCGCAAACCGGAGGCCTGCGGACAACACCCTGTTTCACGACATCTTCATACGCGGACACTTGCACCCGGCGCGCCACAGGGTAAGATTCACTCCCTGATAACCATGGAAAGTGTCATGATTTACAGAATGTTCAGTCTGCTGGCTGTTTTCGCCCTGCAGGCACAGGCAGAACCGGCACTGTTGCTCGACAGTCTGACCGGTCAGATTGAATTGCGCGATGGAGAGCCGCCTGTCACTGAGCTGCTGCTGACACTGTCGAATGCCAGCGATCAGACCATCACCCCACAACTGGGCTTCACCGGTGCCGAGGCCACATCCATCAGTGTCGAACCCGGTGCCACAGCGTCGGTCAGCCTGCAACCACTGATCAGCTACGAAGGTCATGCCGGTTCACTGCAGACGGTAGTGATTGATCTCAGCCTGGCGCTGCCGAACAACACCAGCACCTCCATCAGTACCACCGACATCAGTCTGCTGCTGCCGGAAAGTGCCTACCCTGTGGTGAAGAGCGACCCTCAGCTGATGGACAATACGGCCCAGCTCGATGGCGTACATTACGAGTACTACAAAGAAAACCGCGAAAGCAGCCCACTCACTGTGGTGTACAACCCCGGCCCGGTGAACCTGAGTATGCGCAAAACCCTGTATCCGATTCCAGTAGTCACCGGCCCGGTCACCGTCACCATTGATATCACCAATTTTGGCGAACAGACGGCCGAAGGTCTGGTGTTGACTGATCACCTGAACCCGGAAGAATTCTCCGCTGAAGGCGACGCCTTTACTCAGACAGCCGTCGACGGCGGTGCAGAGGACCTGCTCTGGCAGGCCGAGATTGACTCACTGGGTGCCGGTGAGACCACCCGGGTGTCGTATCAGGTGAATGCGCTGGGCGATATCGGTGATACTGAACTGCCCGTTACCGAAGCCACCATCGGCGGACGCCTGATCGGTTACAGCAATAAGGTATGGTTGCCGAAGTGGCACTGACCGGCGACTGCTGCAGACGCTAACCCTTTCCGCCGGTGAGCGTCACCGGATCCAGTAACTGCTCCAGCTCGCTGCGGGGCAGACCCGTCTCTTCTTCTGCCACATCGATGATGGGCCGCCCTTCACGGTAGGCTTTTTTGGCGATATCCGCCGCCTTCAGATAACCGATCTCCGGGTTGAGTGCGGTCACCAGGACCGGGTTCTTTGCCAGGGCTTCCTGCAGCTTGTCGTCCTTCACGGTGAAAGTCGCAATGGCCTTATCAGCCAGAAGCTCTGAGACATTCCCCAGCAGACGGATGCTCTGCAACAGGTTGTGCGCCATCAATGGCAGCATGACGTTCAGCTCAAAGTTGCCCGACTGTCCGGCCACGGTAATGGTGGTGTCATTACCCATCACCCGAGCGGCAACCATGGCGGCGGCCTCGGGAATCACGGGGTTAACCTTGCCCGGCATGATGGAGGAGCCTGGCTGCAGTGCCTGCAGTTCAATCTCGCCCAGTCCGGCCAGAGGCCCGGAATTCATCCAGCGCAGGTCATTGGCGATCTTCATGATGGTGACTGCCTGGGTTTTCAGTGCCCCGGACACAGCCACGGCCGTATCCTGAGCGGCGATGCGGCTGAACAGGTCATCCGCCGGGCGGAAGTTCATGCCGGTTGCGTCATTCAGCAGCTGGCAGCACAGCGCGGCAAACCCGGGGTGCGCATTCACCCCTGTGCCCACAGCCGTGCCTCCCAGTGCCAGCGCTTCGAGACCGGGCAACAACTGCTCCAGCCGTTCAATATTCTCGTCGGTCTGGGTCGCCCAGGCCCCCAACGACTGGCTCAGCCGTACCGGCATGGCATCCATCAGGTGGGTGCGGCCGGTTTTGACGTGTGCTTTTACATCGTCAGCTTTGCGGCGGATGGTGGTGGCCAGGTGCGTCAGTGCGGGCAGAAGTGTGTAGCGGATCTCCAGCGCGGTGCTGATGTGAATCACGGATGGAATCACATCGTTGCTGCTCTGTCCGGCATTGACGTGGTCGTTGGCGCTTACGCGGTCACCCAGAGTCCGGGTGGCGAGTGTTGCCAGCACCTCATTGGCGTTCATATTGGTGCTGGTGCCGGAACCGGTCTGAAACACATCCACGGGGAAGTGCTGCATAAGGCCGGTCTCAGCGAGCAGCTGATCGGCAGCGCCAATGATGGCTTCCGCGGTGCTGGCGGGTATCTGCTCCAGCTGTTGATTCGCCTCAGCAGCGGCCTTTTTAAGCCGGATCAGGGCGCGGATAAAAGCCTCGGGCAGGCGCTCGCCACTGACCGGAAAGTTCTCTACCGCGCGTTGGGTCTGGGCGGCATAAAGGGCGTCTGCCGGGACCTGCAGATCACCCATGCTGTCTGTTTCTGTGCGTGTCGGTACCATCGGATATCTCCTCTGACGCAGGAAGAATTCAGTCTGCTCAGAGGGTACGACCGGGAATGCGGCTCAGAGTGCTGCAACGCTTTGTTGCTGGCACAACTTAAAAGTCGGCCAGCATGTTTTTGAGGCTGTTCAGGGTTTCCTGTCCGCGCTGCTTCTGCTGTTCGGCAGAGACTTCGGTGCGGCCTTCCCAGATGATGTCGTCGGTGGGCAGCTCATCCAGAAAGCGTGAATGTGTGGTGTTGCTGGTTTCGCCGTACTGACGGCGCTTACCGGCATAGGTGAGCGTCAGGGTACGCTTGGCGCGGGTGATACCCACGTACATCAGGCGGCGCTCTTCTTCGATGGTGTCGGCTTCGATGCTGTTGCGGTGCGGCATCAGCTCTTCTTCCATCCCCATGATGTAGACGTGCGGAAACTCCAGACCTTTGGAGGCGTGCAGCGTCATCAGCTGCACCTGATCCAGTTCTTCTTCTTCGGAGCGCTGTTCCAGCATGTCACGCAGCACCAGTTTGCCGACGGCGTCTTCAATGGTGAGTTCGTCACCCTCTTCTTCGGCCTTTTCCATCATCTTGCTGATGGAGTCGACCAGGAACCAGACGTTCTTCATGCGCCGCTCAGCCTGATGCGGGGTGCCTGAGTTCTGGTGCAGCCAGGCGTCGTAATCCATATCGTTGATCATTTCTTTGATCGCCGCGATCGGATCGCCTGTGTAGGCATTTCTGGTGATGGTCTCGAGCCAGTGCGCAAAACGGCGCAGACGGTCGAGGGCTTTCGGTGCCAGCGACGATTCCAGACCGAATTCGGTGATGGATTCCATCATGCTGATGCCACGACGCGACGCGTATTCCGCCAGCTTCTCGATGGTGCCCGGGCCGATTTCACGGCGCGGGGTATTGATCACGCGCAGAAACGCGGCATCGTCTGTCGGGTTAATCAGCAGACGCAGATAGCCCATGATGTCTTTGACTTCGTTGCGGCCAAAGAAGGACTGCCCACCGCTGAGTTTGTACGGCACCTGATAGGCCTGCAGCTTCATTTCGATCAGACGCGACTGGTGGTTACCGCGGTAAAGCACGGCAAAGTCTTTGTAACCCGCGCCATAGCGCAGACGGCGTTCGACGATGCCGGTGGCAATGCGTTCGGCCTCGCTCTCGTCATCACTGCACTTCATGATCTGGATCGGATCGCCGTAACCTTTGTCCGACCAGAGCTTCTTCTCAAAGTCGTGCGGGTTGTTGTCGATGACTTTGTTGGCGGCGTTCAGGATCAGGCCGGTGGAGCGGTAATTCTGCTCCAGCTTGACCACGTGCAGGGTCGGGAAGTCTTTCTTCAGCAACGCGAGGTTTTCCGGTCGCGCCCCCCGCCAGGCATAGATCGACTGGTCGTCGTCGCCCACCACCGTCAGGCCGGTGCGGTGACCCACCAGCAGCTTCACCAGTTCGTACTGGGAGGTGTTGGTGTCCTGATATTCGTCCACCAGCAGGTAACGGATCTTCTTCTGCCAGCGCGCCAGCACCTCTGGATGATCACGGAAGAGAATGGTCGGCCCCATGATGAGGTCATCAAAATCCACCGCGTTGTAGGCTTTGAGCATGCGCTGGTACTTGGCGTAGGTGTGCGAGATCAGCACTTCCTGCGGGTTCGAAGCCCGCGCCACGGCCTCTTCGGGCGTTACCAGATCGTTCTTGAGGTTGCCGATGCTGTTCTGCACCAGCTCCAGCATATCGCCGTCGCCGCCGTGGTCTTTGTGCATGATGTCACGCAGGATGCCGCGGCAGTCGTCCTGATCGAGAATGGAAAACCCGGCTTTGTAACCTGCGGTCGCCAGCTCCTGACGGATGATATTGAGGCCCAGGTTATGGAAGGTGGAGACGATCAGTCCCCGGGCGCCACCGCGTCCGACCAGCGCCGAGACCCGCTCTTTCATCTCGCGCGCGGCCTTGTTGGTGAAGGTTACCGCGGCGATGTGGTGTGACTTTATGCCACAGGCATCAATGAGATAGGCGATCTTACGGGTGATCACACTGGTTTTGCCCGAACCTGCACCGGCGAGCACCAGCAAGGGGCCATCGATGTACTTGGCGGCTTCTTTCTGGCGGGGGTTCAGTTGACTCAGATCGACCACGGGTATTCCTCTTTCAGCAGAGCGGATTTTATCAGGTCTCCCCCTCAAAGAAATCGTTGACCTGCATCAGACAGGAATAAACTCCTGTCATTAGACGTCATTTTTTTATGGTGAATTTTTCGCAAAACCTGAATTTGTAGCCTATATGTATTGAGGAACGACTCATTGGGTAATGATTAAGGATGACGGAACAGCCGCAGCTGTTAGCTTTAGGTACAGAGAAACCTGTGCCAATTCAGATTATTGACTGGTTACAGCAGAAGACCGGCAACGGTCAGCGGCTGCATACCGGTATGCTGAATGACATACAGCTGTCCGGCACCGAGCAGATGGCTATTCTCATTGCCCCGCACACCTCTGAGCAGCTGCGCGCCTCGGTTCAATACCTGTCGGCGCAGATTCCGACGCTCATCATCGGCCCCGCTGAAGACCGCAACCATTACCCTGACGCCTGCGCCTGGCTGGATGAACAGCAGTTGACGCCAGCTCTGATCACAACGGCCATGGAGTCACTGGAAAGCGATCGCCATGAACGCCTGATCCATTTTTCCTCCCGGGAACAGATTTTTCCGAAACTGGCCTGGCGCCTGATCCGCGAAGAAAAGCTGTGGATGCAGCTGATCAGCTGCCGCTGGCGCACAACACACCCGGCCAACCTCAGCGAACCCAGGATTCATGCACAGCGGGCCTTTGAAAAGCGGCTCCGCGCCAATGCCCCGACGGATGCGCTGCTGGGCAAGCTGCTGGAGGACCAGTTTGTGGTCATCAGCCGTCATCAGCAGCAGTTGAGCAGGCACTGGATCAGCGCCCCGGACGAGGCGGTACCGACCCAGTGGGATGTGTTCTTCAGTAACCCCATGCAGATCACCGCCGATGACCGGCCCGAAGATGTGCTGGAGTCCTGCGTGCGCGAGATGGAGCATCAGCGCATGCTGCAGAGCGGTCTTGGCTCCCGGGCTCTTTCCAGCAGTGAAAGTGAAGTGGTCAACGATATTGGCCGGGCCTTGCGCAAGCGCGAGTTCTATCTGGAGTTTCAGCCGCAGTTTGATACCCGCAGTGGCCGCCTCGAAGGTGCCGAAGCCCTGCTGCGCTGGCTGCATCCGGAAATCGGCATTATTTCGCCTGCCCAGTTTATCCACGATGCCGAAATGGCCGGGCTGATGCGTGCCCTGGGGCGCTGGGTGCTGATCGAAACCCTGAATGCCTGGCATCATCTGAATGATGAAGGCGTTACCCTGCGTATGTCGGTGAATGTTGCCTTCCCGGAAGTGGCTGACCCCGACTACGCCCGCAAGGTCCTGAGCCTGCTGGAAGAATACCGCGTTCCGACCTCCTGCATTGAGCTGGAGCTGACGGAAACCGCCATGATGCTGGATACCAGCGTCTGCTTAGAGAATCTACGCACCCTCAAACAAGCTGGTGTCCAGATAGTATTGGATGACTTCGGCACCGGATTTTCTTCACTCTCACATCTGAGCGATCTGCCGGTTACCGGCATCAAACTGGACCGCTCATTTGTCACACCATTAGGAGAACACGAACCCGACTCACCACAGATGCACATCGTGGCATCACTGATTGACCTCGCCAAACGTCTGGGTATCTGTACCACAGCGGAAGGCGTGGAAGACCAGGCCTGCCTTGAGCAGGTCGTCCGTCTCGGTTGCGACCGGATTCAGGGGTTTCTGTTTGCCCGGCCTATGCCGGTCGAGCGCCTGATCCGGCTGGCAGCCGCACCCGACACGGTGTTGGACGACTACTCAGGGCAGCAGTGTCTGTTCTGACGCGGTTCCGCGTCAGTCATCACTATTCCCCGAAGAAGGCTTTGGCGTCATACGGGCTCGGTGTCTCGTGGTGATACCAGGTCATACCTGCCACCATGAGGACAATAAAGACCAGAAAAAACGCTAACTGTTTCTTTTCCATACGGATCTCCGTCAGGAGCGCAACGCATCTAATTATTATTCTTAAGTGTGGCAGACAAACCCTGTTCTTCAAGTTACGAATAAAGAACTAGGCTGTCTGATAGCGGTCCAGCGCACGGAAGCCCAGAGCTTCCATCAGATGCACACGGGCAATAGCCTCACAACCCTGCAGGTCGGCGATCGTCCGCGCTACCGTCAGCAAGCGGTGATACGCCCGGGCGGACAAACCCAGCCGCTCAATACTGCCCAGCAGCCAATGCTGATCGTCCTCAGACAGAGCGCAGACCTCATCGCGCTGACTGCCCTTCAATGCTGAATTCGGACAGCCCTGCCGCTGCTGCTGACGCAGCCGTGCTTCCACAACGCGCGCACGTACGGCGTTACTTGGCTCCGACGGTGGTGACTGCTGCAACACGGATGGCGACACCGGCGGCACATCCACATGCAGATCAATACGGTCAAGCAACGGGCCGGAAATCTGCCCCTGATAGCGCCGGATCTGATCCGGCGTACACTGGCAACGGCCCCCAGAATCTCCGGCATACCCACAGGGGCAAGGGTTCATAGCGGCAACCAGTTGAAAGCGGGCGGGATAGTGCACGGAACGATTGGCACGGCTGATGACGATCTCGCCGCTCTCCAGAGGTTCACGCAGTACATCCAGCACTTTGCGGCTGTATTCCGGCAACTCATCAAGAAACAGCACACCACCGTGGGCCAGCGATATTTCACCGGGCTTAGGGTGACTGCCACCTCCGACCAATGCCACGCCCGAGGCCGTATGATGCGGTGCCCTGAAAGGCCGCTTACCCCAGTCGCGGGCCAGATCGGCCCGGATATGACTGACCGAAGCCACCGACGCGGCTTCAATGGCTTCGTCATCCGACATGGGCGGCAGAATGCCGGGAAGACGGCTGGCGAGCATGGTTTTGCCAGTACCGGGCGGGCCGATAAACAGGAGGTTATGCTCACCAGCAGCGGCGATCTCCAGCGCGCGGCGCGCCTGCGCCTGACCTTTCACCTCGGTCAGGTCTTCACAAAGAATATCGGTAGGGTTCGCTTCTGCAGGCAATGCCTGTGGTAACTCAGTCTGACCGTGCAGCCAGGCACAGACCTGCAACAATGACTGTGCGGTTCGTTGTTCGCCGTTCTGACACAGCGCCGCTTCCGCCCCGCAGGCCTCGGGCAGAACCAAGATACGCCCGGTGCGGCTGCAGGCCAGCGCCGTCGGTAATGCTCCGGACACCGGCTGCAACTCTCCGGCCAGAGTCAGCTCACCAATAAATTCGGCCTTCTCCAGCTTCTCGCCCGGCACCTGACCGGAGGCCACCAGAATGCCCAGCGCGATGGCCAGATCGTAGCGACCGCCTTCTTTCGGCAGATCTGCCGGGGCCAGATTGATGGTGATGCGCCGCGCAGGGAAATCGAACTGGCTGTTGAGAATGGCACTGCGCACCCGGTCACGGGATTCACGCACAGCGGTTTCGGGCAGACCAACGAGACTGAGCGACGGCAGACCGCCGGACAGATGCACTTCCACCAGAACCTGTGGCGCTTCAATACCTGACTGGGCACGGGTATAGACTCGCGCTAAGGACATGGGACCTCCTTGTCGTCCATGCTCTTCATCAGTGCTCAGGATAAAAGCGGAGCCTCTGCCTGCCTATCGGTCAAAGGCATCAGAGCGCGGCCCTGTGTCAGGCTTTGCTGGGATTGTCAGGCGTGCCAGTGTCAGCCAGACAGGCTTCGGCTTATACTCAGAGGCACCCCGGCAAACTGATACTTTTTTATGCCAGCCTCCGCTCTGCGCCTGTTTTCCAAACTCGTTCTGATCCTGCTTCTGCTGCCGGGTGCTGTGCTGGTCAATGCGGACAGCTGCCGTGATGCCGTGAACGCGCAAGGTTACGCCGAACTGGCGGATACCTTCAGTGCAGACAAAGCCTTACGGCTGGCCCCGGATTCCGCAGATAAACCCCTGACTGAACAGCAGGCCTGCGCGGTGCTCACTCTGCTGCCGGAATTGCCTGCTGCGGCATCTCCCGGCTGGATAGGCGACCTTGGTGAGCCCTCGCTTTATCCGCGCCTGCTGCCACTCTGGGAGGCGGCACAGAAACACCCACACTCTGAATTTACCCTGGCGCTGCGTGAGCTGATCCGCCGCGATCTGGCCAACGGCTACAACATCGCCACCAGCCCGTGGCCAGCGTTTGACCCTGAGCGCACCCTGATTTATGGCCACAGTGATATCCGTCACGCACAGCAGTTACTGGCGCTGCTGACCAGTGAGGACATGGGCGCCCGGGTGGGTTTCAGCAGTAAAATCTCGGCGTATCTGCACCGCGATGGCTGGGGAGAGCCCGCTGCCGGGGCCATCACTCTCGATGACCATCACATTCTGATTGAAGCCCGGGAGTACGACCTGCATCTCGAATTTGCGGACGCGGCGGACAAACAACGCTTTATGGTCATCCTCAGCCGCTATGCTAAGAAACAGACCGGCATGAACCAGCCATTGATTCACGGCAGCTGGTGGCAGCCTTTCGTGCGCAGCTACACGACCGCAAAGGGTTTTGAGGCTGTCGCTCAGGTGGATATCAGCGACGGGAACCAGACGGCACAGGTTCTGCTCTCAGACAGCTCAGCAGAAACCCTGGCCCGGCGCATCCGTGAACAGGCATTTCCATGGACGGTGACCATCCGTCCGGTATGGGTTAACCCGGCGTTTTACCGTTATCTGTCGGGTGATTTTCAGTAAGCCGCGCAGCAACAACCCGCCGGCCAATGCACAGCAAACAGGGATTTTATGAAACAGCCTCTGTCTCTTCTTCTTTTAAGCTCATTCCTGCTACTGCAGGGCTGTGGTTCCGGTGGCTCAGGTGGTTCCGGCAGCGGCCCCGTGGTGAGCGGTACCGTATCACTGACACGGTCGCTGATTCAGGATGACGATATCAACGACAGCAATGCGCCATACCGCAGCAACAACAACCCCTTTGAGCCACAGGTGTTAACCACCAATGTGTTCACCCTGCAGGGGTTTGCCTCTGCCGAAGGTACGCAGGAACAGGGGGTTACTGATCCCAGTGGTCAGCGTTTTTATGCGGATGTGGACGACGAAGATTATTTTCAGGTGACACTGCAGGCCGGTCAGCGGATTCTGCTGCAGGTGGCTGACTTCACCGAATCAGACAGCTTCTCCGGCGATCTCGACCTCTACCTGTATGCACCAGGACAGTCCGACCCGCTGGACCTGTCTGTCTCGACTGATGCTTCGGAGTCCATCACCGTCCCTTACGACGGCACCTTTCTGGTAAACGTCTATGCCTACGAAGGCATCTCCAAATACATTCTGTCGGTTTCCGGCTCAGAGGGCAGCCCCGGCCAGTGTACTGCCGCTTCCACCGCCAGCGGCTTCATCCACGGCGAAGCCATCGTGCAGTGGCGCGATGACCCGCAGCAGCTCAGTAGTCAGAGCCAGAAACCGGGGCACAAAGTCACGCAGAAGCGGGATTTCACCCTCGGGGATCTGCACGTAACCAGCCAGTCCAGCAATGGCCGTTATCCGGTCAAAGCCCGCTTCACCCGCAGCACTTCGGCTGCCACCATACGCAGTGCGGCCTCACAGGTTCCGGCTGGCTGGAACGACGCCAAAGACACCATCAATGCCATCAAGGCCCTGAACACCCGCGATGATGTGGTGTTTGCCGAACCGAACTACCGCCGCACGGCCCTGCTGACCCCCAACGACAGCTTCTACGACCGCCAGTTTCACTACGACGATATCAGCCTGCCCGCCGCCTGGGACATCACCACCGGCAGCGCAGATGTCATTGTCGCTGTGATCGACAGCGGCGTACTGATGTCGCACCCGGATCTGAGCAACAAGCTGATCTCAGGTTATGACTTTATCTCTGACCCCGAATACAGCAACGACGGCGACGGCATCGACAGCAACCCGGACGATACCGGTGGCTGCACCGCCGACCCCTGCACCAGCGAATGGCACGGCACCCATGTATCCGGCACCGTCGGCGCCGATACAGACAATGGTGAAGGGGTGGCCGGGGTTGGCTGGCAGACCATGGTGATGCCGCTGCGTGTTCTGGGTCTGGATTCCAGTGGCAGCAACTACGATGTGCTGCAGGCGATGCTTTACGCCGCCGGCCTCGACAACGACAGTGGCACGGTTCCTCCGGATACCGCCGCGGTAATCAACCTCAGCCTCGGTGGCCCGAACAGCAGCCGTGCCGAACAGCAGATCATCTCCCAGGTGCGTGACGCCGGAGTCATTATCGTCGCCGCTGCCGGTAACGAAAGCTCCAACTGCCCGAGCTACCCGGCGGCCTATGACGGCGTAATCTCCGTCAGCGCCAGCGCTCCGGACGATACCCTGGCCTACTACTCCAACTTCGGCGAAAGCATTGATGTGGCCGCGCCCGGTGGCGATATTTCCTATACCGTGCGCAATGGTCTGGCGGGCGGTATTGCCAGCACCTATGTCGATGATTCATCCGGCTCGCGTGAACCCGGCTATGCCCAGCTGGAAGGCACCTCGATGGCGACCCCGCACGTCAGCGGCGTAATCGCCCTGATGAAGGCCGTCTACCCGGCCATGACCCCGGCGGAATTCGATGCCCTGCTGGCCAGCGGCAACATTACCGATGACCTTGGCAGCGCTGGCCGTGACGACAGTTTCGGTTACGGCCTGATCAATGCCCGTAAGGCCGTGAATGCAGCCCTGGATCTGGCTGGTGGCGGTGACCTGCCTGCCCCGCTGACGTCAGATGGACTGAGCTCAAACCCGACCAGCGTGGCCATAGGGACCAACAGCACGGCCTCACTGGTGCTGAGCTACAGCGGCGACAGCGCACCGGCCTCCGTCACCCATGAAGAAACCGCCAGCTGGCTTAGCGTCAGCGACAGCCAGGCTGGCAGCGACGGACTGGGCACCTATCCACTGTCCGTCGACCGCTCCGGGCTGAGTGATGGTATTTACAGCGCCAGCATCATCTTTACCGCCGACACCGGCGATGAAGTCATTGTGCCGGTGACCATGCAGGTGGGGGATGCCGCCGCCCCGTATGAACAGCCGCCGGTCTACGTGCTGCTGATCAACGATGACACCGGCGACGTCGTCACCGAGACCGTCACCGACACCAGCTCCGGCTATTTCGCCATCGGTAACGTTCCGGAGGGCACCTACCGGGTACAGGCCGGTTCCGACATTGATGTGGATCTGCTGATCTGTCAGAGCGCCGAAGTGTGCGGGGAATACCCGGACCTGATTGTCGTAGGACCGGAAGGAATCAGTGGACTGGAAATCGACGTTGAGCTGGTACCGACCACAGGAACCGCGCCGCTGGCGGTGAAAGCAGTGAAGAAGTAAACGACGTAGGAATGAGTAAGTCGGCCTCACAGTACCGTCACTGCGAGGCCGCAGGCCGTGGCAGTCCAGCATGCAATGGTGGTTAACACTGTTTTCTGGATTGCTTCGCGGCTTCTCGTAACGAAGTTATCGCAATGACAGGTGTCAGAGTTCCAGCTTCCGGCGTCAGACACCCTGACGATAAACCAACCCTTTCTTCTCCGCCGGATCCACCGGCGTTTTAAAGCGCTTATGCAGCCACAGATACTGCGACGGATGCTGACGCAGCTGATCTGCTAAGAAGTCATTCACCATCTGCGCGTCCTGCGCATCATCGCCGCTCGGAATCGGCAGCGGGTCATGCACGGTGACCACGTAGCCGGAGTTATCGTCGTTGCGGAAGTAGGTGATGGGCATCACCAGTGCTTTTCCGGCTTTGGCAATGCGTGAGGTGGCGGTGATGGTCGCAGCCGGGTGGCCGAAGAAATCCACAAAGATGCTGTTCTTACGGCCGAAGTCCTGATCCTGCGCGTACCAGAGCACATTGCCTGCTTTGAGTGTGCGGATAAAACCACGTATGTCTTTGCGCTGCAGGCATTCGTTGTACAGGCGCGCGCGGCCACGTTCCATCAGGTAGTTCATCACCGGGTTGTCCTGCGGGCGGTAGCTGACGCTGACCTTCTGGACGTTCCAAACCAGACTGCCGGCCAGATCGAGCATCGAATAGTGCGCGCCGAGCAGCATCACACCCTGCCCTTTAGCCGTCGCTTCTCGGACCTTTTCAAAACCGATGAACTCGGTACGGTCGGCCAGCCACGACGGATGGCGGAACCAGGCGATGAAGGTTTCCATCAGGCCGATACCGTTATCGATAAAGATCTGACGCACCAGTGCGGTCTGTTCGTCAGCGGATTTCTCCGGGAAGCAGAGGCGGATATTCACTTCGGTGATGTGACGACGGCTTCTGGCGACCTTGTGCAGAATCAGCCCGATACGCTTACCGATGGCCAGCTGCCAGCGGTATGGCAGCCGGGTCAGCAGCACCAGAATACCCAGCCCGATCCATGTCGCCCAGTGCTTAGGGTGAAGCAGTGACTTGTCGAACTGGGGGCCGGACTCAGGAGCTGCTGCAGTCTTGCTGTCAGGCATTCAGCCAGTCCAGATACTCAGCGACACCCTGCTCAACGGTGAAGAAGTCATCGCTGTAACCGACGGAGCGCAGGTTGGAGATATCGGCCTCAGTGAAGCTCTGGTAGGCACCTTTGAGGTGATCCGGGAAGGGCATGTACTGCTTGGAAGCGGCGGTGCCTTTGTCGGTGTGCCAGGCGATGACGGCGTCAGCGACGTCGTTGAAGCTCTGACATTTACCGGTGCCGAGATTGAAGATGCCGCTCTTGTCCGGGTTGTTCCAGAACCACAGGTTTACCTTCACGATATCGCCAACGTAGACGAAGTCACGGCGCTGTTCACCATCGCCATAGCCTTCGGTACCGGCGAAGAGCTTGCACACGCCGGCGTCTTTGATCTGATTGTTGAAGTGGAACGCCACGGACGACATAGAGCCTTTGTGCTGCTCGCGCGGACCATACACATTGAAGTAACGGAAGCCGACCACCTGCGACGGGAATTCACCGCCGGGGAAGGTCTGCTGCAGCTGGCGCACGTACTGGTCGAACTGCCACTTGGAGTAGCCGTAGACGTTCAGCGGCTTTTCATATTCGCGGGTTTCTTTAAACACGGCGCTGCCGCCGTACACCGCCGCGCTGGAGGCGTAAAGATAAGGTACGCCCTTATCCAGACAGGCGTGCAGCAGGGTCTTGGAATACTCGTAGTTGTTGTCCATCACGAACTTGCCGTCCCACTCGGTGGTGGCGGAGCAGGCGCCTTCGTGAAAGATCACCTCGGTGCCTTCCGGCAGACCACTGGCGCGCACCTGAGCGATAAAGGTGTCTTTATCGAGGTAGTCGGTGATGTCGCAGTCGCTGATGTTGTAGAACTGACGGCCATTAGTGAGGTCGTCGACCACCAGAATGTCGGTGCGGCCCATGTCGTTCAGGGCTTTGACGATGTTGCTGCCGATAAAACCGGCGCCACCGGTGACGATAATCATTCTTCGGTCTCCTGTATTCTGCGGATGATGGCCGAGGTTGAGCAGTTATCTTTAAAGCTCAGGATGATCACCTCACCACCGTTTTTCTGTACGCACTGCCCACCAGCAATCTGCTCGACGGTGTAGTCGCCGCCCTTCACCAGAATATCCGGCAGCACGCGGCAGATCAGACGTTCCGGAGTGTCTTCGCCGAAGGGTACCACCCAGTCGACGCTTTCCAGCCCGGACAGTACGGCCATGCGGTGATCCAGCGGATTTACCGGGCGCTGCGGGCCTTTCAGGCGACTGACGGATTCATCGGAGTTCACCGCGACTAATAAACGGTCGCCCAGTGCTTTGGCTTCTTTCAGATACTGCACATGGCCGGGGTGGATGATGTCGAAACAGCCGTTGGTCATCACCAGGGTTTCGCCACGGGCACGGGCCTCGGCCACCAGCAGCATCAGGGATTCTTCATCGAACAGCCCCGCACCCTGCTGGCTTTCCTGACGCAGTTCACGGCGCAGCTCTTCGGTACTGGCCGTGGCGGTACCCAGCTTACCGACGACGATACCGGCCGCGGTATTGGCAAGGAAGGTCGCTTCTTCCATCGAGCATCCGGCTGCCAGCGAGGCCGCCAGCACGGAAATTACGGTATCCCCGGCACCGGTGACGTCGTAGACCTCTCGCGCACGGGTTGGCAGATGGAACGGCTCGGCGTCTTTCGCCACCAGCGTCATACCCTTCTC
>CETZ01064514.1_pt1 | contig 25442 bp, 20 predicted proteins | sample 531441 | NCBI WGS metagenome assembly CETZ01 (sample SAMEA2623098, study PRJEB7988) | marine metagenome | isolation source: saline water (ENVO:00002010), including | reverse complement strand
TTCGGCAGGCGCGTCTCAAACCGTTCTTCACCCATCACCAGCGCAGCGGCGATGCAGGGTTTTGGTGCTGTCACCGTGGCACTCTCTCTCCTAATATGGCGCGGCAAACCTGAATACCGGGATCTTGCATTAGGCGCTGCATCAGGACTCGGGTTCGCCACCGGACTTTGCTGCTACTACTTCGGTCTCAAAAATACGACATCGGCCGTGGTGGCTCCCGTAACAGCGGTCATAGCAACTTGTGTGCCATTCATATGGGTTCTCGCCATTGGTCAAGGTGTTTCCCAACTCGGCTCAATCGGCGTCGTCGTAGCGTTAGCGGGTTTGGTGATGGTCACCACCGATGGGGAGGTTGGGGGAAGAATCAAAAGTGGAGTCTTGTGGGGGTCGAGTTCGGGACTCGGGTACGGATTCGGGGTAACAGTCCTACTCAACGTGACCGGTAACGGCGGGACATGGGTTCTCGCGAGCCAACGTTTACTTGCCTTCGCAGTCATGGTTCCCGTCGCAATGACCGCACGCGCATCCATGACACCGCCGTCCGGGACACGCTTGGCTGCACTTGTCGCTGGCGTGTTCGCCGGATGCGCCAGCATCACATGTTTTCTCGGGCTGCAGTTCGATCCTCTGGCCACCGTCGTGGCTATGTCTCTGTTTCCGGTTTTCAGCGTCTTGGTTGGAGTATTTGCGTACAACGACCAAGCCAGTGCAAGACAGATCTGGGGCATCGCGATGGCGATAGTAGGCACAGCTGCGGTAGTCGGCGGCTGATCAGCCAATCGCATCGGGTTCTTCACTCTTACGGCGGGCCATGTAGTCAAGCATCGCCAAGTCAACCGCTTCATCGAGTGGTGGTGGTTCGTAGTCTGCCAACATTTGTTTCCAGATCTCGTTCGCTCGCTGTGCAGCGGTCTTCTCGCCTTCCTCAAACCACTGTTCGTAACTGTTGTTGTCGGCAATTTGGGATCTATAGAAAGCAGACTCGAAATTTTCCAACGTGTGGGGATTCCCAAGGAAATGTTGCCCATGCGGGTTAGTCCTAAAGGCATCCATGGCTTGCCCGTTTTCAGTCATGTCCACGCCGTCCGCGTACACCTGCATCATGCCCAGTTGGTCCGCATCCATCACCAACTTCTCGTAGCTGAGAGCAAGCCCGCCCTCTATCCAGCCGGCAGCGTGAAGAACAAAATTTACGCCCGCTTGCATCGTGGGCAGCAGGGTCGCGAGTGACTCGTAAGCTGCTTGGGCGTCAGGGCTCTTCGATGAAGTCATTTGCCCCCCGGAACGAAACGGCACACCAACTCGTCTCGCAAGCGCGGCCATTACATATATCGCTAGGCCTGCTTCGGGCGTTCCGAAAGTAGGCGCGCCGGTCGCCATGGACATAGACGAGGCGAATGTGCCAAAAACCACTGGTGCGCCTGGCCTCACAAGTTGACAAAACGCCATGCCCGAAAGGGCTTCGGCCAACGCTTGCGCAGCCAACCCAGCCACGGTGACCGGCGACATGGCACCCGCCAAAATGAACGGTGAGATCACGCAAGCTTGATTATTCTCAGCATAAACCTTCGCTGCTCCCAACATGGTGGCATCCCAACGCAGGGGTGAAGACGCATTGATGAGGCTGGTGGTAACAGTGCGGTCACTGAGATCTCCGCCGAAGGCAAGGCGACACAATTCGATAGAATCGACAGCTCTTTCAGGGGCCGTCACCGAACCCATCAGAGGCTTGTCACTGAACTTCAAATGTGAATAGACCATGTCGAGGTGTCGTTTGTTGACTGGAACATCAACTGGTTCGACAACGGTGCCCCCGCTGTGATGAAGATTTGGAAGGCTGTATGTAAGTTTCACCACGTTCTGGAAATCTTCCAGGGTGGCGTATCGGCGCCCGAGGTCTAGATCTGTCACGAAAGGTGATCCATAGTTCGGGGCGAATACTGTGTTGTTGCCGCCAATCTGAACGGAACGTTGCGGATTGCGAGCGTGTTGGGTGTAAATACTCGGAGCAGATTCCTTAACTAACTGCCGACATAGCCCTTTGGGAAACTTAACTAAATCTCCCTCAACCTCAGCGCCTGCACCGCGCCACAAGTCGAGGGCTTCGGGGAACTCTTGGAACGCTATGCCGATTTCACTCAGGATAGTTTCCGCATTTTCTTCAATCTGAACCAACGCCTCTTCGTCGAGTACCTCGACTGGCGGCATCTTGCGTTCCATAAACGGAGCCGATGGTGGGGGAGCGGCGCTTCTTAGTTCACGACGAGCCGCTCGCCCGCCTCCTCTACGTGTAGCCACGCTAAATCTCCTTCTTGACGCCCTGGCGTCGATTCCGGTTGCGACGACGAGCCTCTACCGGCTCAACAATTACGTTAGAAAAATCAACTAATTCATTCAGGTGGGGGGTCGACGATGTTGCATGCGGAAAAGCCATCGCATCGACAAAGAGTTGCTGAAAGCGGGGTTCTGTCGCTGTTTCAATTTTCTCTACGGTTTGAACAACTTCTTCAATTTCAAGGCGTTGCTCGCGTGAGATCAGCATGCGAACAGCCCCGCTACCAGCCGCGTTACCAACCGCTTGAACCTGTGTAAGGGCGCAGTCGGGGATTAACCCAAGAACCATCGCGTACACAGGGTCGATGTGTGCACCGAAAGCCCCAGCTAAACGAACCATGTCTACCTCTTGTACTTGAGCGTGCTCCATCAATAGATCAATGCCAGCTCTCAGGGCAGCTTTTGCTAGTTGTATCGCTCTCACATCGTTTTGGGTTATGACGACAGGCTGCCCGTGCGTCTGGTCTGTCGCGGGGTACAGGACGTAAGAGAAGGTGCGATCATTTTCCACAACCCAGTCACATTTCTCCCGGTTATCCAAAATAACGCCGTCGCGCGTCATTACGCCGCTGAGAAACATTTCAGCGATCGCTTCAACAATGCCCGACCCACAAATCCCTGTGATACCTGTGTCCTTTGTCGCCTCCAGAAAACCCGGTTCATTGGACCAGATATCACAGCCAATTGGCTTAATAGCAGCCTCGAAAGTTTCTCGATTAATCCGCACTCGTTCGATTGCCCCAGGAATCGCTCGCTGGCCACAAGAGATTTGGGCGCCTTCAAATGCTGGACCTGTCGGGCTTGACGCAGCGCATAGGCGTTCCTCGTTGCCCAGCACAATTTCTGCGTTGGTACCAATATCGACAAGTAGCTGCATCTCCGGTGACCGATGTGGGCCTTCGGCCAAAATCACAGCAGCGGTGTCGGCACCCACGTGGCCGGCAATGCATGGAGGCACATAAACAGAGGCTCGCTGGGTGGGAAAGTCAAGATTTTTGGCAGGTAGCTCAACAGCGTCGGCAGTCGCGAGAAGGAATGGGGCCTGTCCCAAAGGCGTTGGATCCAAGCCAAGAAGCAGATGATGCATCACTGGGTTACCAACCATAACCAGCTCTGCGACGTGAGTAACGTCGACGTTCGCTTCTGTTACCAGACTCTGAATCAGTTCGGAGATCGCCGTCCGAACTACCCGAGTTAGCTCCTTGTCTCCGTCGGCATTCATCATCGCGTAGCTCACCCGACTCATCAGGTCTTCACCTAAGCGGATCTGGGGGTTCATAAGCCCGCCGGTGGCCAGCAGTTCACCCGTCGCCAAATCGAGCAGGTGGCCGGCAATTGTCGTTGAGCCAACATCGACGGCGATCCCAAACAACTGCACCGACATGCCTGGTCGAACCGATTCGACCCTAGACCCAATCAGGCTTCGACGAACTTGCACGGTCAGGATGCTCTCTGCTTGACCGGCAGCTGTTTGCAGGGAGCGCAAGGCCTCTGGTTTAAACCCGTCGACCTCAAGTGACCACTCTTCGACAAGGGCCGCTCGCACTGCCTCGGTAAGTGAAGAAGAGGCTCCTAGCTCTGGTTTGGGGATTGAAATAACATGCAAGGTGCTGATCGGATCTAGCACGAGCCCAGCGAGGTTAATTTCCTTTCTAATCACCGCCGCATGCAGTTGACTTGCCGGCGGGACGTCGAGAACGATGTCGCCAAGAATGTTCGCCTGGCATCCGAGTCGGGCACCTTGCTCCATTGAGCGCTTTCCGCTGTAGGCACCTTCCGTCGTGTTCGGAGCACTTAAATGAGCGGGGTTCGAGTGAAGCGCCCATTTGGGAAATTCTCCGAACGACGGCACCACCTGGCAGCGGCCACAGATTCCTCTACCTCCACAAACACTGTCTAGATCAACGCCAAGCTCTCGAGCCACATCCAGCGCGGTGGTTCCTTCAGATGTGCGACCTTCTAGGCCAGACGGAGTGAAGATAACTCGATGTTCGCTGCTCATGACGTTCTCAGACTGTCTCTTGGGTGGGTCCTCGTCGCCGGTTTCTACGGCCGCCGCGTACTGTTGAAGTCGCGTTTGGGTCGCGGTGAATGCTGATCCAATTCGCGCAATTCTGGTCGTTTCCCATAAGCACATCCGCTCCCATGACAGCTGATTTCACCTCCGAATGGAGCGGGTTCATGATCGCCGACGTCATTCCGGCACCAACGGCCATCGCCAGAAAAGTTCCCGTGATCGCGTGGCGATTCGGGAGCCCGAAGCTCACGTTGGATGCCCCACAGGTTGTATTGACTCCTAATTCTTCTCGAAGGCGGCGGACAAGGCGGAAAACCTGTTGGCCCGCGTTGCCCATCGCTCCGATGGGCATCACCAAAGGGTCAACAACTACATCTGCTGTTGGAATTCCGAAATCATTGGCAACACTCACGATTCGTTTCGCTACCTCGAATCGAACGTCAGGGTCCTCGCTGATCCCAGTTTCATCGTTGGAGATCGCAACCACGGCAGCGCCGCTTTTTGCCACTAGTGGGAGGATCCGTTCCATTACTTCTAGTTCTCCCGTAACGGAGTTGATCAGCGGTTTCCCCTCGTATGCGGCTATGCCTGCCTCTAAGGCCTCAATAATGGAGGAGTCGATAGATAGCGGCACATCAGTCACCGACTGTACGAGTCGAATCGCTTTGCAGAGCAACGCAGGTTCGTCAGCTAACGGAATTCCGGCGTTGACGTCGAGCATGTGTGCACCGGCAGCAACCTGGCTTAACGCGTCGGCTTCCACTCGAGAGAAATCGCCGTTCTTCATTTCCTCAGCAAGAAGCTTCCGTCCCGTGGGATTGATCCTCTCTCCGATCATCACGAAGGGCCGATCGAAACCAATGACTACCTCTTTCGATGCTGAACTGATCACTGTGTCGGTCATACCGTTCCTGTCGGGTCTGTCTTGTCGCCGTCTTCGATCTCAGGTCACACGCTTGTTTGAGATCACAGTGGGGTCTACTTAGGACTTAAAGAGTCAAGGCCACCGTTGCGAATTAACGCCTCGAGGCGGTCCGGGCTATGTTCCGCTTCAAGCTGAGCCACCAACGACTTGATAGCGTCGCCAGCGGCCCCAGCGAGAGGGCGTGCATTGCGGCGCCATTCCCCTACGTATGCGTTGGTTTCAGTGAAGCCAGCTACTACCGCTGCTCGATCAATGGCGTGCTGAAAGCGGTCTGAAAGAACGACTGTTTGCTTATCTCCGTCAGAAATAACGGTGACCTGGGCTGGGATATCGCGCCAGGAAATGATTGTGATTCCCTGTGTGCGTCGACGCCCTCCTCGGCTCGTCATTGAACTGCGCCTACCGGTTGCAGCGATCCGCTATCCGACTTTCGAGGGCGAATTCCGAAATTAATGACTGCCGTTTCCATCTGGCCATAGCCAGTGGCCGTCACCTCCAACGGCAACCCAAGCTTGGTTGCCGCGTGTAAGGCATGCGCGCGTAGTTCGACAGAATCAGTTTGGGTCAAGAAAACGACGCGCTTGTAGTTACCAAAATAGATCTCGAGGAGTTCTGGATGGGAGGTGATCCCTAATCCATCAAAGACGAGGCGGTCGAAATGCTTCGCTAAATAGTCCGTCAAGTAAAACGTCGCTGGTTCCGAGTCGTGGAGTGCTTCAAACACCCCACCGTCCAAATAGAACTCATAGCAATGCGCACCCGGCAAGCGAACAACATTGAATTCGTCGCAAAGTGCATCCAAGCCGCCACCAGTCCCGCAATCGCCGTAGCCCAACAAGATTTTGTCGTATTTGTGGACCGCGATCTCCAACCGTTCGCGTACTTGAATAGGGATGTTCTCGGGGCGATTGTGGAGTGCTGCAGGTAAAAATTCAAGCGTGACTTCGGCAAGCCCATTCAACTTCAGCAACTCGCTGAACTCTCGCGCTAAAGCACCGCAGCCGAGCACTAAAAGGCGCGGCGGTTTCGTCACGCGCTTTCGCGCTTTTTTTGCACAAACTGTATTGCGGTTTCGGCAGCTACTGCGGCATCGCGACAGTACGCGTCCGCTCCTATGGCATCACCGAACTCTTGGTTCAGTGGCGCACCGCCGACGAGCACTATGTACTCATCGCGAAGACCTTGTTCGGTCAGCGTGTCGATTACAACTTTCATATAAGGCATCGTGGTCGTCAACAAGGCCGACATCCCCAAGATGTCTGGCTGGTGTTCGTTTAGGGCTGCGAGATATTCGTCCACATCGGTATTGATGCCTAGATCAAATACGTCAAAGCCGGCGCCTTCCAGCATCATCGCAACCAAATTTTTTCCTATGTCATGGATGTCGCCCTTGACAGTGCCGATAACGACCGTACCGACCGGCTTTGCGCCGGTTTCTGCAAGCAAAGGTCTCAGGATTGCCATGCCGGCCTTCATTGCGTTGGCGGCGAGTAAGACCTCAGGGACAAAGAGAATGCCGTCGCGAAAATCGATGCCGACGACGCGCATGCCTTCTACTAAGGCGTCATTGAGGACACGGTCAGGGCCCCAACCACGCCCAAGTAGAAGCTCTGTGCCTTCTACGACCTCGTCTCTTAACCCGTCGTAAAGATCATCGTGCATCTGTGCCGTCAAGTCTTCATCGTTCAACGACGAAAGGTCGAGATCCTCTTCAGGCTCTAGTTGCTCGCTCATACACGTCGCTCCCGAACCCAAACCGTGCGCCGGTCGCCGGGCCGGCGACCAAAGACACCCTGACTAAGATGTGGCTCAATCCACATGGTGGAACAGTACCGTATTATGGATCAGATAGTGACAACTAGCGCTTCAAGAACTCTTTCGAGTAGCGCGTGCCGATCAATCATTGTCGTTTCACCTGTAGAACGTGGAGTGAATTCCACTTCACCCTTCGCCAGGCCGCGAGCGCCCACCGTCACCCGATAGGGGATACCGATTAATTCGGCGTCGGCGAATTTAACTCCGGGACGAGCTTTGCGATCGTCCACAAGGACGTCTATTCCTGCTTCGCGAAGCGATACCTCCAACTGAGATGCCACGTCCATACAAGCTGCATCGTCGATATCTAGCACCGTAACCAAAATTTGATACGGGGCGACCGAGACGGGCCAAATCAGGCCAGCATCATCGTGATGATTTTCAGCCACGGCGGCTACAGCCCTCCCAATACCGATTCCGTAACTGCCCATAGTCGGAACCTGCGATCGTCCCTCAGCATCCAGTACTGAAATTCCCATCGCGTCGGCGTACTTTCGACCGAGTTTGAAGATGTGCCCGGCCTCTATGCATCGAACGATCTCTAGGGTTTCCCCACACTCAACACAAGGTTCGCCAGCTTGAACCTCGCGAAGGTCAGCCCATCCATCCACCTGAATGTCTCGGTGCACGGAGACACCCCCCAAGTGCCAGTCGTCTTCATTTGCGCCTGTCATCATGTTTGTTCGACCATCAAGTGCGAAATCCGCGATGACCTTCAGTGATTTAACGCCGACTGCGCCGAGGCTGCCAGGGCTCGCACCTAATTTTGTCACGACTTCGGCGGGTTCCGCTGGTCGTATATCCACCGCTCCCGAATAATCCTGCAGTTTCTGAAGGTTGAGTTGATGGTCACCACGCAACAAGGCCAAAGTAACTTCATCGTCCATGACCATCACCATGGTCTTTATCTGATTTTCAGCCACAGCACCACCGTCGATCTCCTCTAGCGCAGCGATGGTTCGAACACCTGGAGTAGCAATTCGTTCTGGCTCTTCGGGTCCGGTTTCATCAACAATGACAGCAAGTTCTGATGTTCCCCTCTCAACATTTGCCTTGTACCCACAGCTAACGCATCGAAGAACGTCGTCTTCACCGGCAGGTGAGGGGACCATAAACTCGATGCTTGCCGACCCGCCCATCGACCCCGAAGAGGCTTGGACCGGCATCGCGTTAAGGCTGAGCCGCTTGAATATCTTTACGTACGCATCGTGGTGCGCCTGAAACGCACGATCAAGTCCTACGTCTTCTAAGTCGAAACTGTAGGAATCCTTCATAGCGAACTCCCGAACGCGCAGGAGACCACTTTTGGGCCGAGGCTCATCGCGGAACTTTGTTTGGATTTGATACCAAATCTGCGGCAGTTCTTTATACGAGTTCAACACAGTCGCGATCGAGGAAAAGATCTCTTCGTGCGTCATCCCGAGGGCGAGTTCCACACCACTTCGGTCTTGCAGGCGAAACATCTCCTCGCCCATCAGGTCCCACCGGCCGCTCTGTTTCCATAACGATGCCGGGTGCATGGCCGGTAAAAGAAACTCTTGACCGCCGATAGCATCCATTTCTTCTCGCACGATTTGAGCAACCTTGTCGTGAACTCGTAGTCCAAGGGGTAAAAGGCTGTAGTGCCCAGAATGCAACTGCCGAATGAACCCCCCTCGGACTAAAAGCTTGTGGCTAGCCGCTTCAGCGTCAGCCGGGGCGTCACGCAACGTCGGAATAAAGGCGGAGGACCAGCGCATCACCCCTAACATACAGCTACCTCAGTAAATCGCCGGTTTGGTTAAGCAGCGACGTCTCTGGCGTATTGCGCTTACTCAAGGTATAATTTTAAGTGTCGTAGGTACCGGGAACTCCCGCTGCCGAAGACATCACTCGGGTTCCGTACCTGCCGAGGCATCGAAGTGGTACTGACGCCGGTAATTGGACTCCAGTGTCATGGCTGCGTGCCCGCAATGTTTGCTAGAGCGGGAAGGTCGCGGAGCCCACGTGTAATCCGCTTTTTCAATTTGGGGAACGCTGAAAGTGCAATCACTAAGCGCCACAACCGAAACTGAACTTCCGACAGGTACTAACGCGCGTTTGCCATCGCGTTTGGTTGACCGTTCTTGGCAAGAAATCGCTGCACTCGCGCGCTTAGAAGCAGACGGTGAAGCTGACAAACACACCACAACTGATCTTGCAACCGATCGCCTACGTTGGCGAAATGTGTTAATTGACATGATTGAAGCGTCTGAGGACCGTCTGCACTCAGTTCGTCGTCTCAAGGGACCGCAGCGGAACCAAATCATCGTTGACTTCGAAAGTGAACTTAATCTCTTAACGGCGGCATACCGCCGCGCCACTGGTCAGCCATATGACCTTGAAGACGAGCAAGAAGAAGTTGAGGCGCTTTCACCCGATACACCTCCTGAGTCAACGGTGCTCCAGTTATCTTGGACGTCTGGCCGAGTCATCGCTTGGGCGGCGGGAGCCTATAACCAACCCGAAACTACCGAACAAGTTATGGATCGCTTAGTGCAAACTGGTGCGCCAGCCAGTGCCTGGGAGGACCATCGCAACGTTTCACTACCTGGAGGGGTCACTGCCTCGGCTGTAAGCGCTGAAGTTACCGACATCCTCGGCTGGTTGGCAGCATTATCCACGCAACCGTGGACAGATCCATCTTTGAGCGTTGCGGTAGAAGAGGCACCACTCGAAGAACATGACCACACCGACTCCGAGGACGACTTTGAAGCTAATAATTCGCTAGAGACCCCATCGACACTCCCCGTGGAGCAGTCTGAGCTTGGGGCCAGCGCTCGATGGCTCAGCCTTGTCGCTGCATCCGCAGTCGAGCTCGTAGCTCAAGGCAGGATTGTTCCTAAATTGCAACGAATTCGGAAACGACGAAACAAGCGAAATCGAAATAACCGCGGTGAGTTCATCGTCCAGTGGATGCCAGGCATAATCAGCAAAGATCGGCTTGAAGCCTTTGCCGCCTCGCTACCTGGCGCGGTTAGCGCTGCCGACCCCGGCCCCGACGCGCGAGCGGTCGTCCAATCCGCGCTCATGGGAATGGTCAATGCGATCGTTACCAGTGCAGCTCGCAGACTCGAGGTGCCAGCCCCGCCCCCTGAGCCACGGACGAAGGCCGAAGTTGCTGAAACCTTTTTGGCAAACCTTGGCGGAAAACCCTTCGTTGCCGCTGCAGACCATGGCTCTGATCTTGCAAGACGACTTGAGCAATGGGCCCGACCAGTCACAGCGGTCGCAAAGTACGCGCTAATAGTCCAACTCGATGAACCCGATGACTCTGGTGCCTGGCAACTAAAGGTGCTGTCTCCGGGACCGGAACACACTTTAGATCCCGTTGAGGTGGCAATGGTTAGCGGGTCCAACACACGTCGAACCGAAGTGAAGGGTCAATACACACGACTCGAACGTCTCGTGCCCGCTCTCTTGCGACCAGGCGGACGCCGCCGCGGTGAAGTCTTATTGGACCAAGACGAAGCATGGGACCTCATGTCCGTTACCGGGCCAGCTCTCGAATCTGCAGGTTTTGAGGTTCGGGTACCGGCGTTATCGCGGCGACGTCAGGTCACTCAGCTGCGGTTAACTGCTGAAGATAACGACAGCATCGTGGGCGCCCAACATTTGACCGCGGTCAGTTGGAGCGCCGTATTTGGAGACGTCGAGCTAACAAGCTCCGAAATACAAAAGTTGGCTTTGCAGGCAAGGCCACTAGTGCAATCAAGAGGTCGATGGGTAGCCCTGGACCACGCCGACTTAGCCGAAGCAGCGGCGGCGTTGTCAGAACGATCCGACACAACTCGGCTCACGGGCGCCGAAATGCTCCGGCACGCTCTCGGACTCGAGGGCGGTGGAGTCAGCGGAGGAGTTACCCTCGCTGGCGCAAGCTGGGCTGGCGATTTACTCCGGGCTGCGGGCGATGTTAGAGACGAACCCGATACGCGGCCTCCAGGGTTCAGTGGAGAACTGCGGAGTTACCAGGCGGAAGCCGTGGGCTGGCTCAAGTTTCTTGATGACGCCGGTCTAGGTGGCTGTCTTGCACTGGACATGGGCCTTGGTAAAACCCCCACCATTCTCGCCCGAATATCAACCTCGCCCGGAAGTGCTCCTGCATTAGTAGTCGCTCCTCCAGCCGTAGTAGGAAACTGGGCTTCCGAAGCTAACCGCTTTACACCCAACTTGTCAGTGTTAGTCCATCATGGGCCCTCGCGAGTAAACGGACCAGAACTTCGAAGTCGTATACGAAAATCTGATCTAGTGATCACGACCTATGGGACCGCCGTTCGAGACATCGACGAGTTGTCGGATCTCGACTGGGATCGTGTAGTGCTTGACGAAGCTCAAGTAATCAAAAACCATCGGAGCGCTACTGCCAAGGAACTACGAAAGTTGACGGCTCGTAGTCGACTAGCTCTAACAGGCACTCCAATTGAAAATGGGCTTGGAGATCTCTGGGCAATCATGGATTTCTGTAATCCGGGGCTAGTCGGCGGTCGCACGGCATTTATCGACCAATTAGGGCAAATTGGTGATTCAGCCGGAGCTGCCGAATCAGCGTTACACGCCCTCAATGGTGTGCTCGTATTTCGCCGGACCAAGCTAGAGCCAATCATTGCAGCAGAACTGCCAGACCGTATCGATGAACTAGCGCACTGCACGATGACGCCCGAACAAATCGGTCTGTATCAAGCGGTTTTGGACAAACTGGTGCGAGATACCGCCCAAAGTGAACAGAACATCAAACAACAAAAGGGCCTCGTCTTGGCGGCCATAACGGCGTTGAAGCAAATCTGCAACCATCCTCTGAACTATGACAAGAACGACGACGACGTAAGCCTCGAAGGGCGAAGCGGAAAGCTCACGCGTTTGAATGAAATAATTGATTCAGTTTTTGCTTCGGGGGAACGGATTCTGATCTTCACCCACTTCGCTACCTGGGGCGAGCGATTATCTACCTACTTGACTCAGAGAACCGGCATCGATATCGACTGCTACCACGGCGGCCTAGCAAGAGGTAAGCGAGATCGGCTCGTAGAAACCTTTCAAAATGGAACGGGACCCGGTGCGATGGTTCTTTCGTTAAAGGCTGGCGGCACCGGCCTCAATCTCACGGCTGCAAGCCATGTGGTCCTTTACGACCGCTGGTGGAACCCTGCCGTTGAGGACCAGGCACGAGACCGCGTTTGGAGAATCGGTCAGACCAAGACAGTGATTTGCCACCGCTTGGTTTGTCCGGGCACGGTCGATGAGCGCGTCGAGGAGGTAGTCCAAGGTAAGCGGCGTATTGCTGACATGGTGTTACCCAAATCCAGCTCTCTTGGAGACCTTAACGCCGACCAGCTTCGGGCAGCTTTGGGCATCAACGAAAACCAATTGTTGACCGCAGATCCAGACGACATCCTCGAAGACCTTGCCATGAGGAGCGACGCATGAGTCGGCGGCGCAGAAGCTCACGAACTCGTCGTATTGGCAATACCGGCGCAGAGAGTGAAGCTGAACGCGAAAATAAGTCCTTTTGGCACGGTTCTAACGACATGCCAGAGACTCCGGGAAAAATTCAAGTAACCGAGCAGGCAGCTTCGGTCATAAGAAGCCTGGGATCCGCTCCGTTAACCGGGCAAGAATCCATTGCCGACCACTATTTCGAAGCCGTGTACCAGCGCAGCGTTGCATTGGCATCAGCCCTGGCCGCTGCAGCTGAAATGGTCGGCGATGGCGAAGACGAACACGACAAGTAAGTCCGCCTTTAAGTCAACTGAAATCAGTCGTTGGGATCGAAACCCACGACCTTGCCGCGATTGATACTCACCCAATCTCGTGCTTCTAGATATGGCTTGAACGTTTCGTAAATCGCTTCCTCGTCAATCGCCTGCTTCGGGCGTTGCATTTCATACAGTTGGGGGAATTCGAGCCACGCCGTTACTGCATTCCAAAGACGAAGCGCTGCATCTCCGCTAGGAGGATCCAATAACACCGGTCCGAAAAAGGACTGGCCGTCGGGGAAGAATAAGGTCGGAACGCCAAATCCGCCGGTTTCCACAACTCTGTCATGTTCCGCTTTGATTTCCGAGTGAGTCGATTCGTCTTCGATCGATTGTTCCACGACAGAAGGATCTACGCCGATCTGTTCAAGCAAGTGTTTCGCGACGTCTGGATTATGTGGTCGATTTCCATCAACGTGCAGCGCCCGTCCCGCCAATGCATACCAATCATCCAAAAGAGCCATGTCCATGCGTCGCAGAACCACGCCAATGCGCATCATCGACCATCCATAACTCCATTCCCGCTCCCAAGGATGCTTCTTTCCCTCTCGAAGATTGATCTCCTCCAGGCTGAAAAACTTCCAGTTGACTTTGAGGTCTAGCTGGTCACGGACATCACGCATCCAGAGCGAAGTCTGGTAGGCCCACGGGCACATGACGTCGAAATGGAAATCGACTTCTTTGGGAGGCATATAGGTCGTCATTGCTGCATCTCCTTCAAGTACCAGCGTCACTTGAAGCGTAGGTCGTCAACCTCTACGCCCGCGTGTTTTTCAGACACCACCCAAAGGCCAAGTCCCTCTAAGCGATACCTCAACGTCACCGGATAGTGGCGAAAATGGCGTTACTCGCTCCCGTGACGCAGAAGTTTGCCCGGAGTCGCACCGGTGCATTCCCCCGATTCAAAAGTCACTTCTCCATTGACGATGATTTGGTCATATCCAGCTGCGCGTTGCACCCGCCGCCATTCGCCACCTGGGAGGTCATATTCAACGTCACCGATCCAGTTCGGCAAAATTTCCAGTTCTTCCATGTCATAAACCAGCACGTCCGCGGCGGCACCTTCGCGCAGGGTTCCGCGATCCCGGAAGCCGGCGGCATGGGCAGGAAGATTAGAGAGCCTGTAGTGGGCTTCTTCAAGCGTCACAACTCCCTCATCTCTTACCAACCAAGTCAAGAAATCCGTCGTATAAGCCCCGCCGGTAAAGAATTTGGTGTGAGCGCCACCATCAGAAACACCAGGGATGGCATAAGGCGAATCATTCATCATTTCAGCCATGAATTCAGCGTTCGAACCTTTATCTGGGCCCAAAAACTCAACGTTCAAGTCGCCCCGTAGAGAGAGGTCCAGCATGACCTCTACATGATGTTTGCCTTGTGCCTCAGCAATATCACCAACGGACTTGCCCACATACTCCTGTAAGTCCGCTTGTCGGTTCACTCCCTGAACGACCAAGCTCTTGGGATTTCCGCCCACGCCAGCCTGAATGACCTGTAGGCGACGATCCGCTTCCTCAGCCTCATCAACTAACGCCCGACGGAGCTCCGGGTCGCTCATCTTTTCTATCTTCTCTTCCTTGGTACCCGTAGTCACCGCGCGCCATGCCGGAGAGGCATCGTAAAGGTTCCAATGCTCAAGGGTGAAGGCGAAACCTGCTCGGCCGGTTCCACACTGAGCATAAATAGGCAGACCCTTTTCTCGACAGCCGTCGATCCAACGGAGCGGGCGCCGATGAACCTCAGGGTCCTGGCGAGCTGGAGCGACGACATTGTGAAGAATCGGCCGTCGCGCCGTTTCAGCCAAGGTTTCCAAAAACGAGATATCTGCTCTGATATCACCAGTGCCTTGGGTGATCTGTATGAAACCCTCGTCGCGTTCAGCGAGAACCTGTGCCAAATTTAAAATATCCTCATCAGACATGATGTCAGTGACCATGGGCGATCCGTCATAGTCCGCCTGAACACTGTCTGGACCAAGCCGTTGGATTGAAAATCCACACAGACCGGCGTCCATGCCTTCGTGTAGCAAACGCGCCATTTCTTTGCGCTCGCTCTCTGACGCTGGTTCTCCCGCCTTTGCTTTCTCCAAGCCCATGACATACGTCATCAGCGAAGCGGTGGGCATGTACTGAATGACGTTTACGCCCTTAGGGATCCTGTCGAGGGAGTCCAGATATTCAGGGATTGTTTCCCAATCCCATTCCATTCCTTGTTTCATAGATTCAAATGGGATTGCCTCGGTGCGTGTCATCGTCAACATGGATCGTTCTCGAAAATCTTTAGCGACGGGCGCAAACCCAAAACCACAATTACCCAAAACGATAGAAGTCACCCCGTGGTAGCCCGAAATTGTGCACCACGGATCCCAACGAATTTGGGCGTCGTAATGGGTGTGTAAATCGACAAACCCTGGGGCCACAATTTTTCCGGTAGCGTCAATAACTCTTTCAGCGACACCGGCCCCTCGACCACCCATCTTCGCTATCCGGCCATCTTTTATCCATAGATCGCCTTGATACCTAGGAACTCGAGTTCCGTCGACAATTGTGCCGCCAGCGATATGTATGTCGTACTCGGTCATGCCCCACCCCCTGGATCCGTGAGCCACCCAACAACGTTTCTTGTATTCGTTGGATACCCCTAAGGCTAATCATCTGCGAGCATGCGTGTGTGGAACGTACGGTTCAAACAGGATCTACACCCCTTGAGGCAGCTATCGCTACCGTTCTTAGCGATCTGAAGAAAGGGGATGTCGTCACCTACGGCGAAGTCGCAGAAGAAGCTGGATACCCACGCTGCGCTCGCGCAGTCGGGAATTTCTTAAAACAAAATGCAGGGTTCCCGTGGTGGCGAGTAGTTAACTCCAAGGGTCGACTTGCTCCTGGACACGAAGCCCGGCAGGAGCGGTTACTCAGGCAAGAAGGAGTGATCGTAAAGCGCGGCCACGTAACCGGAATGAGGCCCCGGTAAAAGAATCAAAGAGCCCCAGCAAGATCTACCCACAAATCCTCGATATGTTCGCAACCGACACTGAGTCGCACCAACCCAGGCGGGAGATGTGCCTGTCCCGGCCACCGTGCTCTTCGTTCGATGGTTGATTCCACACCTCCAAGACTCGTCGCCGAACTGATGACTCCGAGGCGGTCAATAAAATCATCCGTCTCACCTGCATTTCCGACGAATTCGAACGTGATGACAGCACCGAAGCCACTCATTCGTTCCTTAGCCATCTGATGAGTCGCATGGAAAGGCAGTCCCGGGGAGTAGACCACCTTCACTCGCTCATGATCATCAAGACGTGAGGCAAGCTCGCAGGCATTATCCATGCCGCGGGTAAGGCGTAACTCAAGTGTCCGAACCCCACGTAAAGCCAAAAACGTCTCGATTGAACCGGGAACCGCTCCCAGCAACATTCGAGATCGCACAAGCGCGTCTCTAACCTCCGCTTCTCGCGTTACCGCGACGCCAGCAACGAGATCGGCATGACCGCCAATGAACTTTGTCGCCGAATGAATGACGATGTCAGCGCCCATTTCAAGCGGCTTTTGAAGTAGGGGAGTGGCGAAGGTGTTATCCACCACCACAAGAGCGCGACGATCAACTGGGGTGCCACAAATGCTGATTAAATCAGCGACTTCTAACAGGGGATGAGACGGCGATTCAAGCCACACCAGTTCCGATTGAGTCAACGCCCGAATCCACCCAACAGTGTCCGGAATTTCGATGCTCGGCATCTTCTTTAGCTTGCGCTCCTAGGGCAACGAATCGGAAGCAATCGCATGCACCAATCAACCACCGGTGACGTCTGCATCCATCCGCCCGGTAGTCGGAAACCCCTGCTGTTCGATGGCCCGATGGCGGGCCGCAACTGATTCAACAATGTTGGGGTCGGTGTAGATGTAGAACTCGTTGTTGACCACTGCGTCGTGGACCAACTCCGCCACCTCGCGGGGCGGACGCCCCGACGCGATGACATCCCACATCGCAGCGGTGACAGCTTCGGAGTGGTCCGTCGCTTCGGGTGCGGGCACCACCCGGAACCGCTCGGGGCGGCGGGTTTCGTCGTACATGATGTTCGTGGCGACTGCGCCGGGACACAGCACCGACACGTTGACACCGGTCGCTCGCGTCGCCAGGTCATGAAACTGACACTCAGAGAGAGCGACCACCGCATGCTTTGCTGCGTAATACGCAGAGCTAATGACAGACCCTGACGTGAGTCCTGCTTGTGACGCGGTGTTGACGATGTGGCCATCGCCATGTTCGAGGAGATGGGGGACAAATGTGCGGACCCCGTGGATGATTCCCCACAGGTCAACGTCGAGCACCCAACGCCAGTCCTCAACAGTCAGCTCGTGTGGTGCGAGGCCGACGGGTCCCGCGACACCCGCGTTGTTGCAAACAAGGTGGGCGCGGTCGAAACAATCGACGGTCAGTGCGAGCAGGGCCTCAACATCTGACGCCACCGTGACATCAACACGCAGACCTGTCGCTGGGCCAACCTCGGACACCTCAGCGACCGCGACGTCAAGCGCCGCCTCATCGATGTCGGCCAATACAACGTTCATCCCGGCTGCTGCCCAACGCTCGGCCATGGCTCGACCGATCCCACTCGCCGCGCCCGTAACCACCGCAGTCTTTCCAGCCAATTCCTTCATGGTGCCCCCTCAGATGACGCGGTGCCGGCCCGCGGCCGCGCGGGCCAACCCTAGACATCATCGACTGACTCGACCGTGAAAGAACGGATGCCCGTCGAGGCACATACGACGAGCACAACAAACCGTCTGCTCCAGGAGAGAGGTACGCCACCGGGGCTGCGACCTCGCAAAACTCCTACCAGATGGCAATTGCAGTGTTTTCTCCGCCTCCCATAGGGGTAGGGCCTAGGTTTTAGATGCTATTAGGATGTTGTGTTTCTGAAAGACTTTTGGGGGAGTGTTGGCAGTTTTACGTCGAAGTCGCCGAAACCGCGAAGTGTGGGATCGCGCGGCGGCTGGGTTCAATGACCTGGTCAACCAACTCACCGATGATGATTGGGTAAAGCCAACCCCATGCAAGGATTGGGATATTCGTCGCCTTGTCGGCCACATGGCTTGCACCATGCGTATGCCTGTCGCGTTGGCGCAAGGAATACCTCTAGGGGTTCCCGCCGGACCTGACGCCTCACCTGTCACCACACCACAAGGCGACGACCTATTCTTCAACACCGAATTCTTTGCCACAGTGCAGCAGATCGTTGAAGCCATGGGCAGTGATCCCAAAGGAACATGGGTGTCGGCGTATGCCTCCCAAAGACTGGCGTTAGACAACTTAGACCTCGATGCCCCAGCGTTAGGTACCCAGTTTGGGATACTCACTGTCGATGAGTGGTTAGGGATATGTTTTTGGGATCCGGTGGTACACACTTGGGATTTAGGTCAAGCCGCAGGCATTTCAGGAGTACCCGCTGATGATTTGTGTGCCGCAGCGTTGGAGCTTCTGACCCAAGTAGAAACCACCGCGAACATGAGACTTCCCTTTGTGTTCGCCGAAGCACTTGAACCAGCAAGCGACACTCCAAAGGACCAACTCATCGCTCTTGTTGGTCGCTCCGTAACCTGGGGTTAGTCGGGGCCCACACCTAAGTCAAAGGCAACGCTTCCGGCACAAGGCGGAGGACACGTACCCACATTTATGCAGCCACCGATTATTGGGCGAAAATATTGGGGATAGAATTTTGAGATGAAGTACTACCTCGAATCCTGGCGGCGTTACACCGATTTCCAAGGACGGTCATCAAGGGCTGCTTATTGGTGGGCTTTACTGATTTCGGGGATCGTCGTCTTCGTTCTTGGGGGTATCTCCGCGAGCATCTGGGACCTGGACACCAACGACACGGGTCCCTTGGAAGGCATTTACCTGCTTGCCTACCTCATCCCGAGCATCGCGTTAGGTGTTCGCCGCCTCCATGACATCGGACGAAGCGGAAAGTGGATCTTTATTGCGTTGACCGGGGTCGGAATCTTGTTGCTTTTGTTCTGGGCTTTCTCACGAAGCTGGCCTGAAGACAACAAATGGGGGCCTGGTCCAGCCAGTGTTACCGGCGATGCGCCGCCCAGGGAAAGCAATAGGACACCCAAACAGGCACAAGGACCATCTGACATCATTCGTTGATCATTAGTTGACCTCGACGGGTTTACGCAGCGGAGGCCAAAGGAGCCACTGGGCCGTCAACAGCTCTCAGAGGATCCACCGGAGCAGGCGTCGCAACTGTGATTGCTCTGACCAGCGAACGAAATCCGTCTTTCCATGTTCCACGCCCAGAACGCAAAGGACTGGCACTGACCTACGGTTCTTGTTGTAGGGCCGGGGAGATTTGAACTCCCGACCTTCGGTGACCAAACCGACATCTGCACCTTAACCAGTAGGGTCGAAAACGCAGCGCTCTTTGGGGTCTTCGTAGTGTTTGAGTTCGCCTTGGGTGGCTACCACATAGGGAGCGGACGATCAGATTGCCCGAAACGACGTCATTCTAGATCTAGTTGACATAATGTACATTATGAGCGTTTGGCGGAGCGTTTCCCTGTGTGTCTTACCCACAGTTACTAGACATCCAGCGCATGGCCGTAATCTCGGCTGTGCTTGATAATGAAGTCTTTCCGGGGCTCGACTGGTGCCCCCATCATGACAGCAAAGGCTTTTTCGGCAGCCTCAGCGTCCTCAAGGGTGATCCGTCGCAATAGCCGAGTGTCCGGGTTCAGAGTTGTCTCCAACAGTTCGTCATCATCCATTTCGCCGAGGCCCTTAAATCTGGTGATCCGGTAGCGACGGCCTTTTCGATCTAAGTCCGCGATTCGGGCCTGAAGTTGATGTTCGGAATACAGAAACTCTTTTTCTGACCCCACCACGAGGGCGTGCGTTGGAGGCTGCGCAGCGTAGATGTGTCCTTGCTCGAGCAGAGGTTTCATGTAGTGGTAAATCAATGTCAAAACAAGACAGCGAATATGGCTCCCATCAACGTCCGCGTCTGCGAGAAGGATCACGCGGTCGTACCTTCGAGATTCGAGGTCGAACTCAGGTCCCGAACCTGAACCGACAGCCGTAAACAGAGCTGTTGCTTCGGCGTTATCGAGGACAGATTTTTTTGTACTCTTACCCGCGTTGACGACTTTTCCTCTCAAAGGCAGAACTGCCTGCCAAGCACTGTCTCGTGCTCGTTTCGCAGGACCTGCAGCGGAGTCGCCCTCAACGATGAGCAGTTCGCCTTCTGGGTGGAGTCGACAATCGGCCAGTTTGTCCGGTAGCCCGTTGTTTCCGAGTTGGGCGGCCTTACGGCGGTTGTCAAGCGCCTGCTTCGTGCTGATTCGGTTCACTATGGCATCAGCAACTTTGTCCAAAATCGCCTTTACGTGAACCTTCTTCGAACCCTTTGCCGTTCCCTCAAACCACTCTTTAAACCCATCCCGTACAACTGCTCCAACAATTTTTTGAACTTCAGGGGTACCTAATTCACGTTTAGTTTGTCCCCGAAACTGCGGTTCCAAAAATACGGTTCGGACCACCGCGATGAGACCCTCCTGTGCGTCTTCTTTTTGAACTTTTGCTTCGCCTTTTAGCTTGCGGAGCTTTCTCGGATCGGCCGTTGATACTGCCTGGTTTAGGGCGGTGGTGAGGGCGCGCTCGAAGCCACTTAAGTGAGTCCCTCCATCCGGTGTTGGGATGGTGTTCACGAAACTGACTAAGGACGTTTCATATCCTTGTACCCACCGTAAAGCGATGTCGACCTGACATTCGCGGGTCACTTCCGTGAGTTTCCCATCGATGGGAACTTTTTCGGTGAACACCCCAGAGCCAGATATAGCTACTAACCCGGTAACAGGTTGTGCTTCACCTGACAAGAAATCAACGTAATCGGCAAGACCCCCTTGGGATACGAGCTCTTCGGCCGGTCTCCTCGAACCCTTACGTTTATCTGATAGCCGAATTTTGAGTCCAGGGACCAAGAAACAAACCTGTCCAAGTCGATCCTTCACTTCCGCATAATCGATCATCGCTTCGGGGTCGAAGATCTCAGTATCCGGCCAAAAACGGACACGCGTTCCTGTTCGGCTGGCGGGGATTTTGGCAATTTTCTTCAACGTATGACCTGGGGAAAAACGTCCGTTCTTCGCTGTGTGGCCCGCGATTTGGTCTTGAAATTCGAGCCGGTGCGTGGCTCCACCGCGGTCAACTTCAACCTCGATTCGCTTAGCGAGGGCGTTGACAACCGACGCCCCTACCCCGTGTAGGCCGCCAGATGCCCCGTAGGCGCCTTTACCGAACTTTCCGCCGGCATGCAGTTCCGTGAACACGACTTCGAGAGCGGTGGCGTCGCCTTCTTTCTTCTCGATCGGAATCCCGCGACCGTTGTCTGTTACTTCATACGAGCCGTCCGAATGCAAGAAAACTTCGAGTAGTCGTGCATGGCCGCCTGCTGCCTCATCGACCCCATTGTCGATGATCTCCCACAAAAGGTGCGTTAAACCTCCGGAGCCAGTTCCGCCGATATACATACCAGGCCGTTTTCGGACAGCTTCTAATCCTTCGAGCACCTCGATATCGTCGGCGTCGTAGCTGCCGGGTTGCTTCCTCTTTTCGGCTTCAGTGCTGGCATTCACTGGAACCGGTACTCCCCTACTACCAAGACCCGTGAATCAAGGTCCGTTGTCGTTCCGTCACGGCGACTTGTTTCTGTGGCCAGTAGAAATGGGCTTGGATCTACTTTTCTTAAATCACCATCCTCAAGCACGACAGCGGCCATCTGCTGATTGCGACCTACCCACGCGAAAGAGGCCGTCGTTTCAAAATTTTTCCATTTGACCGTTCGGACTCCTCCGGTCGCTCGTCCTTTGGTCGGCACCTCTGCGACATCAGTCACTTTCACTGCGCCGTCGTCACTCACCAGCAAAACGACCGCCCCAAATTCCACACGCCCGGCCGCTACCAGCGCTGCACCAGCCTTCAGCTTCATTCCGGACACCCCAGCGGCTCCCGGGCCTTGAATAGAAATGCCGGCCGCTGGTGTGCGAAGCGCCTGACCGTCGGAAGCCACCATCACAATTTCACTGTCATTACTAACGATGAATCCTGCGACAACTCGGTCGTCGCCTTTCAAGTTAATCACTGCGCTTCCTGATCGAAGCCGCCCAACGGATTCGAGTTCAAGACGTTTAGCGATGCCTTTTCGCGTCGCTATAAGCACGCTTCCTTGACCTTCGCCAAAGAGTCCGACCACGCGTTCTCCTCGACTCAACGAGAACATCTCTGTGACTGATGCCCCCCTACTACCGCGAATTATTTCGGGCACTTCTCGAGAACGGACTGTGAGTAAGCGTCCTTGGTCAGTGATAGCGGAAATTGAGCTATAGAGGCTAGTTTCCAGGCTTTGGGCGATGACATCATGGCGCCCCGGCTTGGCGTTGAACTCTTCGTCGGGCGATCTACGTCCAAGCAGGCCGGAAGTCGACAGAGTAATGAGCGTGGATTGGTCGCCGAGAGGTTCTTCAGGGGCTACCTCCAACAGCGAAGGGTCATCGTTGATGACCACTACGTCGGTGGCAGATAGGACTGTGGTGCGGCGAAGCGTGCCAAATTCCTCGACTAACTCTCGTAGTTCGCGGCCGACTAGTTTTCGTCGCCGGGCATCGGATGCGAGAATTTTGAGTAGATGACTGATGTCAGCCTGAACGTTGCCCAGTTCCTCTCGAAGCTTTCCAACTTCCAAAGCCGTCAGACGACGTAATTGCATATCCAAGATGTGGGTCGCCTGCACCTCAGTGAGTTGCAACAAGTTCATCAGCTCGTTACGTGCTGTCGACGCAGTATCTGATCCTTTGATAATTGAAATTACTTGGTCAATGTTGTCGAGGGCTAACAGAAGGCCAAGCAGGACATGTTCTCGTTCCTCAGCGCGAGCGAGACGATATTCAGTGCGTCGAACGATGACGTCTAAACGATGATCAACATAATGTTGGCAAAGTGCGTAAAGACCCAGAGTTGTTGGCACGCCATCGACCAACGCCACATTATTTATTCCAAAACTTTCCTCAAGGGGAGTCAGCCGATAAAGCTTTTCCAATAACCCGTGAGGTCCAACTCCTGTTTTGCATTCGATAACGAGGCGCAGCCCATGATTACGGTCAGAAAGGTCGATCACGGCGGATATTCCGTCGAGTTTCCCGGCCGATATGAGCTCACGAATTTTGGCCTGAACACGTTCCGGGCCCACAGCGTAGGGCAATTCTGTTACAACGATTCCCTGCCTGCGGGCCGTAATATTTTCAATCTCGGCTCTCGCCCGGACGCGGATCGTTCCTCGGCCAGTTGCATATGCTTCTCGGAGCGATCCATCGTCGACGACAATCCCACCGGTCGGGAAGTCCGGCCCTTCGACAAATTCCATAAGGTCATCCACCGATGGTTTCGGACGACGGTTCGTAAGTACGTGGTCGATTGCAGATGCGATTTCAGCGAGGTTGTGTGGCGGCATGTTGGTTGCCATTCCGACGGCGATTCCCGATGCTCCATTTACGAGCAGGTTCGGGATGGCCGCGGGCAAACACGTTGGTTCTTCACGTTCGCCATCAAAGTTCGGCAAGAAATCGACGGTTTCTTCGTTCAGGTCAATGACCATGGCCATTGCTGCGGACGTCAACCGCGCTTCGGTGTACCGATATGCCGCGGGCGGGTCGTCCAGGCTGCCAAAGTTGCCTTTGGGGTCAACAAGAGGCACCGACATGGAGAAGCTCTGACCCATTCGGACCATCGCCTCATAAATCGCACTATCACCATGAGGGTGGTATTTCCCCATCACCTCGCCAACCACTCCAGCAGATTTCCTAAACGGGGTGCCCGGTCTAAGACCTAAATCAGCCATCACATAAAGGATTCTTCGCTGAACAGGTTTCAGTCCGTCTCGGACATCAGGAATAGCCCGGCTCGTTGTGACCGAGAGCGCGTAGGGCATAAATGAATCGCGCATTTCGTCGGCAACAGCTACGTCGACGATTTCGCGAGCAATTTGTTCTGGTGCCTTAGCTCGTACCATGGCCTTCCTGGTTCTAGTTATCCGCCTTAGCCGAGGGTAGGACGCTCGGAAGCATCAGGGTGGTCATTCAGACCCAAAAAGAGCATTGTCCTCGAAATGTGAATCTTTTGATTTCGTTCGGTAACGTTGGCACCGTAATTACGGACCACAGCGAGGGCCAGTACTCCCCCGCCGCTTCCCATGCCCCCCACTAGCCGGAGAACCCGGAGCAACGATGAGCCGACGTATCGAGGTCGAGCTGACCAGTCAGCGAGATGACGGAACCTGGACCTGGCGAGCAGCCGGCGCCAAGCAGCCCAAAGGAACCTTAGAAGGCACTGTGCTGTACGACGGTGCGTCAGTCGGAGATATTTGTCGAGCCGATGCTGACTTCGAGATTGATGGCATCTTCGTCACTGCCGTATCGCCACCGAAAGGTCGCAGCGGACGCCCGGACGACGAACGAATCGAGGTTCTCGGATCGGGTCGCGAATTCGACGCTGTCACGACTCAACTTGCCAGAAAGGGTCGCTCAGATAAGCGAAAGGGCGGCCGGCGTCAACAGAATGAAAAAGCTGGCAAAGACGACTCCAAACGTAAACCGAAGAGGCAAGACGGTCGCCGTAAACCTGAGTCTCGCCAGACACGCAAAGAACGTCCTGAGGCCCCGGCAAAGCCCAAACCCAAAAAGCTCAAACCTGGTCGCGCTCATCGAAAAGTTCTGATCGACTCTCTTCCAGAGGAACAACGCGTCATAGCAGAACAAGTGTCGCGAGGTGGCATCGCTGCGGTGCGAAGAGAAATCGAGACTCAAAATGCCCGCGCTGTCAAGGAGGGAGTCGCAGAAGTTCGTGCCGATGCGTTGGTGGCCTTGGCTGAATCGCTGCTTCCTCAACTCAAAATCGCCGAGTGGCGAGATCGAGCTGATGCCGCGTTGTCTTCAATCGAGGAAGTCGACATCCGTGACTTGAGAACCGTCTTAGTCGCGGCTGAAGATGCTGCCCGCGACGAAGAAACTCGATTGCTCGCTGATCAGATCCGAGCCGGACTGAATGAGCGCCTGGAAAAAGCACAAGTCGAATGGCATGAAGAGATTCGGACCGCTCTAAAAGAGGATCGCGTGGTGCGAGCGTTGCGCCTCAGCTCTCGGCCCGCTAAGGCTGGTAGCCCGCTACCTCCCGACATCGCTGAAAGCCTCACCAATCAAGCAAATCAGGCCCTCGGTGGGGAGGTGAGCCAGCAACGCCTCGGAATTGTGCTCGAAGCCATCGCGTTTTCACCAATTCGGCCCTACGTAGCTATGGCACAGGTTCCATCTGAACCAACTAAGGAATTGCTGGATATCATCCGTAAAATCGCGGATCGCATTCCAGAAATCGCCGCCCGGTTGGGCATCGAGCGACCGGAGAAGGGGAAGGGCCGCAAAAAACGTCGTCCGAAGAGACCCCCGCGGCCAGACAATGTAGCTAAACCGTCTCCCAACCAAGAGACCGAACCGTCGACCCCAGACGTTGAAGCAACAGCACCCGATACTGA
>CETZ01031548.1_pt1 | contig 25763 bp, 34 predicted proteins | sample 531441 | NCBI WGS metagenome assembly CETZ01 (sample SAMEA2623098, study PRJEB7988) | marine metagenome | isolation source: saline water (ENVO:00002010), including | reverse complement strand
TTTTTAACACTTTTTTTGCATATTTTACCGTTTTTTGTCGTTTTGGTAAAATTGTTGCAAAAATACAACAGATTTTACGGCATTCGGTCGTGGTCTCTCCAGAGTATCCAGATGACCACGACCCCGAACGCACATATCCACTGATATATTATTGGTAAATCCATTTATACCTTGGTTTCATATTTTATTAAATTCCCCTCAAATTCGTGTAGACGTTTCCAGATAGAACGTAGTTCTGTAATCGTGGTCCAGTTGTGTAAGAATAGAGCGAATCCGCCGTGTACTTTGCTGAACGCATTACTGACTTGAACTAGGATTCCTAGCATTATTGCACCAGTAAATAGACTCGGCCCCATAATCAAATATGGAACGATAATCATAAACTGGTCATATGTAATCATCCAAGTATCGAAATATCCGTAATGTAGATACAGACGATGATAGTTGAATCTTATGCCTGTGAATAGACTCCATATCGTTTCTGGTTTGGCATAATTAATCTTGTCATCTTCACCAAGCACTAAGTCTTTTCTGAAGGCCGCTTCTACTTTCTGATTGTTGTATTCCAGTCCTGGAAGTTTCCAACCAACGAACCAACTGATTACTACACCGCCCAAAGATACGACAAGCGTTACCCAAACTAATGAGCCGGGAATATCACTGAAAAATGGAATCGTTACGTGAACGCTCAATGCCCAAAGAACTGGGATAAACGCTACGAGTGTCATTACTGCTCGGACTACTTGTAAACCTAGACCTTCAACAATTCTGGCAAATCTATTACAGTCTTCCTGTATACGCTGACTTGCCCCTTCGATTTCTTCTTTAACAGTTTTCCATCTCGGAATATAATCAAAAGTAATTGATTCTCGCCATCGTAGTCCATACAATCGAGTAAACCAACCTGTTAGTACGGCTAACAATACATATGGAAATGCCAGTACAGCGAAAGAAGGTTCACCTTCAAACCCGTTAGTCCAGTAAGCAATACTGACTAACTTATCATAGAATAACGCAATACCTTCTGCTTGTCTGTCTGAATATTCAGCGGATGTTTGTAGTAAATTATAGAAGCCTCCGTACCATCTGTTTATCGCTACTGTAATTTGTACTTGTATCCATAGAGAAGCAATTAATAATGCCCCTCCACCGTAGGCCCATAAGGCCCATTTCTTACTTCTATAAAACGCTCTAATCATAATCACGCTTCCTCAAGCGTATCTCTAGTTATAAATCATCTAATGCAAAGTCCTCATCTTTACTGTTGTCAATCGCCGCTATGTAATTTACAGACTCAATTTCTTGAGGTGCCGATTTCACATTGCTCGAATCAAGGTAGTTATCTACCCACGGTATTGGGTTAAATAACTGGTCGTTCAGTCCAATCTTCTTAGGATTCAGTCCGATATTCTTCATTCTGACCCAGAAGATATAATCTATATAATCTTTCAAAATCTGTGCGTTCATACCAATCAAAGGTGTGCCCTTAGAGAATAGATATTCAATCCACTCCATCTCTTCTTCGTATGCTACTTTAAACATATCATACGTTTCATCATCGAGGTCTTTGATAATTTCTTTGAATCCTTCGTTCTTATCAGACCGGAGAAGCATCAGGACACGCTGGAATACGTCTAAGTGTATCATTTCATCTCTAGCAATCAATTTGAATATATTGCTGGAACCAGTCATTAACTTGACAGGTTGCTCAGAGAAGGACCAGTTAGTCACAAATGTAGCAAAGAATCTGATTCCTTCAAACATATTAAATGCTAGAGCCGCTTTGTATATGGCGGTCTTAATCATTTTCTCGTTAACTTCTTTATAAATCTTCTTTCCGCCATTCTTGATGGATGTCTCATTTGCTTCCATCTTTTCAAAGACGCTATTAGACCAATCAAAGGCACTGAGTAGGCTCGTTGCTCGTTTTTGAATATACTCATCATCTATAATCGACTCGACAAAATCATCAATGTCATTATAGATGGCACGAACCATCTCTGTATATGATTCAGAGTGGAGTAATTCGTTGTTCTGGTGATTTGTTATGTAGAGTTCCCATTCAGGATTGTTGGACAGACCACCGTTATTAAATAACTGGAGTGGTGCCCTACCCGCCATTGAGTCTAGCGTAATTGCAAATTTTAGACCTGCTTCGTAGATGTGTCTACCCGCTTCGTCAAGACTATCGAAATCTGTTTTGTCCTTGGACAAGTCAATCTCATTCTTACTCCAATTTCCAATCGCTCTCAACTCTTCAGCGAAATCTAGAATCCACTTATACTTGGGGTCGTGATAGGTTTGAATATTCCTATGACCAGAATCTGGTCCGAGAAATAGACGAGTTTTCTTGCTGTTTACTGTATCTCCAAGTGAGAATATATTACTCATTTATTTCTCCGTTAAATAGTACAAGCACCGCTCTCGCAGGCTTCATCCCCTTCAATGGGGAGGTCGTTGTTCATTGACTCTTGATAGTTTAGATTTATTTCGCTCGTATTCTCTTTATCCTTAGAACGGATATAATACAGGCTCTTGAGTCCATATTTATAGGCTGTTAGAATATCTCGCTTAACTCTATTTGCATCCAGTATCTTCCCTTCAATCTTTGTCAAATCGTACCACTGATTGACACTCATTCCTTGGTCAATAAACTTCTGGAGAATTGCCATCAATTTGATATACTCTGAACTGTCGTTATTGGGAAACTCCCACGCTTTCATATAATAACTTTCTTTATCGTAATCTGGCACCAAACTCTTAACTGTGTATGCGGCAGATTCAAATGTATCTGTCACTGACTGAATTGGGTCGATGCCTTGAGTAGAATTAGAAACGAGGCTAGAACTAGCAGTTGGCGGAATCGCTGATAGGGTACAGTTCCTCATGCCATATTTTTTTACTTGCTTTCTTAGGTGCTCCCAATCACATAACAGATTATTATCGACAATCTTATTCACATTCTTATTGTATGTATCGATTGGAAATTTAACCTCTGAGTATCTACTCTTTTTAAATGCTGTACAAGGACCTCGTTCTTTGGCTAGTCTCATACTCGCTTTAATCAGTCCATATTGGAATCGTTCTGCCCATCTGTGTGCTAACTCTTTACTTTTTACAGTGCCGAGTCTTGCTTCGTGTTTAGCGAGAAAATGAGCAAAGTCTGAGATACCAATTCCTAAGAATCGATATGCTCTTGTTGGGTATTCGGCCGCGTCTAATGGATATACTTGTATGTCGATTAGATTGTCCAGAAAACGAACCAACAGATATGTTAGTGCATCAAGTCTAGTAATAGTCTGGAGTTTGCCGAAATTAACACAACTCAGAATACAGAGGGATATCATACCTTTGTCGGTATCATAGTCCTCTATATTCTCATACTTAGTAGTTTTCAGTCCCTCGAAAGTCATTGGTTTCGTAGGCAAGAAAATTTCTGAACATAAGTTTGTCTGTGTGATTGGTTCCTTGAACATACCCTGCTTATTCATATTATCAATGAAATGTATATAGATACGGCCAGTTCCAACTCGTTCTTTGACAAGTTTATTAAAGATATCAATTGCGGGAACGCTCTTCTTTCTGATTCCACGCTTAGTCTCATATCTTAAATAAGCCTCTTCAAATTTCTTGGTATCTCCATAATGCTCAAATAATTCAGGCACATCTTCAGAACTGAATAGGGTAAAGTCCTCTTTCTTCATATATCTATCAATGAAGATACTAGGAACACCAATTGAATAATCTATGAATCTTGCTCTTGTCGTATTGGAACCTTGATTGTTCTTATACTCAAGAACGTCCATAATCTCCCAATTAAAAATAGGATAGTTTACTACAGTAGCACCAGTCCTCAGTGAATTTTGTGTGAACTGTTTTGATACTGATTCGATTGCTTTAAGTAATGGAAGTGCGCCAGTATGTTTTACTGTGCCTTGTTTTACTGGAGCGAGAACTCCTCTGACTGGGCCCATATCGATACCAATACCTGCCCTCTGACTTGTCATCAATGAAGTAGCATATTCGGTAGCGAGAATCGACTCAGCCGTATCACCCATCTTAATCTTACAACACGAACTAAACATTTTCAATTTAGTGCGAACACCAGAGATTACTGGAGTCGGCAGACTTATCTCATCATTCTTTAAAGCATTGTAGAAGTCAATAACCAAATTCATTCTTGCGCCGTTGCCATTGGAATTTTCATCAGCAAAAATGACCATAGGAATAATCATAAAAGTTTCCTGTGGCATCTCCAATAGAACGTCTTTATTCTTTACATCTCGGATTAAATACTTTGAGTCTAACTGAACCACGGAAGCATATCCGCGATTTATGTCATTGTCATAATCTAAAAACGTACCGAGTTCTGCTATCTCTTCTTCGGTATATTTTTCGAGTATGTCAGGCGAGTACAGTTTTCTGTCTACGTGGCCCTTTATGTATTCAAGAAATGGTGTGGGCTCAATATTCTTGTATACCTGCTTCCGCATATCAATCATAAGCAAACGCCCTGCAAAGATGTCATAGTCTGGCATCTCAGGACTTATTTTTTCAGCGGCAGATTTAATTAATGTCTGTTGAATATCTCGTGAAGATATTTTATTGACAATCTTGATGTGGGCGGTAATTGCGGTTTCGGAAACGGATACGTTCAACCCATTTGAACACCATTCCAGCATCTTGTGTATTTTATCATAATCTAGTGGCTCCAGGGTTCCGTCCCTTTTTCGTACTAGATTTTCCTTAATTTCAACCATTTCGACTCCATAAAACAAATAAGATGCACAATGTCTGCACCTGTAATCTCATTCCCCCATAATATAACTCATATCAATGGGACTCAAACTCTTTTTCGGCAAGCGACTTTCTATTTATATTTTGGTCTTATCTACTGCTGGCAGGAATATCATATTCATTCTTAATGTGTTTCTTTAAGTGTGATGAACTAAATCTGTGGTCTCTCCTATTATAGAAGATTTCTATATTGGGGAGATTATCTCCAGAAAATGATTTATTTCTATAATCCTCGCCTATAAATCGTATGTTGATTTGAAACAATTGAATCAAATCAATCAATTCTTGTTCCGTATTATAAGGAACAATTTCATCAACATATTTAACAGCACTCAACTGTGTATATCTTTCGACTACCGACTGGACAGGATACTGTCCATCTTTCTTAGGATTTACATTAAGCCCGACAATTAATCTATCACAATTACTTCGTGATTCCTTTAACATCGCTATGTGGCCTGCGTGTAACAAATCGAATGACGAACAAGTAAATCCTAATTTTTTTATACTCATCATTCGGCGACCTTCGCTAATTGTGACATTACCCATATTATAAACCAAATTGCAGTTAGTCCAAGAACTACGTCTGCAAGTTTGCTCACACTCTATTTCCTTTCTTATCCGTATTCGTTAAGACAAGTCCATAATTATTATCGACTGCAGGAAGATTCTCAAACTCAGGCTTGTACTTCAGTTTGTTTTTCTTAAATGGCCCATAGTCACAATAATGATGCCATCTTCCGTATTTCCATACTATGCGACAAACGTCTGGGTGCATATCCACTAACATCTGACTCTTCTTAATAGTTCCCTCAGGATTATAATAACTCTCTTTAAACTCTTCATTGTCTGTGGCTTCAGCGTGATAAAATTCTTCTGTATTACCACCCCCTACAGTTTGCGTTGCACATTTGCCTTGGAGAAAATGATTGAACTGTACTGTACAATCACCGTCTTTTAGAATTCTCAATGAAAGGTCAGTATCTTCGTTGTAGCGACCTCTCCATCTATGTACACAATCATTCTTGATTAAGTTGCAAGAGTATATTCGAGTGTTAGTCACAAATGGTGGATACTTCTGATTCGGTGCTATGAAGAATCTATATTGCAGTCCAGACATTTTGATGTTCTCATATCTATTACAAAAATCTTCGCACGACCTAAACAGTGAACCATTCTCTACACGATATCGAAAATTCTTTTGTAGCCTATAGAAATCAGAAATGTTATCATCCATTACCCAATGCCACTCTGTACCTAGAACATCTTTAGCGTGGTCCCAACACCAATTTCTCGCTCTACCTGGGCCGTCTCCGTGATTTGAAAACGGAAGAATCAATAGTATAGCATAGTTCGATAGACCGAACTTCTTTAATGCTAGTTCATACGGCTTTTCGTCTTGTGGTTCAATAGCAATATAGTGATGTATTTTCATCCGAGTCAAAGACTTAGATGTTATCATCGAATCGGCACGCCCTTTACTAATAGTGTAAAGAGGGTATTGTGGATAATGCGGGTCCTCACATCCGTTTCTTTGTCGTTGTGGACTCATAGGCATTTGAGAAATCTCCTAACTTTATATTGGGTTATCCATATAGCATTAAGAACTCTCGCTTTAATTATATACCATTCAATCACATCGTCTCCTATTTTTGTAGGGTTAAGGGGTCTGCATTACCCACCCAATGCTTTGGAAAATCAGCCTCCGTAGAGCATCTATAAAAAAACATACAATAAATTACTACCGTGCAGATGATACCCATCCACAATCTAAAATCCCATTTACCAGTCATAATACCTCACAGTGAAATGTATCCTGATTCATAAAATTGGTCAATGATGGTTTTTCTTTTATATCAAATGTTGTATTATACACCATCTGGTACCATTTGTCAACCCATTTTTCTTTGCTGTGTTTCTTCTTTGTTGCATCGCTTATGGTCAATCGGTCCTCATAAGAATATTTTTTGAATTCGTTAATTGATTCTGCTAACTCGTCTGGCGTACATTTTATGGACATTCTCTCAAAATGAGCATAGTCCGCTGGAATGATTTCCGAAGCGTGTCTACCACTCTTATCACATAAGAGAATAACAGGCAATCCGTGTAGGAGTGCTTCCATACAAGTGATACCCCACGATTCTACAGGCATAGTTGAGACATAGACTGATGCCTCAGACATCGAATCTAGCGTATCTCTGTGACTCAGTCCTCTGTAGGTACACTGAGGCTCTTTCCAATGTAGATTATCATCCCAATATTTTACTTGATTTGCGCCGTGTTGAAAATTGTCTTTGTTGGTTAGAACGAGGGAAGACAATCCAGTAGACTGTAATTTCTTATGAAGAAGAAATGGATTCTTCGTCAAGTCCGTTCTGCCAATAGTTACTGCATCATACCAATTCAAGGAGTGTTTTGCTACTAACTCATTACCAGTAGCAAAGCCTGAGTTTATTGTTCCTTTGACTCCAATCAATGGGTCTCCAGTGACTCGTTCAACGTGACTCTCGTGAAATTTTTGTTGATACGCTGACACAAAATATAAATGACCGCCCGCATTGATGAATTTCTGCATACCTTTCCACCAGGCTACATATCGTATATCTCGCACAAGTGGTTCGTGAGCAACTGCAATTGTTGGTATACCCTCGTCTATCTGAGGAAGTAACCAATACGCATCAATATCATTGACTATAATAATGTCTGGATTATGTCTACGGACAGCATCGAGATAAATCTTTTTTGTCTTTTTTGCTTTTCTATCTTCTGGTGTAATTTCTACTGGAATTGCTTCAGGAAATACCTCATACAAACTCTTAGTGAATTTCTCAATTCCGCCAACTACAGTTTGACTGTGTATGTTATTACCGCTTCTTGACAAGTAAGGAAGAAGAATTTTCTTGCTCACATTATACCCCAATCTTTAATCAGTGGGCGACCATTCGCCGCAAACTCTTCAAGTGGAGATTTCACTTTAGGTCTATATACTTTCGACCAACAATGTCTATATTTCATATCACCATCTTTATTCTTTTGAAGTTTTAATCCGTGTGGAAATTTCTTCTTAATATATTCATATCCAACTTTAGCGGCATCAGACGTATTGTACCATTTGTGATAATCTTTAATAGTATCTGGAATTTTCTTGTCATCATACATTCCTGTCCAGATTTCTCTAGTGTCTTTCATTTCTTTATAGTTACTTAGAGATTGATTATCGTGCATCCATTCTGTGGATTGGCGAGTATTAATACCTCGTGATAAACATTCAAACAAAAACAAAATATCTTCTGCTACTCTGATTGAGGTGATATCCATATCATCAATTTCTTTTGACAACATACGTCCATCAATCATTATAATTTCTGTAATACATTTAGTGTCAACATATTCAGTGTTCGCTGGTGGGAATCCCGATTGTGAAAATCCAGCGATACCAATATCAGGCTCATCTAGCCACTTGTCCATAGTATCAAACGCTTCGAGAATTTCTTCTGGCTTGGCTCTTCGTCTAGACTTTTCCATATTGGACTTTCCTGTCCAATACTTTGCGTTTCTTCGCCCAAGGAGAATATCATCATCAGCGACACAATACTTAATCGCACCAGCGTGTTTGTGGATAAACTTTCGGGTCTCTGCTAATTGAGTCCAAGTGCCAACTAATTTTTCTGGGATTTCTAGATACTTGCAAGGATAATTATAGAGGTATCTTTCTTTAGACTCTATAACCATAATGACTCTCTTCTTCAACTCATCAGGAAGATTGTCATACGTAATTTGGTTGTTAGCCCGCCTTACAGTAGGAATGTAGATTCGTTCTATCACTTCTCGTCTTCCATCCAACGGAGAAGTGAATTTGCTGTTACATCAAGGTGGGGGTGCCAAGCAGATTTAGTTTTTGCCGTCATTCTCTGCCCGATTAACTTCTGAAACTCTTCGTAGTCTTCCTGATTTCTGAAAGACATAATAACTTGTTTATAGGCTCTATTATTCTCTTGAGTGTAAGAAGGCATACCTTTCCAGTGACTTCTCCACGAATCAATGTCTACTTCTTCATTGACGCCTTTATCTTCACCCATAAACTCTCCGAGCGTTGAGGGTAGTGATGAATCATCTACCTCACCCAGATAATTGTCGTACTCTGCCGACTCTTTCACTTCAACTTTTCGCTTATCATCACTCATAATATACCTATTTTTATGTTAAATTTTATCTATTATACATCATTCTATACCATTTGTCAAGTGATTTTTACGCATCCATCACTCTATAGTCTCCTCTTTGCCAAATTTCTCGTTCAAGGGCTCTTCGTTGTATCAGACCTTTGTTATATTTTCCATCTGCACAGGTAAATCCACGGCGTTTATCAAATGCTTCGATTAAGAAGAGATTGATATGTCCGCGATTTAAATGTTTCAGTGCGGCAGAATTTTTAAAGGTAGTCGGTCCGATATTGTAGACCAAAGATACCAAAGCATTTCTTTGATGCTTGTTAAGTTTGTAGGTGACCAATCGGTCAATGTATTCATTTGCCTCTAGCAACTTAAACAACATTATACGTTCGGCTTCGTCTAACGTATTGTCAGAAAACAAATTGGCTCTGTTTCCATAACCTTTGGCCTTGTGACCGACATCATCATATACTTCTAGAACGGCATCACCCCTCATAAGAGCGGGATTTTCCATAGTCTTGACAAAGACTTTTAAATCTTCATCAGGTACCCAGGGCCTTGTTGCTTCAACATCAGTGCTACAGCCAATGGTGGCAAAACCTAAAAATAGTGCGATAAGGACAAATGAGAAAATCTTAGTAATCATAAGAACTCTTCCTCAGTTTATATTGCGTAATTAAATATCAAGCCTATTATAGAGACTAATGCAATGGCTAAATTTGTGGTAACAATAGAATACTTGCCCCACAAAAATCCAACACTAATCCATATACCTGCACCTGCAATCATTACTACAACACCCTCTGGGTAATGCCCTAGAGCGTTGATTCCAACTCCGACTATTACTGTCGCAGTACCTAACCATTCTAAAAACTGTGTCAGTACACGTTTGTAAATAAATGCCTCGATTCGTGTTAACTTCTTATTATCTATCATACTAACAGTATACACCCAAATCAGTCATCTGTCAACTTCTTTTTTTCTTCGGATGTTAATGTGTTCTGCTTTATCTCTTGGATTTTCTCCATCGATTTCACCATTCCTTTTGGAATCTGGTGAATGGTACCGACACATCTATCTTCTCTTACGGTGTCGGTAATGTAGATACATTCTTTGTCGCTCATAAAGTGGACTCCGTATGTATCAAAATAATCTAACTCTATAGGAAGGTCGTCAATTTCGTGCCATCCGTCATTATATGTGGCCGCATCTAACCAAGTAACTTTTACTAGATAAAGTGGCGGCTTCAGCAAGTTCTTATTTAAGTCTTTTGTGTACGGATACGCCATTCTAGTGACTTTCCTCGGTGTTATTTCTTTCATTTTCCCTTTCATTATTTAGTCATAATATAAGTGGGTTCTTCGCATTGAGTTATCACGTTCTCGGTATTGAGAACTTTCCCTCAATCCTTTCTTGACGAGATATTCGCCATTATTAGGACTTCCCCCATTGCCCAAACCACTCAACTTCGTAAATAATCGGGACAATCATTTGTTTGTCGGTAATCCGAACGCCGAAATTTACGATGTTTATCTTCTGCTGGCTGGTCCTTAAACCAATCAATAGAAAATTCAGCCCCGTCTACGTAATGTCCTACAGACCCCTTCTCGATATCTTTCTTCAACGCTTTCACGATATCCATCGGGTCGTATCCAAAGCCAGGAAACATATCACTATGAAACTTCACTTTAAAAGAAACTTCCCACTCAGGTGCTGGAATAATCGGTTTCAAGTCACTCATACTATCTCTCCAATACCACGTAATCGCCGAAGTAACTGTCAAACACTTCGACTAGGTTTTCATAATCACCAGACTTCATTTCGGTAGTAATTAGTTTATCATCTAATCCCAATTGACGAGACAAACTAAACGCTAATCCCAAGAGATTAAAGGCGTTACCTTTGGGTCCAGTTAAGTCAATAACAAATTCTTTGGGTGTTGTTTTGGCTCTGATTGTCATAACTATCTCCGTTAAGCGTGTTCAATATCACCTGAAACCGTCATCTGGCCAAGTGCGATTTGCTGGCGCAACATATTCAATTTCGCCATCGTTTGTTTGATATCTGGGTGCTTACTATTATTTATCTGCAAATTACGACACAACCAGGACAGGTTACCAAACGACATTTCCAATCGTTTCATAGGAACTTGCATATCATCAGGAACCAACGAAATCAGCATATCGCTTACGTGTACGTTTCCCTTTAAAATATTTTCCATTATGAATCGCTCCTTACGTTGTCATCTTCTATGATAAAACTGGACATACCTGCTAGTTCTTTCTGAACCTCTTTTTTCGCATTCTGTCTGCCTCTAGCCTTATCCGCTTTTCGTTGGCGAATCGTCTCGGCTCGGCTAAGAGAATGTTGTCTTTCATTTCCTAGCGGTTTCATTTTTACCTCACAAATGTCCGCGCCACGTACATATTTCATCCACAATAATCCGGCTATGTTCGTGTCCGCAGGTATTTAATAATATTAGCATTAGTAGTATAATCACCGACCATTTAAACATCAATCAATTCACGCGGAAAGAAAGTCCATCAACTCTCGTGTTGTCTCTGCTTTCTTATCTGCGGCCTCTTCTTTCGCAATAACGTCTTGCGATTTTGGTTTTGGCTTCAGTGCGGCGAAAGCCTCTCTTGTGACTTTGCCCTCTTCTGGGTCGACTATCACCGAATTTTGCGGATATGAGTAGAACCCGAAGCCTAATTCTTTCTGCCTTAGTTTGGCGTTAAACTTAACAAAGTCTCCTACCTTAACTTCTTCGTCAAGCAAGAAACCTGGAACAGTACCGAAAACTCGATACCCTTTGAAATCTTCGACCAGCATCTTAAAAACATAAGAGCGGCCATAGTTGAACTGGTTCTCCTGTTGCTTGATTGAAATTACTTCTCCAATCACTTCGCCCTTGCCGTCTTTCATCGGCGTCATTCTTGCCAGGCGTTCTTTGTTCTTTCTCGCATATTCCTCGTCATTTCTGACGACCTTCTGAACTGCCGATATTTGCTTGGCAGTCACGTTACCAAATTTTTCTGCTCTGCTGAGGACATCCTTCACAAAGTCATTTTTGCCAGCGTATGAATTGGCTAGCAAGTCTTTGAACCAATCAAAAGTGGTTTCATCGATGCTAGTGGCATCTCCTCTAATCGTCAAATCTGACATATTTGCCTCTCAATCTGTTAATATTTATCTTACTATAGATACTATTATACTCTATCCTGGGCCCCTTGTCAACCCTTTTTTCGATAAAATTTGCTTATATTTACTATTAATTTTGATTATGTGACATTTTTACAACAAACCCTGTCATTTCGGACTATTGGAACCCGTTATAAAGAGTATTGGAACTGGTTATAAAATGTAGTCGCATAAATAGATATATAGTTGGAGATAGTGTTCTCTTCCTATCAGTGTAGTCTTAACTAAGATATAAATATACTAGAAGGGGAATAAAATGAAAAAACTTATTACATTCTGCATTGCAGTTGTGTTCGGTACTATGTTGCTGAATAGTCCTGTGTTGTCAGAAGCATCTAAAGTTCCACCTGAAATGGGAGTCGATGAACGACAAGATAAAGAGTTAATGGAATCCCAAAAGAAAGAAGAAGGTAGCGGAACAGATACTAAACCACCACAAAATCCACCAATAATCCAAAAATGGCCAGGTTTCTTTGACTGTGGACCCAATGAAGTTATAATGGGTATAATTCACGGTAAATACAAAGAAAAGCCAATGATTCAAATGGGCGGTGTTTTACAAATACCAGGCGGCCGAGTTGTTCAGGCACCTACAGTAATTTATTTCAATCAAGAAACAAATACTTTTTCCATTGTCGCACATTTTCAGAATTCTTTTTCTTGTATAATAATGTACGGCCAGGGTGTGGGACCAGCGTCTGGAAATCCAGCGATGCAACAGCCTCAGAAACAGAAACAATATTTTGATAAAGAAAATCCTCCGAAGGAATTTAAAATCAAAAAGAATCAGCCAAAATGGCGAGGAACTAGCCATACTGATACGTTAGTTCAAATACTGAAAACTATTCCAGTAAATTGGTACAGCAGATTTACATTAGTGTGAGGAGGCATATATGCTATGGTTACTGATAGTAATTCATTTAAACTTGCAGTCGGTCCCAATACAAGTAGAACACGGAGAAATAATTGGAACTTTCCAGAATGCTCAAGACTGTAATAAGAAACACGCTGAATTTTTCGAGGCAGCGAAGGCCGATGGGCAGGTAATACCGCCCTTCTTCAACCTCGGATGTATAATGTTAAAAATGGTACACGTATGATTAAAATATTAGAAAATGCTAAAAGCAAATTAGAAGAACTTAGGGTTCAACACGATAAAAAATTCGTTAGACTATCTGTTACGGGTGGTGGTTGTGCTGGACTAGGATATGAATGGGAGTTTGAGGATGCTCCCGATTTATCCGATATAGTTGTTGATAATATGTTATTGATTGACCAAATGTTTGAAATGTATATTATGGGAATGGAATTAAACTACAACGCTTCTGCGTTTGAGTCAGGCTTCACTTTCAACAATCCCTTAGCCACATCCCAATGCGGATGCGGTACAAGTTTCTCCGTACAATAACCCACCACAACACGAGACAATACTAATGAAAAGTATAATAATTGGGCTAGGCCTCCTTATGGTCGCTGTACCCTCAATAGCAGGGCCTCCTGCTGACGCGGCACCTATGCCGTTCCAGACACAGGTACTTTGTACTCCAACTATGACATCAATGGTTTCGGCAATGACGAAAGATTATGCAGTCCATATTTCTATGACGTTCGAGGCATCACCTGAAGAAGGTATTGTTGTTGTAGAAAATCCTGATACAGGCACTGCGGCGATACTTCACACAATGGCAGGAAGAACTTGCTTAATTTTTTCTGGTATGAATCTAAGACATTTTGACAGACCAGAAGGAATGGCACCGCCAGAAGTACAAGTTAATCCAGAATTTCAGAAAAATTCTGACGTAGGGGCCTAAATGTCCATTACAGTTACTCAAGCCGCACAAGAAAAGATTGCGAGTCTATGTTCGGAATCCAATATGATAGGTGTTAGAGCATTCGTCTATGGAGGCGGATGCTCTGGTATGAATCATAGTCTGACGTTTGTAGATGAAGTGGAAGACCGAGACACCAAAATATCAGATAATTTTTATATCGACCCAGTGGCTATGCAGTTTATGGTAGGTGCTACAGTAGATTATGAAAATACGGATTCGAGACAATCTTTTGTGTTTTCTGATGTATTCAAAGAACAAGGCGGTTCTGGCGGATGCCAGGGTTGCGGAATGAGTTACTAAAAAAAGAAGCGGCCCCCGAAGGGGCCTCCTCTTTTAGGTTAATAAAAAACTCTTTTAGAAAGAGAGTCTAAATCCTACAGTAAGGATGTTGTCATCATTATGTACGCCGTTAACATACACGGACGCATTTTCATCTAAATTATGTGCGACTTCTAAGATGTACTGATTAGTACCATCTTCGATGTTTTGATACCCACCTTTAAGGTCATTCTGACCAAGTGAATACTGAGCAACATAACTTAACGTGTTAGTCGTAACACCTGCAGAGGTTTCATCCTGTGCAAAAGTACCACCGATTGTAACCCCTTTCAGAGTGTAAGTGCTACCACCTAAAATGGTGCTGACACCCGTAACGTCATCTTTAGCATATGCTCCGACAAGACCGATTCCAGCGATTCGATAAGAAGCGCCTGCTCCCCAAGAATCTAGGCTATCAAAGTCATTATCAACTTCAGCGGTACCTACTAGAGATACACCACCCAAAGAAAATTTTGTCTTTGCTTGATTGCCCACTCGACCAGAACTTTGGTCACCTTCAAAATATGCTCCTTCAAAAATATTGACAGTGTTATCTGCAACATTTCTTTCGATGCTAGGCATACGTCCAATTGAGAACTCAACTGGTCCTAGTCCAACACCTATAAAAGCATCTCTTGCCGAGATATCTATGTCCTCATCAAGTTCACCTGATAGAGTGCCAAAGACATTGGTTCCCCATAACTCTCGTTCTACAGATACTCCAGCATAAGTTCCCCCACCAGTTGTAAAATCGTGGTCGTTGTTATACTGATATGCCCCTTCGATTTGACCAAATGTGAGAGTCTTGATTCCTAAATCGGCCTCAACACTCTTTTCATTGGCAAAACTAAGAGTCCCAGCCGTCGCCAGGGTTAACGCAACAATTGTTGCTATGAAATATTTCTTCATTTTTACCTTCCGTTTCATCATTTAAATCTAATAGATATCCCTATCTATCACCTATTTGTGGTTCTCACAAATTCTTTTTATTTATATCACTCTCGACCCATAAAATATTTATCAGCATTTACAGACTTATCGCAGATATATAGGTCAAAATGTGGTTTATCTCCACATATGAGGGCTGTATGTTTTGCTCCCCATTTGTGTAGTTGTGCCATAGTTGTGTCGTACCAATCAATACCTGATTGGGTACCACGGGCTGTCCAGTAAGTGATATTATGCCCTTGTTCATATAGTCTATTAATCTCAGCAATTCTGTCCATCATAGGTATAGCATCTTCATAATTCCAAGGTCTTTCTTTGTCTTGCACACCAGTACAAATGGTACCATCTATGTCTACAAAAATACTCTTTACGTTGCCATTAGAACTAAGTTCGTATTCACGCACCGTTTTTCCCTCTCATAGCATCCGTGCCTTTTGGTAGTCGCTTCTCAATTCGACCACAAATAACTGGAGATTCTCCAAGTTCTGTTAATTGTTCTATGATTTTTACTGCAAAATCTTTATCAACAATCAGTATCATTCCAATGCCGTCATTGAATACTCTTTTCATCTCTTCGTCTGAGATATCACCTTTGTCTTGAATCCAATCAAACTCTTCTGGGCGACTCCAATCGTCACTCCATATTGGTCGTAGATTAAATCCTTCTCCTAGAAGTCTGAGAATATTGTCTCTGCCGCCGCCAGTGATATGAGCAATGCCCCTAACTCTTTTTGGATATTTTTTCGTTACTGCTAATACAGAACTCACATAAATTCGTGATGGTGCTAAGAGGCTTTTCAAAATATTATCAGTAACAACATTGTTTTTTGACACTACGTTGTCCCAGACTTTTCTAATCAGCGTATATCCATTGCAATGAAATCCAGACGATTTCAAACCAATCATCATATTGCCACCGTTGATTTCTCTACCATCAATGAAATCAGTTTTCTTACAGACGCCAACTCCAAAGCCAGCAAGATTGAATTCGCCCTTCTTGTGGTCGCCAGGTAGTATAGCAGTCTCGCCACCGATTAATGGCACATTGGGGCCGCACTGTAAGAGGGCTTCTTTAATACCATCAAACAATTCTAGATACTCGTCTCCTGATTTTAAATCGTGTACTGAAAGATAATCATTCATAAACAATGGTCTTGCGCCAGTGCAAACAATATCATTCATCACTGCCGACACAAGGTCGTGCCCAAGATTCTTAATCTGAGCATCAGGACTATCTCTATTCTGAGTATATAATTTTATTTTTGTTCCGATGCCATCTGTTGCTGATACAATATAATCGTCTCCGATATCGTATGCTCCAGCATAGCCACCAATCCACGGCATCTTCGCCGCGAGTTTGGCGTTGAACATATTCTGGTCTTGTAAATCTACACCTGCTGATTGATAGTCCATATTACCATTTTCCTATTGGGCATTTAGACTTCTTTAGTCTCGTTTTCATTTTAAGCATACAACCGCAAATGTCACAATAATTAATCCAGCCTCGACTGTATAAGTCTTTGCTGTGTTCACAATCCTTACAGATAGCGAGGCGACTCTTCTGAAGTTCCTTGGTATCTGCTTTATTTATGTCTTTGATGGAATCCACTATACCCCACTTGCCCTTCTCTGATTCACAATCTGGGCAGTCCTTTTCTTCATATAATTCCATCTTCCACGGGTTCAATTTCATTTTAGGCACGATAGAGCGGATGCTCCTTTCCTTTTACTACAATGTATGGGAATGGTTTATTTATTTGTTTTTTCTCGTCTTTGTTCTCTTTCACCTTCTTTGCCCACTTATCGTGAGCCCCTTTACAGAGTTCATTTCGTTTGGCTTTGGCATCTTGCTTTTTCTCAAAGCCCTTAGCGATAACTTTATCACTTGTTACGTATTTTACGGCATATATGTCTTTTGTCATTTTAGTAGCCTTCTTTCTGGGCTTTAAGTCTTTTGACTTTAGCGACACGGTTGATGGATTCTTTCTTTTCTCTTCGGCGTCTTGCACTTGGTTTTTCATAGTATTTTTTTAACCTCAAGTCTCTAAATAGTCCGTCCTTCATAAGTTTCTTTTTTAAGATTCTGTACGCTTTCCCGACATTGTTATTCCGTACGATAACTTCCATCACTCCTGCTTTCTATAAATTATCTGCCTCAGATTTGTCTAATCTAAGTTCTTGGAAGATTGGCAAAAACAATCTCGAAACTGAACTATTTTTGTCTTGAATCTTCTCATTGTACTTAACGGAAACTATTTTCCCGATAAACTCGTCTGGGTCTCTTTTTCTATCTTCATCGGTGAGACCAGAACCAACTCTGACTTTAAGAGTTCCATCTTTCGATGTACACTCAAGGGCGCCTATTAAACCGTCATTTTTGCCTGTACCGTTTGTGACTCCTTCTACTAAAAGGTCTGCTTCTAATTCTGCTTTCATTTTGACTTGATATTTAGAACGCTTATTTTCCCAAGGGGAATCTCCATTCTTAACAATAACTCCTTCTTCGCCATCTGCTAATGCTTCTTGAAATACGGCTTCACATTGTTCATAATTATCTACAGGTGCCGCTGGAAGAATCATAACTAGATGCTTATCTTGAGCATTATATACGGCATCCATTCTTTCTTTCAGAACGTCTAGTCTGTCATAATATGGTATAGCACAAAATCCTTTTTTGAAATCTTCTAGGGGTATCATATCCCAACACCACAATCTTACTCGCTTTGTCTCTTCTTTTGAAATTGTTCCCTTTACTGCTTTATTTAGGATTCCATTACCAGTCTTTCTGTCTAATATCTTTTCTTCATTCTCATCAAGAACAATTAATTCTCCATCGAGAACGGCTCCGTGAAAATGAGATAAGTCTTCCAAAGTGGATGATTTGTAAAATATCTGCATCACAAACGCATCGAAATGTCCATCAAGAGAAATCTGTTTCCCGTTGCGTGAACGCACATCTACTCCGCCCTCTTTATCGATGATAACATTTGCTCTCATACCATCCATTTTCGTCTGTATCAGAGCGGGATATTTGATGTTCTCAAAAGACTTTTGATTGAAAGCACTTGCCAACATACACGGATATGTCTCTATAAACTTCTTGCCAAATATCTTATTGACTGTCGCAATCTGTACTCCACACTTCAGGTCCTTCGTCACCACACGTTTAATGACCATTGCATCATCTTCTTCTATTCTGCCCAGAAGATTGCTTAAATAGTTAATGGCTTCGTTGCCGGTTTTCTCTCTGCTAGTTAAAATGAATAATTGGTCTAGGGCCCAGTCGAGGTCCATCGTTGCTCTTGTTATAGAGTTGCGGTCATATTCTGGAATTTTCCTCTGATGATACTGTGTATATGGGTCTAATGCGGCCCTTAATACTCGTTTAAGGGTCTCATTATCCTTATTCTCTTCAAGAATGGCCTCTTTAGCCAATCTTGAATTATCAGATTCAAGTGCCTTTAATATGTCGCTTACTTTCATTCTCTAACCTCTCTCGTTCCTGTCTCGGTAAAATAATATGTTTGTACCATTTCATTAACCATTTAACTCTACGTGGATAATGGTCTGGGTTGGGGATTTGGTCCCCAAAATAATCAATAAAGCCTTGTACCTCTTCATCCGTTGTCATCTTTTCCTAGTGTATTGTGTCGTATTCATCTGGTTCCGAATGCTCTTCTACTGCTAGAAGATTCTTTATTGAAACGCCTGTTTGTGAAAATGTCTTACAGGCATCTTTAAAGTCCATCGCTACTATCTCAATTTGTTCTTTATCGTCCGTAACGAATACAAAAGTCTTGGGCGTGTCAGTCATATCTACCACTTTCTTTGTTTGAGGGATTTTGGTAAGTGAATTACATTACCAAGAATCGTTGTTGGATAAACGGTATCGAAAGAATTAACTAATCGTGTTGCTTCTATGTTTATGTCTAATCCTTTCATTCTCCCTTCCTCATTGAAGAGTAGAACATCTCCGTTTGGAAGTTCTAGTTTTTCAACATATCCTTCTACATATGCTTGGGCTTCTTTCAAAGCAGGAATATCTTCTTTGTTCTCAATCGTTTTCATTTTAAAAATCTCCAATCACATCGGTCAATCTAGATAACTTATTCATCACGAAATAGTCATATAACTTCTTACGGGCGCCTCTCGGCTCTTTCTTGAAAGCGTTTTGAATATCGTTTACAAGTAACTGTGGAATTCGGTCTAAATTAACTAACTTATCATTACGTTCCCATCTTTCGGCCATATCAGAGTTGTTTCCAACTATATCTTCTGGTAGTTGAGTCAACCAGACTTCGACTTTCTTTTTCGATATGGGAGTTTGTCTAACACCCTCAACAAAACAATTATCTTGTGATAAGAAGTTCGGTATACCATCACCTCTATCGCCACGAATAGTGTGTTCTTTTAAATACGCTTTGGGCGATACGTGTTTGAGAAATTTCTTCTGCATCGGTGAATACTGTCTGACTCCTTTATACTTATGAAGTTGGATAAAATCTTTGTCGCTCGACAAGATAAGCATATTTTCTTCTGCGTGGTGATACTTACATATCACACCAATAATATCATCGGCTTCTGCTCCCATCACTTCGAGAAATTTATATGGGAAATTACTTCGTAACTCTTCTTTGATTTTATCAAAGATACCAAATATCATTTCCCAATCGAATGGGGATTTGTCTCGGCCCTCTTTGCGTCCCGCTTTGTAATATTTGTAAATGTCTTTTCGCCAGTAGTGTCTACTGTCGTTGCATATTACCATTTCGCCATATGTCTTATGAAACTGTTTACGGTACATACGTAACGAATTCAGCATCATATGTCTGAGCAAGTCCTCAGAAATATCACCTTGAGTCTTGGCGTTCATCATCAAGGAGCCAATCATAACTTGATTGAAGTCAACTAATATCACTTATTTTTCTCCAGTTCGTCTACTAACTCCCAAAAGAAATCACGGAGAGTATCGACATCTTGGACTTTAACGTCCTTTAACTCGAAACTAACATCGCCATTTTTGTATCTGACGAATCCTATTTCAAGAGAACTCACAGGTCCTCTCGGCTTCTGTTTCTTTTTCTCTTTCTCGTTTATTTCATTTACGAATTCCATCTTATAATCCCTTCAGTTCTCTAATGAATTCTTTGGTTGTGTTGATAACTTTCCATTTTTCTATCTGTTTGTATAGGGCAGTACCGTCTTTCTTTAGCCTATCTAACTCGTCTTGACAGAGGGAGTATATAGGCATTTTGATTAATATATCTATTATATCAGATTTAAAGTGGGCTGTCAACTCTTTTTTGATAGTTTTTCGGTTTTTATTCTTAAAATCTAGTCTTCCATCAAGCACCATTTCAATAAATTGTATCTTGGCCTGAATCGTTTCCAGCGCCTCATGCCCTTCGGCAATCAGGAATTTATATCGTTCGGCATATTTCTTAATACGATAGTCACAAAAATCTTTGATGATATCAATCGGAGAGTCATAGACTTTCAATTTACCATCGTGATTGATGACCGTCATATTCTCATTAATCTTTTTCTTCAACTGGAACATTGCTACTATGCCAGAACCAGTAGGCTTCTTACCACGCTTTAGAGTAACATCAAATTTGAATCCTGTTTTATCACACTTATCAGTATACGATACAATCTTACCGGCATCTTCTAACTTGTCCAATACCTGAACATATGACTCACGAGTGAATCCGATTGGAACTTCTGTGATTTGTAATTTCGTTGAACCAGAAATTGTCGCTTTGCCTTCGCAATATGTGGCATCGTTTTCCACATACACTCGACCAGAGAATTCTGGATAATGTGGTAGTGGCTTCTCTTCGAGGTCTATGTCATATCCATCAAGATACATTCGACATAAATCAGCAATCTCTTGTGGGTCCCTGGGCTGAATCTCAGTGGCGAATCCAACTGCAATTCCTTTGATTCCATTCACTAACACCCACGGGATGATAGGAAGATAGAATGCCGGTTCTGGGTCTTCCGGGTCGATGCTCTTATCAGCGACCATTGTATCAGCAAAATACTTATCAAAATTTTCGCTCATTTTGACATACGTGTATCGTGGGGCAGCGGCATCTGGTACCAGTCTCGACCCGAAACTCCCCTCACCCTCTAGTAATGGTATATTATTCGAGTGAGACTGGACCATTTTTGTAATTGCTTCGTTCAACGAGGCATCGCCGTGATGATAGTTCGCACTTGATATCGTATTGCCACTTAACGAGGCAGTTTTAAGACGACCATTCTTAGCAGTCTTTAACGCTGTATAGAGAATCTTCCTCTGTGATGGTTTGAGACCATCAATCATATGAGGAATTGCTCTGCTATACAGAACGTATTTGCTATAGTCTTTGTATTGTCCGTCAATCAGTTCAGTTATATTCATTTCATTAACCATAGTTTTCTCGGAATAGGATTCTTTCCGAATGCGGTTTCGAGTGAAGAATTCGCCTCACTGTCGTATTCAAGTACCTCTGTCACTGGGTCATTAATCATCAAATCATACTCATCGACTGATAAACTACCTAATCCCTTATTATACTCTATTTTCCAACTCGTGTCAAGTCTTTCGTTCTCAAAATCTTTGAGGTCATAGTATCTCTTAATGTCTTTGCCTTTCTTGGCAATCACGATTGGAGACTTAATCAGTAACACTCGCTCTTCCTCGAACAACTCTTTCCAGTTAGAGAAGAAGTTGACGAGTAGGGCGGCGATAGAGAATCCATCGAAATCAGCATCCGCTAGAATGCCAATCTGTCCGTAATTCAAATCTTCTGCTGGCTCACCCAGTTCAAGACCGATGATGCTCATCAGTTCTGATAATTCTTTGTTCTTCATAATGTCAGTGGGTTTCAGTTCTCTCACATTACGCACTTTACCACGCAATGGAAATCCACCGTGGATGTCTGTCTTTCTTACGTTGATTAAATTACTGATTGCGGATTGTCCCTCTGTGATAAACAGAATCTTATCATCTGGATTCTTGCTTGATGCAGAGATATGACTCGCAACCTTTTTCTTTCTGGCATCTTTGTTTGCTTTACGTAAGTTACGTGCCTCTGCTAACTGTTGCTTGAGTAATAGAGCCTCGATGATAGGCTGAATCAACTCTTCGTTTCGCATAATGCGACCGATGAATTTCTCTTCAGTCACGCCATCAAAGACTGGCTTTATCTCATTAGCATTGTTGGTCAATCGCTCTTTTGTCTGACTATCAAATTTCGGGTCACCAATCGAATTCGTGACTACAACAAACAACAATCGATTTTTGATATCAGCAGGGCGAATAGTTAATTTGAATTTTCTTTTGATTGCATCTTTCAGAGCCCAAGCGATATCACTAGAAACAATATCAATATGAACACCACCGCCGAAGGTATCAATGCCATTGACAAAACTAATGGTACCCATACTCTCTGCTGGCAGAACTGCCACTTTGAATTTAGGAGTTTCAAGAACCTCATTAGTCTCTCCTAACTTTTTGAGATATTGTTTGAACGTGCCTGCTTGTACGACTCGGCCATTATATTTGAATCTGATTTTCGGAAAACATACTGCGAGGTCGTGTACTCGTTTTTCAATCAGCCCTTTGTGGTCGTCATCGACTGATTTCATTCCGAGACGGTCAAAGTCTGCGAAATACGAAACGGTTGTGCCTCGTTCTCCTTTTGATTTTGTTATTTCTGTATCATACTCACTTAGATTACGAGTACAATGGAGACGAAAATGTTTCTTCCCATCGTCTGTGTGAGCGATAAATTTCTTTGATAGAATGTTTACAAGAGTAGCGCCAAGACCGTGAGTACCGATAGATACGTGTCCATCATCGTCAAAGTTTGCACCCGCTCTTAGATTAGTGAAGGCTTGTTCTGCTTGGGTGATACCAACATCGTCAAGAGATTCAACTACTGGAATTCCTCGACCGTTGTCGGTCACTGTGATTTTACCGTTGTTCTCTAGATAGACTTTGATTTCATTGGCAAATTTGAAATCGGTTCTGAAACCTTCGTCTATGCTATTCGATATAACCTCATCAAATAGTTTTAAGAACGCTGGTACAATCTTAACTTTCTCTTGGACAATTGAACCGTCCCGCATCACCCATTTGTTGTGACTACCAACTGTTGTGTCACCAACATACATTCCGGGGCGATGTAGGACGTGTTCAATTTCGCTAAGAACTTTTACATCATTCTTCCGCATCGTCATTTAATTACTCAAATGTTGGATAAGTGATGCCTGCCTCGGTAAATATACTGTTCGGAAATCCGATTGATTTGACCGAGTCGAGGCGAAAAGAACGCCAGCCGTCTGCTTCTAAATCGAATACTGCTACAGTGTGTGGATTGGGTGCCTTTTTTGATGGCTTTTTGAGTTCGCCTGTGTCGGGAACTCGTTGTGAAAGAACTTCTGCTAGTAATGTACAGGACATTACGCGGTTGGTACCATCTGCTTTGGTGAAACTAACTTCTGCTACGTCATTTCGGAGCAATTCAACCACTTGCTCTCTTGAAACGTCTTTCTCAGCATCTTCATCAATCATTAGAATCTTATACATCATTACAATCTCCTTGCTGTTAGAGTCTTTTTCGACTCTATGTATACATTATACACGGAATCGAGGAGTATGTCAACCCCTTTTTTGAACTATTTTCAATTTTTTTTCAATTTTATCTCTTTTTGCTATCAACTCCTTGACGTGGTCGCTCATTCCTGAGCCGCCGTTAGTGTTTGTGTAGACGTTATTGCCTACTTGAACTGAGTCCTCTGGGTCGCAACAGCCAGTGGACGGGTCGCAATCAATCGTTTCCGTTTTGTTCTTCTGGTTCATTATATGGGCCTACTGTTAATTCACCTGTCTCTTCATCTTCGTGCTTAGATATGAGGCGACGGGCGTGTAAATCGAAAATGACCATTTCCATTCCGCTACGAAATCCTTCTTTCCATCCAGATTTGTAAGAGAAATACGCGGCCACGATTAGAAACCCAAGCCCCCATAATTGCCATACTTCGATATACATATATTTCTTCCTATTTATTAGTAATATTATACTCTATTTGCTCGGCGTTGTCAAGCGTTATTTTAAGTGTCGAACCAACTCCATATTTCTGAACTTGGATGCCCTTCCACATTGTCCTGTCCGTCATTTGTATGAAAGGATAGTTCTTTGTGGAATTTATCTGTGCCATTTGACATTTCTGCTATCGTAGGAGTAGACCAATACATATGACAAGTACCTGGCCCATAATGATTCCCATTATATAAGACAAGGGGATATATTTCACCTTCTATCATACTTATTGTCCCAGAGTTGCTAACGTCTCCGTGAGAACCGGGTGCCGCCGCTATCCAGTTGCTTGTTGTAACACTTTGCTCAACTTGTGTTGGAGTCTGGCTCGTTGTCCCTATCCACAAATAGATGGAGTCATCTCCTACTACTCTGAATGTATACGTTTCTGTCGATGGTGCTTTAAAATATCCTTTTATTCTATGTGACCGCCTATTTGTATTATCATCAATTATTACTGCCTGTGCATCAAAAGACCAGTCAACGGCGTTAGTTTCCCAAGTGTATCCTGCATATTGATATGTGTAATTTCCCCAAGAACTGCTTTGACACTGTACCCAATTTCCATCATCATCATCACACTCACCTTGGTCGTTTCCAGTATAACCGTCATCACCGCTTCCATCACAATGCCACTGACCATTTTGGGTGCCACCCCCAAAGCATTGACCATTATTCCAACTACCACCACCTGTAGATGTACAACCGCTCGGATTATTATCGTAGCCACTATTTCCCTGTCCGTTAGAGCCACCACCGTTACACCAGCCATAATTTATACAACTGGAGTAGCCCATATTACTTCCATCGGAGCAGTAACCGTAGCCTGCATTGTACAAAGTTGAAAATAAATTATTACTATTATAAGCAGGGTCCCAATTAGCCGGACTAATTCTCCATCTAGTATAATCTATCCCTTGTTTCCATTCCCATTTGTCCCATTCTGCCGTAACTTTATAATAAACGTGTTGTTGCTTTCTCGTGCCGCCTCTCAATAATTCTTGTTTATCATCTTGAAAATACATATAGTTATCATCGTCAGTATGAGGCTCTACACCACATAATGTCCATATACCAAGGGCATAATCTGAACCTGTGTACCATACATCATTTTTCCAAGCAGGCGAACGATATATTTTATATCTGTCTGGAGAACTGAAATTTCTAAACGTGGTAATCAAGTTTTGTTGCGGTGCTAACCAACGTATCAATGGGCCAGTTGCGGTGTTTACAGAGTCGGTATATCCGTACGGAAGTTGGGGCTGAGAATATGTAGCATTAACAGTAAATGCGTGTGGCGAAAATCCTGTTTGTACATAATAATCTGGGTCTATTTTGACCTCGTGTTCGTATGTATACCATACTGTATTCCACGTTGTTACAGTTGTTCCATCCCACGTAAA
>CETZ01264370.1_pt1 | contig 25911 bp, 12 predicted proteins | sample 531441 | NCBI WGS metagenome assembly CETZ01 (sample SAMEA2623098, study PRJEB7988) | marine metagenome | isolation source: saline water (ENVO:00002010), including | reverse complement strand
AGTAGTTGATTTGATGAACCGGAATATTGAACGTTACGGGGATGCGTTTTACCCATTAGGACGGGAAAACACGACCCGGCAATCCTATGTCTCCAATATGGCCGGAACCCTTAAGTCTTTCTTCAAGCAGTTTGACTGTATGCATGAGGTCTATATGCAAGAAGTTCGAGATCCTAACACCAGGGAGCTTAATATCATTAAGAAGCCACTATATGAAATGGTCGCTACCCACACGATGCGAAGGACCAGTATTACTTATATGCAGATCATGGGAATGTCCGGCCACACCAAGAACTCTAAATCCTATGAAAAGTACAAGCGATTTGTGCCTAGTGCTTTCAGAAGTAATGTTCAGAACTATATAGACCGGTTATCACAAGGTAACTTAGTGGAGCAAAGACTTGCCCCAGGCGCTTTAAAGGTCATTAGGGACGAAAGAGGGGCTGCATAACTGCAATAATCAGATAGCAGGAAGGGAGTTAAAAACTCCCTTTTTTTATTTCCACCCAAGCAAGGTTATAGTTGGTCATTGTTCTCAGGCCAGTGGAAAGGCATTATGTAAATTTGAGCCCTAAACGAGGCTGAACGTTCCAATTAATGTGAAGATCAGAATGACAAAGACGGCAAGTTCAAAGCGATTAGATCAATTCCTAGAGGCTAAAAAGATTACTCAGAAGGAGCTATTAGCCAGTGTGCAAGCAGTGTCTGAAAATGATTTAAAAAGGCACTGGAGGGTCACCATGTCAGTTGGGCAGTTGCTGTAGCCATACAGGAAACCTATCCAGGTTGTAACCCAACCTGGATCGTAACCGGTGAGGAAGAAATGTTTTTAGAAGAAAAGACTCAGACCATCAATGAGAGAATCAAAGAAATCCGAATTTCAATGGGGCTGTCTGTCATAGAAATGACCAAAAAACTAAATAAGCCACGCTCTACCTATTCACAGATTGAGAACGGGTAAATGAAAGTAACCTTGGAGATGGTTCGAGCTATTCAGCGCATAAGTAACTTACCCTATGCCTATATTATAGATGGTAGTTCCAAAGAGTCAGGTTATCTTTAACATTCTCCCATTACTAAAACCAAGTTATAACTATTGCAGATTCAATTGATCCTATTTTCCGTTAAGAAAAGAAAATAAGCCAAGCTGTATTAAGTCTGCTAAACCAAAAAGAACCAGACCTCTTTATGAGAACGTGGTGGAAGGGTGTAAGAAGTGCCTTCCTAATGCGGTTTTTACCGGTGAATTTGGAGCGAATATGAAAGCGGGTTTGGTAAATAATAGTCATGGAACCATTATTTATGGATACGAAGAACTAGGATATGTGAGATTCCTTAGTCCTGTTTTTCAGTATGTATAAAATGGACATTTCAATATAAAGAAGCATTTCCATAATGCTAATTTTGGAATATATATAATTATTCCATACAAATGGGAGTGTAAGATATATTTGATCTAATCATAAGATTGTTAACGCGTTACATTGCAATTGTTAAAGGACGTGTGATATTGACTTTAAGTGTTTCATGGTGGAGTTTAAGAGGTTTGTAATGAAACCGGTTTCAATAGACTCTCATCTAATTTTTTCTTAAAATGTAAAACCATGAAACAATTGAAAACAATTCAAAAATGGGCATTCCTGTTGTTTGCAGGAGTGGCTTTAAACTTTGCCAATGCGCAGTGCCCTGGTGTGTTAATCGTAAACGAGATCTCCAACGGTAAATCCGGCCAGCAGGAGTTCATTGAGTTGATCGCTGCAGCTTCTACAGATGCTTCTTGTGCCAGCGCTACCACGGTTGATATAAGCAACTGGATCATTGATGACAATAACGGTTTTTTCAGCGGATCATCGGCCTTTTCTGATCTTGGAATTTCGCAGGGACACTGGAGACTTACTGAAGATGATGTGTGGACTAGCTTCCCCGTAGGTGCTTACCTGGTGCTTTTTAATGCTTTAGATTATGATGCCTCTATTGCTGCATTTAACAATGCTGCTTTTGATCCAAATGGCATCTATTCTACTGATTCAGCTGTTTATGTAGCGGTTGGATTTTCTTTAGCTATTGAAAAGAACTCCAGCGTTCCTGCTGCAGACTCTTTGGGTGGTGATCCTAATTACTGTACATCAGGTAGCTACAGTGTAGCTAATACCTGGTCTACTGCTGGTTTGCGTAACGCTTGCGGTGGTGATGGAATTCAAACTCGTTGTCCAGGTTGCAAAATTGGCCTTGGTGAGCCTTCTTTCTTCCACGGTTTCTCTTATGGAAGTGATAATGCTGCTCAAACCAACCCTAATGTTGATTTCCTGGATGCAGCTCACATCAGTTTTGCTCCTATGGATACCATCTGTGCTACCGGTAAAGCTTTCTATCTTTCAGCTGGTACAGGTGCTAATGCTCCTGAGGTAAGTGGAAACTGGAGTGTAGGTGCTGATAGCCTTGTAAGTACTCCTGGTGCTCCTAACAGTGTTGCCAACCGGACCTTCCGTGATAATGTGGAGTCTTTGACCAACACTTACAATCGTTGTCCTGCTCCTGAAGTATCAGAAGTTGCCAAAGGTGTACTGATCGTAACGGAAGTGTCTAACGGTCCTTCAGGGAGCTGCGAGTACGTTGAAATGATCGTGGCAGCTTGTGAAGAGGATCAGTTTGCCCAGTATGTAAACATACAGGGATGGATCCTTGATGACAACGCAGGTACTTTCAATCGTTTTCGCGATTGTGGTTCAGGTAAGTCCATAACTGCGGGCCACCTGAGATTGGCTTATAATGATGTATGGGATAGTGTAGCCGTAGGTAGCATCATTGTAGTATATAACTATAATGATAACTGCTATAATCTGGATACAGCGAGCTTCAACGGACCTGATGCTAACGGTGTATACTGGGAACCTGTTGGTGGTCCTGTTTCTGGTGTAAATCCTAACATTGAAAGCTCCGGTAGTTATCCAAGCTCCAGCGATTGTGATTACTGCAGCCCTTCAGGTAATGTGTACGAGCCTGCTACCTCCTGGACCGGTAAAGTAGGTCTGAGCAACTCAGGTGATGGTTTCCAGGTAAGATGTCCTGGTTGTAATGATATCGAAACCGGAGAACCTGCTTTTTATCACGGTTTAGGTTACGGTTCACTCTCAGGCTGGTTAAGTATAGCTGCCGGAAGCAATGATCTGGGCGGCCCTGTAGAGAACTATTCTTCAAGTTCAGGTATAAAATATGTATTTGTAGGTGAAGATGAAGCTGAAGCCGGAAACGCTGCGTTCTGGGATCGGGAATCTGCTGATACCGCGGGAACTCCTCCTGCATCCTTGGGTCAGGTTGAAGCCAACTTCATTGGAGGTATCCAGTTTGGCGCATTTTCATTCCCATGCTGTACTGCTTCAGGCGAGTCTTCAGGCAAAAGAGCTCTGAATAACAATACTTTCGATGAGCAAGGTTTTGTGAAGAACATTTATCCTAACCCAACTACTGGGCGTGTGAACTTCGAAATGGAAGTTTCTGCCCGTGCTCAGTTCCGCATTACCGATATCAGTGGTAGAGTAGTTGTTGAGCGTGAAGTGAACAAGGAAACCACTTCTATGGAGTTTGATCTTAACGGTCAGTCAAGAGGAGTGTATATCTACCAGATCATCACCAACGAAGGTGTTGCTTCAGGTAAGATCATCCTCGAATAAATATATCTTTCATGGGAGCTGCCTCTATACGGGGGCAGCTTCTTTTTTGTTAAAACATTCTTTTATGACAACAATATTACCTTTTAAAAAAAGGGTTTTCCGGGCGTCCGTGTTGCTTCTTTTCATAAGCCTGGGATTCGTATCGGCTATCCGTGCCCAGGATGATACTTTGAAGATAATGGGATATAACCTTCTTCAATACCCCGGTAGTACAATGGGGCGGGCAGATGATTATCTAAAGGATATCCTTAAATATGTGAAGCCCGATGTATTCGTGGTTAATGAGATAACCAATGAAACAGGAGCTAATTACATTTTGAGTAATGCTCTGAATCAGGATGGTATAACTCACTATGAAAAGGCTGTGTACACCGGTAATAACAGCCTTAATAATATGGCGTATTACAATTCGGATAAACTGGTGCTGTTGGATCAGGATATAATCAATACAACACCCAGGGAAACTGATGGTTACCGTTTCTATCTTAGAGATCCCAACCTGCCCTTTCACCAGGATACGGTATTCCTGACTGTTTATGTAGCGCATCTTAAAGCTAGCCAGGGTTATGAATCAACACGTGGTGCTGCTGCAACCACCATTCGTAATTATCTGGATGCCAAAAATGATGTCTCCAACCATTTTATTATTGGTGATTTCAATGTGTATAATAGTACTGAAGCTGCTTATCAGACCTTCTTAGGTTCAGGGAATTGCCAGTTTCATGATCCCATTGATGAGTCCGGTATCTGGCATGCCAATTCAGATTTTGAAGATATCCATACTCAATCAACTCGTACCACATCATTTGGTGGTGGAGCAACAGGGGGTGTGGATGATCGTTTTGATTTCATCCTGTGTACCAATGATGCTTTGTTGGGTTCCAATCATCTCACGTATATAAGTGAAAGCTATGCGGCATTGGGAAACGATGGAAATCACTTCAATACTTCTCTTATAGCATCTCCAACCAACACTCTGTACCCGGATAGCCTGGTTCAAGACCTCTATTATATGTCTGATCACCTTCCCGTAATAGCCAGTTTTGCGGTAAGCTTTCCTGAAGGCCCCTCCACCGGAGCAGGGCCTTGTGAGGATTTGTTCTTTTCCGAGTATATTGAAGGTAGTGGGTACGATCGGGCATTGGAAATCTGGAATCCAACGGCTTTAACTGTAGATCTAACTGATTATCAGATTGAATTCTACCCTGATGGTGAAAGTGTACTTACCCCAGGACATACATTGGGATTGAGCGGTACACTGGGGGCAAATTCTTCATGGGTGGTAGGAGCCGCCAGTGCCAGCGCTGCCATTACCTCGGTGTCGAATTTGACCAGTAGTCTTCTGGATAGTTTGCTGAGTGGAAATGATGCGGTAGCTCTGGTTAATATAGCTAGCGGAGATACGTTGGATATCATCGGTCGTATCGGTGAAGATCCCGGAGCTTCGGGCTGGATGGTAGGGGCTGGCACTACCGTGGATTATACTCTTATCCGAGAACACTATATTCAAAAGGGAAGTCCCAACTGGGCTTTTAGTGCGGACCATTGGATCGTGGAGTCGATAGGGTTTACCGATTCACTGGGGGGGCATTCTTTCTATAGCTGTAATCCGGAAAATGAATGTAGCGATCTCTTCATTTCTGAATATGTACGCGCCTCTGGTGGAAATACAGCCATAGAGGTCTACAATCCTTCCGCCAATCCCGTGGTATTAAATGGTAGCTATCAGTTGCGCATGTATCCCAATGGCTCTTCCAGCAGCTATTATGCTTCTGACCTGCAAGGGGTGGTCTACCCCGGAGATGTATTTGTAATTGCGCCATTTACGGCCAATCTTTCCGGGATTGTAAATAATAAAGATCAAACTGATGCAAGCTTTCCGGGAAGTACATTTTTTACCGGTGATGATGCTATAGCACTTTTCAGAGGCTATGATACCCTCGATATAGTTGGAGTTATTGGTACAGATCCCGGTTCATCATGGCCTGTGAGTGGGACCAATGGAGTGGCCGGAGCCACAGCTAGCTACACCTTGGTTCGGGATTCAGCCGTTCAGCAAGGTCAGTTGTATTGGAACACGGGGGCTGCCTCTGAATGGGTGGTATATCCAAACAATGAAGATGCCTATTTGGGTGAGCATTACATGAAAGCCTGTGATGCTGTGGAGGAAGCGGTGACTTCTAAACAAGCAGTTGCTTCTAACCGCACGGGTACTCCATATAAGGTGAGTATATATCCCAACCCGGTAAATGAAGAATTGAGGATTGATCTAAGAGGCGGGCAAAATACAGATGATGAAGTGGTGATTTATGCGACCAGTACAGCCGGGCATGTGGTTTGGATGGATGAGGGAAAGGCACTGGTGGGTACCGGTTTTTCTACTTCAGTTGATGTGTCGTCATGGCCGGCAGGATTTTATATAGTAACGGTGAAATCCAACCAGTTTAAAGGTAGCTCTCATAAAATAATGATATTACACTAAAGAGAGGTGATCTTACATTGTTTATTCTTTAAGAATTGAAATATAAAATTGAACAGTATTGGGCTTAAGAAGGGTTTGATAAAAAAAATAGACGGTGATATTACAACCGCCATTATGTAAATATTGCTCGATCTCAACCTCTGATTGGTCTGATACTGTTCTGTTTTGGATTAAAACATCTTGCATCGCACCGTTAGTTTTATCCACTCGGAGTTATAAGGTAAAGTAGGGTAAATACAGGTAAATCAAGATGTCTCTTAACATGGAGTGGTCTTACATTAATTCACTCTTAGCATACCTTTAAGAAACCTGAAAGCACCGGAATGGAGTGTATATTCTTCTATTTTTGATCAAACTCTCTCAAATAGAATGGATTACCTACGTATTGCGCTTCATAATCTTACAGCCAAGGAGGCTTATTTACTCCGTAGCCGTATCCGTAACCAAGAGAAAAAAATGCGGCTTCTGGAAGTACTGCAGCAAAGCGAAGCCATAATGAGCAATGAAGAGCTTAGTCATGCTATTTCGTACGGTGGCAATCTCACTAATCTTTATACGCTCAAAAATCGCCTTTTGAACGATCTTGTGGATGTAAAGCTGGAATTGAACCGTACCGAAACGGTGCGCACCCGTGAAATGATCCAGAACATTCGTGCTCTGGTGTACTCCAAAGATAAAAGCATATTGTTGCGGCAATTGAAGATGCTGCAGAAAAAGTGTAAGTCACTGGAGCTTTATGCGGAGTTACGGGAGGTGTACTTTTGTTACTGTCTGTTGTTTCGGCATGATCAACGTAAACTTCAGAAATATCAGGGCCTTATTAATGATGCTAATGAAAAACAAAGGCTTACCGATCAGTTGGAGGAGCTTTTTTATTTCCGTTTGCTCGTAACCCAGGATCTTTACTACTATCCTAATACTTACGTTTTCAATAGCGGGCTACAGGATCTTCAACAGGCCTGGATGCTTTGTGAAAAACTGGGAAGTAAGAGTGCTCTTTTCTTATGTTTGAGCGGAGAGTTAACCTTGTATCTCAATCATTTTTTTGAACCAGATAAGTCAGATGAATACATCCGGAAGCTGAATAAACTGAGTCACATTTATCGTGATCCCGTGGTGGCAGACCGCTATCCCAATTGTTCTGTGGCCATCCAGTGTCTATACAGTCGCTTTTACTATCTCACGGATCAGCATAAGGAGTTTAGAAGGGAGCAGAAACGCATCGAGAAAAACATCATACAGGTTCAAGGCCACCAGATGTTTGATTCCAGCTTTTATTTCTTCCTGTATAGCGAATGCCTTGAAAGGGTGGAAACGCAATCATATAATGACCTGGTGTTGTTTATAGAGTCTATTCTGCCTGCTGATTATGAGCCTTCGGATCTTACCACGCAGGTGCAGTTTGAGTATCTGCTTGCGTTAAAGGAATATTATCGGGGTAATTACGAGAAGAGCTCATCTATATTACTGCGTTCCAGAATGTACTTCCCATTTCTGGATGTCTACTCCGGGTGGGCGGCTATTGAGAATATACTACTCCATATATGTAATAATATTCTGATGGGGTATCATGCCACTATTGATTCTGATATGGGGCTTTTAAAACGCACCCTCAGTAAAAGAAGGGTAGGCAAAAAGGTGAGCTCTGAACTTCGGGGATTATTAAAAAAATTAATTAAAAACTCTTCAATAGAGAGTGTGGAAAATTCTATACATCAGATTACTAAAGATTTCAGTCTAATGAAATTGGTTAAAATTCTACCTGATGGTTAAAGCATAATAAAGCTCTATTAATATTCAAAACACATACTAAAAACAATTTTGCACCGGAAAATAAAAAGAGTTGCGGTGTTGATGATCAAATGCCGGAAAAATGAAGAGAATTTGGAATATATTGATCGGTTTTATTCTGACTATCAATGCTTTTGGTCAGGTGGATGATCTCATGATCGTGGAGTATGTGGATTGGGACCCAGGTAATGGTCTGGCTATAAAGATCTACAATCCAACTTCATCTGTCATTAACCTATCAGGTTACGCTGTAGGAGTTTATAACAATGGTAACCTAAGCCCTGGTAATAGTGTTAATCTCTCCGGTTCATTGGCTGCGGGTGATGTGCTGGTTGTTGGCAATGCCGGGTACCCGTGCTCTAAAGATGTGATAATTGGAGGTGGTGTTAACGGTAATGATGTAGTAGCCCTTCTTAAAGGTGGGGTATACGTGGACATGATCAGTAAAGTGGGCGTTGGTTATGGTGATAATAATGGTCTCTTCTATCACAACCGCCTCATTCGTAAAAACAGCAATTGTATACGCTATACATCAACTGATGGTACTTCTCCCAACTCATGGCCGGGTGGGATGATATTCTCTCATCCAGGATGGAACGCTACGGCAGTACAGTGTTTTGCTGCAGGTTCTCCTTACACACCCAACCGCGACACTGTAAAGAATTTTGCCCAGATATGTCAGGGAGATAGTATTTTGTTGAACGGGATTTATCAGTCCACCGCAGGCGTTTACTATGATAGCTACATATCTTCTTCCTATTGTGATAGTGTTGTGGAAACGCAGCTGTTCATTACTCCTTACCCTGTATCAATGCAAAATCAGAGCATTTGCCAGGGAGACAGTATGTTTCTGGGTGGAGAGTGGCGTTCCCAATCCGGGCTTTACAGTGATACGCTCACGGGTTTCAATGGCTGTGACAGCATTGCGCAGACCTTTCTGAATGTGCTTCCGCGAACTTTGTTTTCAGATACGGTACATATTTGCCAGGGAGATAGCGTACTGATTGGTCAGCAATGGACTGGGCAGGCCGGTGTGTATAGGGATACTTTACAGGCTCAAAATGGTTGCGATAGTATTCTTAGCACATGGGTAATGGTTCTCCCAGCGTTTGCATACACCACCTCGCTTACTATCTGTGAGGGTGAGAGCACATTTTTGCAAGGTGCGCTGCGGTATGATACAGGAATTTATCATGATACGCTCACCAGTATTGGAGGATGTGATAGCATAATAACCACTTCTCTTGATGTTCTTCCTTTGACTGGAAAACGAGATACCGCTCTTATTTGCGAGGGTGATAGCCTGTACATTGGCGGAAGCTGGCAAACCACTCCCGGGGCTTATACGGATACGCTGGTGGCCTTTAACGGTTGTGATAGCATTTTGACCACCGAGCTTATGCATCCCGCCATTCTCAGTGGCGTTGCAAATGTGCAGATCTGCCAGGGAGATAGTGTTTTCATTGCCGGAGCATGGCAGGTTTTTCCGGGACTTTATACAGATACCCTGCCCGGTTCCCTGGGCTGCGATAGCCTCTTCTATACCCAGTTGGATGTGGTTACTAATTTCCAGGGACATCGGATCATTAACCTTTGTGCCGGGGATAGTGCTACAATTAACGGAACCTATTATAAAACTGACACTTCTTTTTCCTACACCCGTTCCAATCCCGGTTCATGCGATTCTGTGATTACGGTTGTAGTTACCAGGTATGCTGCTGATGCAGCATTTGACTGGAAGGTGTCCCCTAGCAATGAGCAGCAGATAGCCTTTAAAAATCAATCTTTACAGGAGGGTGCTGTCCAATGGGTGTTTGGTGACGGTCATTATTCTGACCAGGATCATCCTGTGCATACTTATGCTGAGCCTGGCTTGTACACCGTAAGTCTCACCCTGATAACAGTTAACGGGTGCCAGGATTCTGCTTTGGGTCAGGTGGCTATAGCTTCTCCAGAGCCTGAAATGGAGCCATTCATCCCGAATAGCTTCACTCCCAACGGAGATGGTCTCAATGATCAATTCTACATTTCCGTGCAGGGAGTGCAGGTTTTCAGTATTGAAATATACAATCGTTGGGGGCAGAAGGTCTTTTATTCCCACGACAGTCAATTCAAATGGTCCGGTGACTTTGCCGGACAGGAATGCATTGAGGGGGTTTATACCTATCGGATAAGCGGAGATATCCAAAAGACAGGGGTGATACACTTAATCAAGTAAGAGTTAATATGAGGAAATTTTTATACATCATGCTTTTATGGGGCTTCGCTCCTAACTTACACGCTCAGCTGGATGATCTGATGATTGTGGAATATGTAGACTGGGACCCGGGTAATGGGCTGGCGATAAAGATTTACAACCCTACTTCTTCTACTATCAATCTTAGTGGGTATACGGTGTCAGTATACAATAACGGGAATTCTTCTCCTACCAACAATGTAGCATTGTCAGGTACATTGGCGCCCTCGGGAGTTTTAGTAGTGGGTAACTCGGGATATCCGTGCCCTGTAAATGTGACCATTGGTGGAGGGGTAAACGGTGATGATTGTGTTGCCCTGCGTAAAGGAACACAGTTTGTGGATATGATAAACCTGTACGGTACACATGTGGCGCCAAGAGTAGGGAGTGTTTCCAACGGTTTGTTTCATAAAAGGATCGTACGAGAGAACAGTAACTGTCTGCGTTACTCGTTTACAGATGGGACATCTGTCAATTCATGGCCCTCTACATCAGCCATATCGGTACAAGGGTGGGTTGTATCAGCTCCTGCCTGCCTGGGACTCAGTACTACTGCCTATAATCCGGCTCCGGCTGTTATTCAGGAAAGTCGTAGTATATGTCAGGGAGACAGTACCCTGGTTGGGGGAGCTTATCACAAAGTAGCAGGGACATATTATGATACCATCTCGTCTATACGATTTTGCGACAGCGTTTTGCAGGTAGATCTTTTTGTGGCTCCCATGCCTCAGGGTGTTCAGAATCTTCAGATATGCAGTGGTGATAGTATTTTTCTGCAAAATGCTTTTCGGAGCAGTTCGGGGGTGTATCGTGATACTCTTGCCTCAGGTAACTGTGATAGTGTAGTTGTGACCACACTCCAGGTGTTATCGTCCTATAATTCCAGTAACTCTATGACTATTTGTAGTGGCGATAGTGTATTGGTGAATGGTAGATACCGCAAAGCAGCCGGTACGTTCATGGATACACTGGTGGCGCAAAATGGTTGTGATAGCATTTTATCAACACAGCTTTATGTAATGCCTGCTTTTAATGTGGCAAGATCCCTGAAAATATGCGAAGGAGATAGTGTCTTTCTTGAAAATGACTGGCAACAAGCGGCAGGGGTCTACAGGGATACCCTGCTGGCTGGTGGAGGGTGTGATAGCCTTGTGGTTACTACATTAAGTATATATCCTATTCCGGAAACTTTGCGAGGGATGACTATTTGTTCAAATGATAGTATCTTTTTGGAAGGGCGTTTTCGAAAAATTTCCGGCAATTACAGAGATACGTTGACCGGGCCGGTAGGTTGTGATAGTATACTGGTGACCAGGCTTACTGTGGCTAGTCTGCTTCAGGGTTCCCGTACATTGGAGTTGTGCCAGGGCGATAGTTTATACTTGCAGGGGAGCTGGCAAAAAACACCCGGTGTGTACCATGATACGGTGAGGAGCTTAGGGGGGTGCGATAGTGTTATAGCCACGGAGTTAAAATTTCTTAGTCATCCTACCGAAACGTATGTACTTCAGTATTGCTCTGGTGATTCTGCGGTTATCAATGGAAACGCCTGGTATTCTGACACTACTATACAAATATCCAAACATGGGGGTGTTGGTGCCTGTGATTCCATGGTTACTTTTCAGTTGAATTTTACGGAGGTGATGGCTGATTTTGACATAGGTTATTTGGAACAGGATCTTTTCACGGTCTACTTTGATAATTATTCTCAGGGGCCCCAGCTCAGTTACACATGGGATTTTGGAGATGGAGAAAGTGCGGTAAACAGCACTCCTTCTCACACTTACCGACAGGCTGGTAGCTATTTGGTGACCCTTGCGGTGGAGTCGCCTGGTGGCTGCATGGATACCCTTGTAAAGCCGGTAACTATAGAAATACCTGAACCCATTGAGGAATATATGAAAGTGCCGAATGTATTTACTCCCAATGGTGACGGCTCCAATGATTTCTTCAAGGTTGATGGTAATGGCTGGCCGGTTTTTTCCATTCACATATACAACCGCTGGGGAACCCTTATTTACGAGTCCAGTGATATTAATTTTCAATGGGATGGTAAACATAATGGCCAGGAATGCGCGGATGGTACCTATATGTTTATAGTACAAGGTAACGAAGACATAAAGGGCTTTGTAACATTACTCCGATAAAAATAGCGCTGATATTACATTAACTGTCATTTAACTATGCATTAAGTCTTTGTGTAATGGATATATAGGCTTTTGGTATGTCTATTTTTGAACCGAAAATTTCTCTAAAAAATATTAGAAATGTACGTCAAAATGGAATGCAGATTATATCTTTCATTATTACTATTTGCGACTTTCAGCTTTGGTGCTAAAGCGCAGGTTGATACTGTTTACTTTGAGGGCTTTACTGGTCAAAGTGGCAAAGGAATGGGAAATACCTCCGGGGTAAATTGGACCATTGATGCTTCAGGCTGCCCTAATGCCGATGCCTTCAGAGTTCAGGTAAGTGATAAGTTTGTAGGAACCAATATGGACGGTAGCGGAAGCTCCGGAGCCACCGGGTATTGGTATTCGCCACAGGTGAATATTGCAGGTTTATCCAGCCCTTTTTTATCCGTATATGTTTCTCAGTCAGCTACTTCATTTGAAGCGGGTGATTTTATCCAGTTTTCGTATTCACTGAATGGCGGGAGCTTTGTTGAGGTAAACAAGCTTACCGGAACCTATTCTGCCCAATACCTGAAAACAAGTATTACACCTGGGGATTCAGTCCAGATACGTATGGCTATTAATAATAATGCTGGTTCTGAATCACATCATTTTGATCATGTGATGGTAGGGGATTCCAGTGTTTGCCCTCAGCCTGACCCGGTTATCAATTTTACTGCAACGGAGCAATTGCGTGCAATTTCCCTGAACTGGACCAATCCTCCCAGTTGTTGGGATGAGGTATTGGTGGTTGCCTCTGAAAACAGTATCTCTTTTTCACCTGGTAGTAGTGCCACTTCTTACATTACCAACACTAATTTTAAAAACGGGATGCAGTTAAGCCCCGGTGAATATGCTATGTATAAAGGCTCTGGTGCCGGAGTTACCTTAACCAATTTTGATCGCCAAAAACAATATTTCTTTAAGGTATTCTCGCGTAATGATACGGTATGGGGAAATGGAGTTGAAGTAAGCCTGGTAACCACCAGCCTGGTAGATTCAATACCTTCATCATCTGCCGGGGGCGACTGCCAGGAACTGTTTATCTCAGAGTACCGCGAAGGATCAGTTCCGTACAATTCCCTGGAGATCTACAACCCTACACAGGATAGTGTGGATCTTGCTGCTTATACCTTGAATATGTATTCAGGAGGAAGTGCAGCCGTAACTTACAGCACGGGTATGTCTGGTAAGCTGGCTCCGGGAGAAACCTTTAATGCTACAACAAACCACCCGGCCACTAATGCCACCCTTAAAGCATCAGCGGATAGCTTGTATTCTTTTCCATGGGCCGGGGTCTTTACTGGTGATGATGCCGTAACTCTTGAAAAAAATGGAGTGGTAATAGATGTTATAGGGGTGGTAGGCACCGATCCTGGCAATGAATGGAGTGTTACGGGAACCAATGGGGTAAACGGGTCCACTAATGATCGTACCCTGGTGCGTGACAGTACAATACGAAAAGGACAAACCAACTGGGGGATATCTGCTGCCAGCGAATGGATGGTATTTCCCAATAGTGATTTTACTTCCTGGGGAAATCATCAGATGCAAGCTTGTTCCGTAGCCAATCCTGAAATGAATGTAGTGTATAGCACCGGGCCTCTGGATTTTGGCGCAAAAATGATAAATACCGCCACGGTTAAAAGTTATACGGTGGATGCGCAAAACGTTTTTGATGATATTGAGGTCATTGCACCTGCAGCCTATGAGATCTCATTATCACCTAATGGTATGTTCAATGATACACTCATTATCTATGGAGGTCTTACTTCGCAAGTGGATGTATATGTTAAGTTCAATCCGTTGACCACAGGAGCTTATCTGGATTCTATCCAACATGTAACTACGGGGCTTGATACCGTATACGCTCAGTTGAACGGTTCGGCTTTTGACCCGTATCCACATTACCAGATTGCGCAGATCAATGGTGTGGATGCTAATGGGGTAGCGGATTCCAATAATGTACAGCTTTCTCTTTCAGGAGTGGTATACGGTGTAAACCTGAGGCCAGCCGGACTACAGTTTACCATGATTGATGCCACCGCAGGTATTAATGTGTTCAGTTTTGGAGGTGTTTCGTCTTACAATGTTCAGGAATCGGATAGTATTACGGTTTTCGGGTCGCTTACCCAGTTTAATGGTCTGTTGGAGATCGTACCGGATTCCATTGTATTGCATAAAAGCGGATCTGCGTTGAAGGCACCTTTGTTGGTTACTTCCCTGAGTGAAGCCACTGAGAGTAACCTGGTGCGCTTTGAAGACTTTTACCTGGCTGATGCTACTCAGTGGACTGGCGCAGGATCAGGCTTTAATGTGGATATTACCAATGGTGTCGATACGTTTGAAGTGCGCATTGATGATGACGTGGACCTCTTCAGTCAGGCAGCGCCTGCCGGCTTCTTCCACGTAAACGGTATTGGCGGTCAATATGACCCCTCTGCGCCCTATGATGAAGGTTACCAGTTGTTTCCTCGTTATCAGTCAGATATTGAGGGAATTCCCGCCACTATGATCTCTGACAATGATACTCTTGATTTTGGCCAGGTATTTATAGGAGATACTTCAGAGGTGTTGAGATATCAGTTAGACGGAACATACCTTACCCAATCTGTAATGGTCAATGCTCCTGCGGACTTTGAGGTTAGTCTGGATAGTGTGAATTTCTCAGGAAGTGTGGCGGTAAATGTTAATGCTATGGGGCTGTTGAACGACACCATTTATATTCGTTTTATTCCTTCAGCTTTTGGTAATGTTTGGGATTCTGTCTCCAATCAAAGTGATACCCTCGCTTATACCTACCTGATGGCAGAGGCCAAGGATCCATTCCCTGTTTATACGGTTGATATGGTTAATAGCTTGAAAGCTAATCAACAGGCAGATTCATTGGGGGTAAATACAACTCTGCACGGAATTGTGTATGGAGTGAACCTTCGTCCTGCCGGACTTCAGTTTACCTTACGTGATAATACCGGAGGAATAGCAGTATTTAATGCCAGTGGTAATTTAGGTTACACCGTACAGGAAGGTGACAGTATTGCGGTGAAGGGAATGATCGATCAGTTTAATGGATTACTGGAAATTATACCTTCAGAAATAAGTTTTATAGCTACTGGTAAAACCCTCAAGCAACCTTCTCTTACCAATGTATTAGATGAATCTACAGAAAGTGACCTGGTTCGTATAGAGGAAGTTTACCTGGTGGATCCTGCGCAATGGACCAACAGTGGTTCTGGCTTTAACGTAGATATTACCAATGGGACAGATGTATTTGAAATGCGCATTGATAACGATGTAGATATCTATGGGCAGCCTGCACCAACCGGTTACTTTGATATAGTGGGGATTGGTAGTCAATTTGATAATTCATCTCCATACAACACCGGTTATCAGATTCAGCCCCGATACCAGGCTGATATTACCGAACTAAATGCAAGTTTGGTAGCCCTTGCCAATACTAGCCTGAGCTTTGGTAGTGTTGCGGAAAACGATACTTCAGCGGCACAATACTTTGTGGTGGAAGGCGAGTATTTACTGGAAGATCTGAATGTAACCACCTCAGCGGAATTTCCTATAAGCTTAACCGCCAACGGTGGATACACAGATTCTCTGCACCTAATGCATAGCAATGGTTATTTAAGAGATACTGTTTATGTGCGTTTTGTTCCTTCTTCCAACACCGTCTTTACAGATTCTGTTATCAATATAGCGGGAGCTGGACGTGTGCGTATAGATGTCAGTGGAAATGGTTTTGATCCTTACCCGGATTATGCCATTAGTGATATTAACAACAACGATCCCAATGGAGAAGCCGATTCTGTAAATGTAAAAGGTGAGCTCAGTGGGATCGTTTACGGTGTAAACCTTCACCCGGCCGGCCTGCAGTTTACGCTGATCGATCAAACCGGAGGAATCTCAGTATTCAGCGGCAGTAAGAAGTTTGGTTATACCGTTAAGGAGGGAGATAGTATTTCCGTATCCGGTACCATACTACAGTTTAATGGTTTGCTTGAAATTGAGCCTGATACTTTAGAATTCTGGTCTTCCGGTCATAACCTAAAGTCACCGGTCCTGGTGACGGCTTTGGATGAGTCCACCGAAAGTAATTTGGTGGAAATTGAAAATGTAACCTTGGTAACACCATCACAGTGGAAAACCAGCGGAGGTTCCTTTAATGTGGATATTACAGATGGGACCAATACCTATGTGATGCGCATTGATGAAGATGTGGATATTTACGGCCAGCCGGCTCCGGTAAACTCTTTTGATGTAACCGGAATTGGTACTCAATACGACCCTAATATCCCTTACCTCAGTGGTTATCAAATCATGCCACGCTACCAGGCAGATATTGATGAAGCCATTGGGGTTGACGAGTTACAGAATGTAAATGGTATTAGTATTTATCCGAACCCTGCAAGCTCCCTGTTGCACATTCACACAAAGAATGTATTTACAGAAGATGTAATCTTAAATGTGTATAATGTGAGTGGGACACTGATCAAAGTTGTGCAAGCACAATCGGCAGGTCTGCCGGAGATCAGTATTGAGGTATCAGACCTGGTAAAAGGCACTTATATATTGCAGATCCTTTCCCGAACTGAAAGTGAACAAAAAGTGTTTATAGTGCAATAGAATTGTAATTGATACGGTAATTATTTGGTAGAAAGGCCGCAGGATTTCCTGTGGCTTTTTTATTTCCTCAATAGAAGATTAAAAAACACAGGAGTTGCATGAAGTAGAAGGGCATCACCGGTGAGAATAAATCCACCGCGCTTTATACACACGAAGGTCTGAAACTGGTATATCAGGCCCGTTAAATAGTTTTATATGATGCGCCCACCAGCTTTCTTCAGCTTGTACATACAGCAACTTATCACGATAAAAGCTTATTGATTTTACTTTATGAGACTTATGTAAGAGTGGGTGGGGTGCAAATTTCTCTGTCTTCAGATCAAACTCCCATACATTTTTACTAGCCGATATTACAAGGCTTTGTTTTGAGGGAAGCCAGATAAGATCATGCCCACCTTTTGAAGGTAGCTCATAACAAGTGTCCTGTTTTAGTGAAAGACTCTCTGAAAGCTTCAAATGATATCTTCTGAGTTCCGACTCACCCAATGCATAGAGGCTAGATCTTTCAGGTACCCATGCCAAGCCATGACCTGAGAAAATGGAATCTTCCCATAACTGTTTACCCTCTCTCCAGTTGTAGATGATCATCCGGTCTCCCCCGGGTTTTGAAGAGGCTATTACCGCAACATAATCTTCAAACAGCAATTCCATAGAATGAGCATTGGGAAGATAAGTGGAAAAAAGAGCCTTTTTAGAAGCGGTATCTAATAAAGCACATCCCCCGGTGGATGAGGTCACCAGGAGCTGCTTACCATTGTTAATGGGCTTGCATTCATCCATCTTTTGAAAGTGGAGGGTGTCAAGACACGGATCATCGGAAGCCTGCCACTCCCAAACGGTTTTGACTTTGGTGCCTGACAAATCTATAATCTTTACTTTATGGCTGCCACACACCACAGCTAAAGGAAGTTTAGGAGAGGGTATTCTCAAGCTCAGTGTAAGAAGAAATACCAAACCCGCCAGAAAAAACGGAGCAAGTGAAATGCGAAGTTTCCTAATTTTCAAGATAGGTCTTTAATAAAACCGGCCGATCGGTTTGTATCATATTAAAACCTTTGGCTATTAGCCAGCCATAAGCTTCTTCAGGATTGGTAGTAGCCAGATCATCATCATGTCCACCGTTTAGAGAAGGCCAAAGGGAGTTGGCCCAGGCTTTTACCCCGTTCTTTTTATACTGCCTTATGTTATTAAGAATGGCTGACGTGTCACTGCCAAAAACATACTCAATGGCAAAGGGTGGGTGTTGGGAGAGGTAACCTTCAATTATTTTTTCAGCTCCGGGCTTTTTCAGGTTTACAATGGGCATAAACTGAATTTCGGTTAATAATGGACCCAGGTCTTTTTCCATTTGTTCTACAGGTATTTCACCCTTAAGAAGTATTTGGTTGGACATATCATATTTACGGATGTAAGGCATCAGGAATTTAAAGATGGAGTAGCTCTTATCCAGATTTATAATGATCTTTCCTTTGGTAAGCTTAAGGACCTCCTCCAATGAGGGAACCTTAAAGATGGTGGTGCGGCCCAGGCCGTTTTTGAGATTCAGCTGCTGTACTTCCTGCCAGGTAAGGTTTGCTATATTGCCTTTGCCATTAGTAGTGCGATCCAGCGTTACATCATGCATTAAAACAGGAATGCTGTCTTTGGTAAGCCTTACATCAATCTCAACAATATCAAATCCTTTTTCGATGCAGCTCTGAATTCCTTCAAGACTGTTTTCAGGAAAGTTTCGCCAATCACCACGGTGTGCAATTATCCAAACCTTTTCTTTTTTGGGAAAGGCATCGCCCACAGGAGTCACCGATTCATTAAGAGCGGAGGCCGAAGTTTCCCCGTTAAGTTGGTCGCAGGCTGTATGAAGGAACAGGCATAAGCTTACTAAGATATACCTGGTGAATGGGGGGGTGATTTTCATGATTATTTTTTAATTGGAATAACCGGGCGGATAAGGTTGGGTTATCCGCCTGGTTGATAATCAGATTAAGAGCGGGGGTGTTATTTGCTTATTGCAATCTTCTTTACAGCATACTTTCTATCGTTTTGTATAGAAATAATGTACACACCGCTATTCAGGTTTATCCTTTCGGTGTGGTTTAATCCGGACGTACTGCGAATAGTTGTATTCATGATCTTTTTGCCCGACATATCTGTGATGTCAAGACTGAATTCAGGCATATCTACTTCCGTGAAAATGGTAAGCTCACCATTATGATAAGAAACCGATACATTTTCGGTGATATTTTCAATTTCCGAAATACCGATGGAAGAAGACATATTAGCGGTGTGTTTCAGGTTTTGCCCTTTCATGGGCCAGTCAGAAGCAGCCAGTCCGGAAGCAGGCGTCTGGATGGCATAAAGCATACGATCATAAGAGCCTATGTAAAGAACACCGTTATTGTCAATGGCAGGTGAAGACCAGATGTTACCACCGGTAGGAACTGTAAAGGCCAGGGCACCAGTAGGGGTTAATGCATGCACCTGATCATCCCAGGTTCCAAAATAGATAAATCCGTTGGCATCAATAGCCGGAGAGGAGTTCACAATACTGGTGGAGTCTACCATGTAATTCCAGTTGATGTTTCCATTAGAAGGATTTAAAGAGAGTACGTTATGGCCCTCCTTGGTGCCTATAATAACATCACCACTGGCGGTTAATGCGGGGGCACATACGGAAATACGTCCCAATACATCTTTGCTCCAGCGCAGGTTTCCATTCACATCCAATGAAATTACTTCACCATCGGTACCGCCCTGATCAACGCCAATGTATATATTGTCATTCTTATCCAGCGCAGGTGCCCCCTCAGCATTTCCCAGCATATTATACGCCCATACCATGCTACCATCACTAAGCTTAAGAGCGTAGAGGGAGTCATTGTTAGAAGCTACGATCAGCAAGTTGTTGGAAGTGATGGCCGGGGAAGAACGTACGGCTGTTCCGGTGCTGAAAACCCATTTTTGGGCTCCACTGTTATCCACAGCATACACATTACCGTCATCGGAACCAAAGTAGATAGTATTATCATTATCTACAGCTGGTGTAGAGTAGGTAATACTCCCTGCAGTTGGAAAAGTGTAATTAAGGGTTCCGTCAGGATTGAAAGCATACATATTGAAATCCTTTGAACCACAGTAGATCACACCGTTGGAGCCAATGGATGCAGAGGAGTTGATACGGTCTCCGGCCTTAAATTGCCATTTCAGAGTGCCAGCTGGAGCTACCGCGTAAAAAAGTGAATCATAATCGCCAAAATAAAGCGTTCCGTCATCACCAATAGCTGGTGAAGAAGGCTTGATCTCTCCGTTGGCCTGAAACGTCCATTTCACGGTTTGTGCTGAAGCCGCGGTTGACGCCAGGACCAGCATTAGAAAGTAAATTGTTTTTTTCATAATAAAAGTTGCATTTAAAAATTAGTAAGGGTTTTTGAGATAATTATGGATCTAAAGGGTCTAAAGGATCAATGTGTAAAGCAGATATTACCGGGTAAAATTCAATATCAGTTGGGTTGAGCCTATTGGGGTTGAGCAATGGAAAATACCCCAACTCTTTTATACATCGTGATCGAAATGAAGGACTCATAACGTAGTCCATATGGCTGGCGGTGGCTACAGCCAGGCAAGCTTTATTCTGGGGTAAACCATATCGGTAAATTTGCCGTGAGGTATTCCGGAAATTGGTAGTAGTGTGCCTGGCATGAGGGTCCACCAATACGGCTTCTTCGGGAATATTAAAATTGGCAAGCAGATATTTTTTCATTTCAATGGCCTCATGAAAAGGGGTTTGAAATGGATATACATTGGCGCCACTTATAAGAAGAAGGGGAGCTACACCAGTTTGGTAACTATCCGCGGCAGTGACCAGCCTTTTTTTGGCGCTTTCACTAAGATGTATGGCGTCACCGAAAGAATTGGGTGAGTCACCCAATACCAGTATCAACGAGTGTGAGTAATTGTCCCAATTAATGTTGCTCAGATTACTAAGGGCACGAACATTTTCTCCCTGGCTCAATGGTTCAAAGCGGCCGGCTTCATCGCGATTATTAATGTCTAGTAATTGGAGGCAAAGCTGTAAAACGGGTTCAAAGAAGAGGGTTTCATCTGAGTTTGTAATAGTAGTGATGGTTTGTCTTACCTGATTGATGTAAAAAGGATCATTCAGAGTATAGCTGACCGAGTCGCTATCCGGGTCATGGGGAGGAGCTCCCTCACCATACACTGAGAGGATTTGATCCAAACCAGTGCTCACATTTTTCCAAACCGAGCGAATAAAAACTACATCATTAAAATCTTCAAAGCGAAGGTAACAGCCGGAGGCTTTAAGTTCCTGTATCAGGTTGGTGGAAAGCACGTTGCTTTTAACTAAGCGATCAAAAGCAGTATGTATGTCCTGTTGTTCTTTAACCGTAAAATGAGCAGCACCTACCATTTCCGAAACGTTTGAAGTGGGGTCTGCCGTTACTTTGTCAAGGCGCTGAATGAGGTTGGTGTATATATTCTTAAGCTCAGTGTCCTGCTTTAGTGCCGCTAATAAATTTTGGTTTTGCTGCAGAATGCTCAGAAAATAGAAGTTTTTGTCCTGAACAGGGTTGTGGATAATTAGAGGCTGAGCAGGGTTAAAGTAAGCTGATTCATTTTTCGATGTGGTATCCACAATAGCAGGAGTCCCAACGGATGAGCCCTCCTTTTTGCACCCAAGCAAAGTCGTACACATCAATATGAAAAGTAGCGTTTTATGCACTTTAGTATCCGGGGTTTTGGCTCAGCACAGCTGGCTTGTTTATCTTCTCGATTTCGGACTGTGGAATAGGGTACAGTTGCTGGTAAGTTTGAATTGAAAGGCCCTGCGCGTTCATGGTCGTCTCCGCGCGTCCGGCAGCTAAAAGGTCAAACCAGCGATGACCTTCAAAGGGTAATTCAACTCTTCTTTCCTGCAATACAGCGTTACGGAAATCTTCCTGGGTCCCAACTTCAGAGGTAGTGAGAGAAGCAAGGCCTGCCCGGTTACGGACGGTGTTCAACGCATCAAAAGCGGACGGGCTTAGGGGGGTTATTTCATTTTCAGCTTCGGCCAGCATAAGCAGAACATCTGCATAGCGCAGCACGATATAATCGTTGCCGGTTTTATTGGTGGTCACGGATATGGGGGCGAGAAATTTACGGGGCATATAAGTAAATCCATCCTTGGCAAAACCTATCATGGCTCTTCTTTTGTCACCCGGTTCAAAAGCATCTTTGAGATTTTGGGTGAGAGGTGTGTTAGTAGTATCATAGGTTAACAGCCAGGCATTATGGCCTTCACCATCTACTTCACGAGCAAAACGTATAGCGAAGATTATTTCGTTGTTCCACTCATTATCCGACCTGAACACATCGGCTATTTCCGGTAATAAGGAATGAGGGCTGCCCTGTAATTCTGATAGTACCTCTTTGGCCTTTTGGTAATTTTTGTTCCACAGGTAAACCTTCCCTAAAAGAGCTTTGGATGCCCAGGAGGTAGCATGACCAATTTCACTTTCCCCATAGGCCGGAGGAAGTAGAAAAGAGGCTTTTTCAAGATCTTCTGCAATAGCTGAAAGGATAGCCTCAGGGGGTGCCTGGGCCTGGGCAAGAGCTTCTTCGGGACTTAAGGGTTCCAGGGGCAGAGGGGCAGATCCCCAGAAACGGAGAATGTTAAAATAAGTGAACGCTCTTATAAAGCGGGCTTCACCCTCAAACTGTTCTGCAGCCGTAGCATTGAGATCAGCGTCTTCAAGCTTAAGCAGTATTAAGTTGGCTCTTGCAATGGCGTTATAATAAGCACCCCACGTTTCCAGAACAATCTCATTGGCCGGTGTTTCTGAAAAGTGATCAATATTATAGCGATCCTGGGTTCCGGCTGTTGGAGCCTCCAGGGTAAGGTTGTCAGAACGGTATTCTACCATTTCAAAGTATGGGGTTACATAACTTTGAAGGCGGGCATAGGCTCCTGTGAGGGCCGAACGAAAATCGGCTTCAACTTCGAAAAAGTTTTCACTGTTGGCTTCTGAGTTAGGGGCCAGGTCCAGGAAATCTTTTTTACAGGACACTACAGCTAAAAAAAGTATAATTGATGAGGTGATATTGAGCAGACTTATCTTTTTCATTTTAAAAGGTAGCATTTAGTCCAAGAGAATAAGTTCGGGCCAGCGGGTAAACCCCGTAATCAACGCCCGGTGTAAGGGCATCTGAATTATAGAGATCCACTTCCGGGTTATAGCCGGAGTAGTCGGTCCATGTATACAGGTTTTGTACGGAGATGTAAAATCTTAACCGATCTACCAAGACACGCTTAGTCCATTTTTCAGGAAGAGTATAGCCAAGCGCTATATTCTGGATACGGATGTAAGAACCATCTTCCAGGTGCCACGTTGAGGTGCGGCCATTATTTCCGGTGGCTTTTCGGTTAGCACGGTTTACTTCACCGTTCCCGGGTTCTTCAGGAGAGCGCCAGCGGTTGAGAGCTTCGGTAGTATTGTTGAAATTACCTTCCATATTGGCGTTGTATCTTCTTAGTAAATTCAGGATCTCATTGCCCTCGGTTCCCTGGAGGTTTATAGCCAGGTCAAAACCAGCATAACTGATCTCGGCACGCATACCGTAAATAAAATCGGGGAAATAACTACCCACAATCGAGCGATCAGCATCCACATCAATAGTGTCATTACCATCAATATCCACAAAGCGAAAATCACCAGGCTGTGTATTGGCGAAATGGGGGTATTCATCCAGCTCTTGCTGGTTTTCAAACACACCGTCCTGGGTAAGGAAATAGTAGGATCCGATGGGTTCACCTATACGGGTAATGAAATAGGAATGACCGGTTCCGGCCGTTTTGATGATCTCGGTGCCTTGTGAACCAAGAGAAAGAACCTTGTTCTTATTGACGGAAAGGTTACCGCTAACCGCCCATGAAAAACTTTCGTAGCGATCCCGAAGAGTAAGCATAAACTCCCAGCCGCGGTTTTGTACACTACCGATATTCTGCCGGGCTATTTCAAAGCCGGTCGTCAAGGGTACGGGCACATTTAAAAGAAGGTCGGAAGTAATACTGTTATAGTAATCAATGGTCAACTCAATGCGGTTGCGCCACAGTCCAAAATCCAGTCCTGCATCAAACATTTCAGTTTTTTCCCAGCGCAGGTCGGAGTTACCCACGTTCACCGGTACAATCCCATTAGCATTTTGACCGTCTCCAGGTCCGAAAATATAGCTTTCAGGCCCTACGCGGGAGATGTGTTCATAGTTGCCGATTTGGAAATTACCGGTTTGCCCATAGCTTCCACGAATTTTCATACTGCTGATAAGGGTGAGGGGTTTCATAAACTCCTCGGAGGATATAATCCAGCCCGCTGAAGCCGAAGGGAAGTAACCATAACGGTTGTCTTCTCCAAAGCGGGAAGAACCATCGGTACGTAAGGCTGCAGAGAGCAGGTAGCGATCTTTGAACTGGTATTGAACCCGGCCCAACCAGGATAAAAGTGACCATTCCTGGATGTTTCCGGACCCTCCGATTATTTCTCCACCATTTACGGTTTCTACCAGGTCATTGGGAAAATTGGTTGCTTCCACTCTTCGGAGATTGCTGTAGTTCTTTTGTGCCGTAAAACCTCCTAGAAAATCCAGGTGATGATCCTCCCAGCCTATATTGTACTTCAGGGTATGTTCCAGTATCCAGTTATAATAATATGTAGAGCTGGCCCGGCTGATAGGATTGGAAGGCTGATCATAAAAGCTGGAACCACGGGTTTGAAGGGTAGAAGGGTGGTAGTAATTTTGGTTATAACTATTAAAAACCCCACCCAGTGATAACTGGTAGGTGAGATTTTTTAGGATGTCATAGGAGGCGTATACCTTACCGGACAGGTTGAAGTGATCTATTTCATTTTTGAGAAGTTCGGCCATTGCCACAGGGTTCAGGATCTCATTGTGCTGATAATCCGTTCCTACCCGCCAGTAACCATTGCCCTGAAAATTAAAGGAACCATCAGGGTTATAAACCGGCCATACCGGAGATGAGCTAAGTGCATTATGCACAATACCATCATCAAAGTAAGGTCCTGAAGTGCTCAGTTGATTTTCATTGGAATAGGTTGGTGCCAGGTTTATTCCTATTTTAAACTTATCATAAGAACTTTCAAGGTTCATACGTGCTCCGTAGCGCTTGTAATAAGAATTTCGGATGATGCCTTCCTGGTCCAGGTAATTGCCTGAAATAAAGTACTTGGTTTTATCGGTACCCCCTGAGATCGAGATTGAGTGTCTTTGGATAGGTGCTACCTGGTAAACTTCATCCTGCCAGTCCGTATCCGTTAACCCGGGTTGCCCTTCCAGGTACGGAAAAAGTTCAGGAGGTATACGGTGATAACCCTGTGGCCGTAACTCGTTAGGGTCATCCACGCTTCCGGTGGGCACATCAGCCAGGTAGGCATTATTATGACCATCACGCGCCAGGTCTGCGTACTGGTACGCATTGAGCATGGGTATTTTTTTAGAAAGTTGTTGCCAACCATACGAAAAGTTATAATTGAACTGCGGTTTTCCTGACTTCCCTTTCCGGGTAGTGATCAATATAACCCCGTTGGCACCACGGGAACCATAAATAGCCGCAGCAGAGGCATCTTTTAGCACTTCAATGGATTCCACATCATTGAGGTCAACCAGTTCTAATGCCTGAGATGAGCGATCCATTACAATTCCATCCACCACGTACAGAGGCTCGTTCCCCGAATTAACAGACCCGACCCCACGTATACGGATGGTGGTGCTTTCCCCGGGTTGCCCGGTAGTTTGAAGAACCTGAACCCCCGCAAGTTTGCCTACCATGGCCTGGTCAAAATTGGCAACGGGCTGGTCGGTTATTTCGTCCCGCTTAATGGTGCCTATGGCGGTAGTAATGTCCCTTTT
>CETZ01125557.1_pt1 | contig 26055 bp, 22 predicted proteins | sample 531441 | NCBI WGS metagenome assembly CETZ01 (sample SAMEA2623098, study PRJEB7988) | marine metagenome | isolation source: saline water (ENVO:00002010), including | reverse complement strand
CAAAGCTTCTCCGTAGCTCTTCTATGATCTCCTTGAAAGAATGCCCTTCATCCGACAGTTTGCGCTGGAGGCTACGAACGCTCATATTAAGGTTCGCGGCTACCTGCTTCAGCGAAGGAAGTTCCGGGTGGCTCAGGTTCACGATCACTTTCTTTACCTGTTCGTAGAATTGATGATGTGATTCCAGCTTTTCACGGGCATGTCTTACGAGAACCTCAAGCAGCTCATAGTTGGCGGTTACTATTTTTTCCTCCACCTGCTCCGTGGCCAGTAACAATGCGTTTTCGGCCTGATCAAATAGAAGAGGGCAACAGAATACACGTTCATATTCAGAGGTGTCGTGTGGTTTGGAGGAGCGAAAATGCACCGCCAGTGGGTAATGCTTTTGTACCGTTAAGGTGTGAAACTCACGGAGGGCAAAGGCCATCATCCCTTCCACAATCTGCCGGGCTGTTTGAGGCGATTGGTTTGCCCAGATGGTATCCGGGATAAAGCTTAGGCGATAGGCTCTCTTTTCCTTGTTCAGGGAAAGCGGTACGTGCTGGCAACTGAGCAGGGAAAATTCGCAACAATAGTCCAGTGCCTCTTTTACGGTACTGCTGGTTTGCGTGATCTGCAGCACCAGGCCTGCTGCGGAAAGGTTAAGGTATTCGCTGGCGTGCATTCCAAAGTAAGGGTCTCGGGTTTCTGCCTGTATGGCGGCCATTACTTTATTGAAAGTTTCCGCTTCCACCTTCTGGTCCTCACGGCCCAGTTCGGCCTCGGTGAGGCCGCTAAGCGCCAGCAGGTGCCCGGTGGAAGCGCCTTGTACACCGGCAAAACGGATGAGGTTCAAAAGAAAGCGGCCGTTGAAAGTCATGCTTCAAAAGTAGGGTAAAAGCGGTTTGGCGCGAAATGTCAATTCATTGGCAGAGGATGTCAGCTCCCTCTTGTCACTGGAAAAGACATTTGCACTATAATCTTAAAACACAGCATAATGAAAACCATAGAAACTTCTATCCTGATTGATGCACCGGCAGAAAAGGTATGGGCCGTACTTACCGATTTTGAGAAACTGAGCCAATGGAATCCTACCATCCGCGCTATTAAGGGTAAAGTTGAGAAAGGAGCCCGCCTGGAGGCCTACCTGTTGCTGGGGGAAGATAAAAAGCCTATGAAATTTAAACCCGTAGTGTTAAAAAGCGAAAAAGCACTTGAGTTCCGGTGGCTGGGGAGCCTGTTTGTAAGAGGTCTTTTTGACGGAGAGCACTATTTTATCCTGAAGCCGCTGGATAAGAACCGCACCCAATTCATTCAGGGTGAAAAGTTTTCCGGTGTGTTGGTGGGGCTGCTTGGTAAAACCCTGAAACAGGTTCCGGCCAGCTTTGCAAAGATGAACGAGGCGCTGAAGAGGAGAGTGGAGGGTGAATCAAGCTAGCTTAATAGCTACTCTTCTGCGGATCTCAACAATTTCTCTGACACTTATTTGGATATGTCCTAATATTTTCTTAGGCTTTCGGGGTAATGACAAAACAGATGTATTTCAAATTCATAAAAATACGCTTAGACTTAAAATAGTTCGACTGTATTTTATAGTTCAATTTGTTTACATAAGTTTGTTATAAATGTAGCTGCATTATAGCTTTTTGTATAGTAATCAAAAAGCATTAATTTTTAATGTAAAAATTTGAAAATTTTATTTTTTTATGAAAAGAGCAATTTTATTTATTTTTTCAACAGTATTAATTACTGCTTCCTGTAGTAAGGAATCGGAAAAAAGCAATAATTTTAGTTCAAGATTAAAATCTTCTGAGCGACTTTTTACCGATGCCCAGATTGCTGAGATTGGAGAAAAACATAACGAAATCGCATTTGAGGTTTATGAGTCTGTTGACTTTGAAGACTATAGTGCCAGCCTGCAAAGTAACTTGATGGACGTGGACCTGGGTGAGGGTTATAATGAGCATAAATCAGACATTTATAATGCTGCTTACGATGTTGATTATACCAACCTGGATCAGTATGCCAATCAGAATGTTGTGGCATATTATGAAATGGCCTTTAGTTCATTGGAGAATCAACCAGATTTAGAGAGTATTATTGAAAAGTTTGATGAACTTGAAGCTCAGGCCAGAGATGAGTTGACAGGAACTGATTTAGATCAGGTGCTGATCATGCTAAGTGTTGGGCGAAATTCCGCTTATTTTTGGTTACCGGCTTCCAAAGGAGGAAATGGTTTAGGATATTCTAAGCTGGCATACCTTACTTCCAAAAATGTAGATCCAAACTCATCAAATAAGAAAAGTACGAAAGAAATTAGCAGAGGAGTGAGAGAAGCGATAGGTAAAGATATGATTGGAGGACTGGGCTCAGCTGTAGGTTGGGGTATTGGAGTCCTTGCCTTTGGTGGACCCGTTGGTGTTGGTGCGTATGTATTTACCGTGGCCTGGGGTGCAGCAACTTCGTCATTGCTGTAAAGGAAGATATATAGGACAATATTAATGATTGAGAAATGAAAGTCAAAAGATTTGTTTTGTATACAATTACCATGTTATTGATATATGGGTTGATGTTATTTCTGGTAACCATTTTTTCTGATTTAATGAATTTTAGAAATGAAAGATCAGATATTGAATTGGTAAAAGATAATATGATTCCTTTTGCAGTTGCACTGTTATTGCCATATGTTATAATGACTTGGTATATTTTTAAACCAAGAAATTGATATTTTATATTCTGATTGTCGTAAAAGTAGTATTGTCTTTATACGTGTTTATAATTACACAGTAATTTAATAAAAGCTCTAAGCCATATGGTTTGGAGCTTTTTAATTAATTTGTTCCGTAGAAAACAAAAAATGAATGAGATAACCGAATACAGTTTCCCCGAAGCGGATAGCCTGGCGCAGGAGATCCGCCTGCTTCCATTGGAACAGAACTTCGGCTATGTCACCAGCCAGTTCCACCGCCATAACTATTTTGAGTTGTTTTACTTCACCCGGCCGGGCGGAGTGCACCATATTGACTTCCGGGAATATCCTATTGGAGCCCCTGCGGTACACATGGTATTGCCAGGTAGCCTTCACCTGGTGCAGCGCAGCCAGAACTCTCAGGGTTATGTGCTGTTGTTTACCCGCTCTTTTCTGTATTCGCTGGTGGACTTTACCCCTTCCCGTCATCGCAACTTATGGCAGCGGCAACCAGTATTCCCATTATCCAAAGCAGAGAGTGACTTTGTAGGGATGTGCATAGGGCAGATAAAGGATGAACTGGAGAAAGAGCGCGAGGATCAGTATAAGGTCATCGCCTCACTTCTGCATACCGTGCTTATCCTTTTATATCGCCAGGCCCCTGAACAGTCCCGGGTACCCCAAAGCCTGGCAGAGCGATTTTCAGAAAAACTGGAGCTGTATTTTGCCAGTGCCCGCAGTGCTTCAGACTATGCGGAGGAGTTGGGCTGTAGCCTTAACCACCTCAATAAGGCCCTATCCCAGAGCCGTTTTCCTTCGGCTCAGGCCAGTATTATTGAACGAAGGATGCTGGAAGCCAAACGGTTATTGATCCATACCGATTGGGGAGTTAAGGAGATCACCTATCACCTGGGCTATGAAGACCCGGACTATTTCGGTAAAGTGTTCAAAAAGCAAACGGGTCAAACGGTATCGGAATTTGTAAAAAGTAACCGTCCCGGTTAGATAGTACGGTTATCCGATGAAAAATTACGGCTTTGCCCAACCGGGTATAAGTAGTTTAGCTTCAAATTAAATGCATAAGGATGAAACTACTTGGTTTATTGATAGGTCTTACAATCTTTTGCTCAGCTAATGCGCAATGGAATGCGGTGAATAGCGTCACGGATTACCAGGCCATTCATCATACAGTGAGTGAGGATACGGTTTACATAGCGGCCAGTGGTTCGCAATATCCGGTCATTTATCGAAGTGTGGATGGTGGCCAAACCCTGGATTCAACCGCCATTACTTCCATTCAGTTTTCATGGCTACTGGATATTTCTTTTCCGTCATCCATGGTAGGTTATGCCTGTGGAGGTACGGCATTCGGCCAGTTCAAAAGCCCCATTCTCAAAACCACGGACGGAGGTCAGAGTTGGGATACGCTGGTCACTAACCGTTTTGGATATGAATTGAGAACAACTCATTTTATTGATGATCAAACCGGCTTTTTCGGGGGTCAGGGAATAGTGGTTAAAACCACGGATGGTGGCGCCAGCTTTACCAGTTATCCCATAGCAAATACGGTAGGTGCCGTGGAGGAAGTGTATTTTAAGGATGCCAGTACCGGTTTTGCTTTGGTTAAAGAAAGTATTTATAAAACCACGGATGGGGGAGTAAACTGGACGCAAGTGTTCCAGGATACGGCTGATCATTATTTGCTGTACTGCATTGGGCTGGACTTTCCCCAGAATGGCTCCACTGGTTTTGTGATCAACCAGCAGGCAGAACTCCTTAAAACGGTAGACAACGGTAATACCTGGCAAAGAATAGGAAGGATAGCGGATACGATTAATGCGTCATCCATAGATTTTGTAGATGCCCAGACGGGTTATTTCGGTTCTCTTGATCCTAATCGTTTTGACCGGGCAGGAGGAATTTACCGCACGGATGACGGTGGTCAAAGCTGGGTGTGGCAATATGGTTTGAACCCTTGGTTGGTACAAGGACCTATCGAAACCATTGGAATGGTCAACGCCCAGGTGGGTTATGCGATGATGGGGCATCAACTGTTGAAGACTGTAGATGGCGGTATTGGCTTTCAGGATTTTGAGACCGGTAATAGTATGCAGCTGTTCCCGAATCCTGCCCGCGATCATTTCAGGATACAGATGGAAGGAACCCAACCGGAGAGTGTAAGTTTAGTGGATGCCAGTGGGCGTAATGTGCGAAAATGGACCCCCTCCCAAAGCTATTCGCTGCATGGCTTAGCAGGTGGGCTATACATGGTCCGGGTGAAAAGTGGAAGTACCTATAGCGTACAAAGGCTCCTGGTACAATGATCTAATAAGGAGGAAAGGTTTTGCTGCTCAAAAGATCCTTCAGCTTTTGGTCCAGGTTTTCAACGGTCATTTCCAAAGCTGAAAATACATCCTCATTGTCCGTTTTCCGGATAAGGTCAAAAAGGAATTTCTTTCCTCTTTCCTTCAGCGCCAGTTCACATAAAAGGGCTCCGATCATATAGGGTACCGAAGTGTCTTTATTCACGTAAAAGTCTTCGTAAGGGTTAAGGTGGTCTTTCAGTTGAACTTGAGGATGTTTTTTGAGGTAGGCGGCAAGATGGGTTCGATGGGTAGTATAGTCTATTCCGCTGCTTCCACCCAGGTACATGGCCATTCCTTCGTTAAGGAGAGGGTTCAGCTGCGTGGACAGGTAGGTGTATAAATAAAGGTGCACCACCTCATGATCGTAACGATCGGAATTATTGCCGGAATACAGATGATTATTAAAGCCGGCCAGCCCCCCGGTTTCGGAAAAGAACATTTCGTAGGTATAGTCAAATCCTTTCAGGTTGAAGAGCTCTGAAGGATTGGTGCACGAATAGTACGTTATGGGGATGGGCTCCACCCCTCCAAGGAAATCACACAGGAAAAAGATGAACTTTTGCTGGGCTCTTGCCTCCGCTTCTGAAAAGCTCCGTTGGGGAGACGAGTAATAGGTGATTTCACCAATCTTTCGGATAGGCCAGTTACGGATGGCGTAGTTTACATAACGGCTAAAAGTCACTTCCTTGGAATTTACCTGGGCTACAATATTGTAAATGGCCCGTAAGTGAGACAAGTGCTCATCCTGCGTTTCCATAAAAGCAATTTTAAGGATGTACGTATCGGTAATACCAGCGGGTGAAATGGCAATAAGGGTGGGGTTGTAATGGTGTTTTTGCGACCAGCCTTTTTCAATGTAATAGATATCGCGGTAGGGAAATTGAAACTCTGCAAAATCGGCTGCTTTCCACAAATCGTTTTGCTTCAGATCCTGGTTTTTGGTAGACAGGAAGCTTTCCAGTTTTGCAGTTAAAAGCCGGTTAACGGCTTTAGTTGTATCTATATTGGGGTTCAGGGTAAAATGGTAGTCAGTCTGAGCGCTTAGATGGGCCAGGCCCATGGCCAGCCATAGAACATACAGTTTTTTCACAGGTAGGGGAGCTTTTTACGAGCTAAACCTACCAAAAGAAAACCCGGCTTTGCAGATCAAGGCCGGGTTTTAACAAAAGATTATGAGTTGTTTACCTATTGCATTTCACGGAAGGTGAGGCGCGCTGACTCCAGGGTATGTTCAATATCCTCCTTGCTGAGAGGGTGGCTCAGGAACCAGCTTTCGTAAGCCGAAGGCGGAAGGTAAACCCCGCGCTTCAGCATGCCGTGGAAGAACTTTTTAAAGTGCTCATTAGCTCCTTTTCCGGCTGAGTCAAAATCGCGCACGCTTTCGTTCGTAAAGTGCAGGCTGATCATTGAACCCTTGCGGTTGATGGTCCAGGGCAGGCCGGTTTCCGGTAAAATACTCTCCAATCCATTTTGGATAGTGTGGCATTTTTGATCCAGCTCATCGTATACCTGCGGGTGGTCCTTTAAATATTGTAAGAGAGTGAGCCCGGCTACCATGGCAATGGGGTTTCCGGAAAGGGTTCCGGCCTGGTATACCGGTCCGTTGGGGGCTATAAATTCCATAATGTCCTCGCGGCCCGCATAAGCGCCCACTGGCATACCGGCTCCGATTACCTTACCATAGGTTACCAGGTCGGCCTCAATGCCCAAGGCTTGTTGTGCTCCGCCAAACCCCAGGCGGAAACCGGTCATGACCTCGTCAAAGATGAGGATGATGTTCTCCTGCGTACAAATCTCCCTCAACCCTTCCAGGAAGCCTTCTTCAGGAAGGATGCAGCCCATATTACCGGGAATGGGTTCAATAATCAGAGCAGCGATCTCACCCTTATTGGCTTCCACTAGTTCTTTAACCCCTAGCAGATCGTTATACTCTGCCAGCAAAGTGTCTTTAGCAGTGCCCTTCGTTACCCCTGGGCTGCTGGGGTGCCCTAATGTTACCGCTCCGCTGCCGGCCTTGATCAGGAAAGAGTCTCCGTGCCCGTGGTAGCAGCCGGCAAACTTGATCACTTTCTCCTTACCGGTAAAGCCCCGCGCCAGGCGAATGGCACTCATGGTGGCTTCGGTTCCTGAATTGACCATGCGCACGCGGTCTACATTGGGAATGCTTTCACAGATCAGTTGGGCCAATTGGATTTCCAGTTCCGTAGGGGCGCCAAAGGAGGTGGAATTTTCCACGCGCTCCTGTATGGCTTTGACCACCGGTTCAAAAGCGTGTCCCATGATCATCGGTCCCCAGGAGGCGATGTAGTCGATAAAGCGGTTACCGTCTTCATCGTACATATAAGCACCTTTGGCTTTTTGAATGAAAATAGGGTCTCCTCCCACGGATTTGAACGCCCGCACCGGAGAATTCACCCCACCGGGAATGTATTTGGAGGCGGTTTGGAAGAGGGATTTACTTCGTGTAGTATTCATAATAGGATTAAATTCTGAAAGTCGAAATTCTAAACTCTAAATCCGAAAGTGCAAAGCAATAAATTCAAAATGGATTAACCAGATTTTTCGCGGTTCTGATGGTAGCCTCCGGAATTTTCATGATCGCAGTAGCTTCATTATAGAATCTTTTTCTTCTGCATTTGCATGAATATTTCCTTCCAGGCATGCTAACCAGAATCTGGTTTCTTTAGCTCCCACTGAACCGGATGATCCCACAACTTGCTTACAGTCGTTCTCGTTGGCTATGGAAAGCCTTATGATTTTAACAAATTTTCTAACCTTCCTTGCAAATTCTAATGTTCTTTCTTCAAGATCATCATTTGCCATGGCTTGAAAAATTTACGATTTAGAGTTTAGTAATTGAATAATATCTTTTACAAAATAGGTGGCAATCAAATCTGCTCCGGCTCTTTTGATGGAAGTGAGCACTTCCCTCACAGCCTGCTTTTCATCCAGCCAGCCTTTGGCTGCTGCTGCTTTGATCATGGCGTATTCACCACTAACATGGTAAGCGGCTACGGGCACGGGTGATTCCTTTCGGATATGGTGGATCACATCCAGATACGCGAGAGCGGGTTTTACCATGACCATATCGGCACCTTCGTCAATATCCATTTTGGCCTCCTTTAAGCCTTCTACTACGTTGGCCGGGTCCATCTGGTAGGTTTTTTTATCCTTGGGGATGTCGGCCATATCCACCGGGGCTGAGTCCAGCGCATCCCGGAAAGGGCCGTAAAAGCAGGAAGCGTATTTAGCGCTGTATGCCATAATGCCCACGTGGGTAAAACCGGCTGTGTCCAGGGCTATGCGGAGGGCACCAATGCGGCCATCCATCATATCGCTGGGTGCCACAAAATCAGCACCGGCCTGGGCATGGCTGATCGCCATATCGGCCAGTACTCCAATGGTTTCATCGTTCAGGATAATGCCATCTTCCACAATCCCATCATGACCGTATTCGGAGTAAGGGTCCAGCGCCACATCCGTCATCAGGCATATTTCAGGAACCGTTTCCTTGATCCTTCGGATGGCTTGTTGCATCAGCCCATCGGGATTCAGCGCCTCGGTACCTTCATTGTCTTTAAAGGAATCGTCCACCTTTACAAACAGCAATACCGAGCGGCAACCCATTTCCCATAATTCCTTTACCTCCTTCACCAGCAGGTCCAATGAAAAACGGTAGTAACCTGGCATGGAGGCAATTTCCTCCTTAAGGTTTTCGCCTTCCATTGCAAAGAGGGGAGCTATAAAATCGGAAGGATGTAAGCGTGTTTCAGCCACCATATCCCGTAGGGCTGCACTTTGTCGTAATCTTCTGGGGCGATGTAGCATTTTACGTAAGTTCTAAATTTTTAAATCCTAAATCTCCAACCACTACAATATTTTGGGTTGAAGATTTCCGGTTTTTATACCCAATCCTTCGGGTTTTTCAGTACATCCAGCAATTTGGCCTCTTCACTGCCGGGCTCGGGTTCTGCGTTATAATCCCAACGTACGCGGGGAGGCAGGCTCATCAGTATACTTTCGGTGCGGCCATTGGTCTTCAATCCGAAGAGGGTGCCGCGGTCATGAACCAGGTTGAATTCCACGTATCGCCCCCTGCGCAGTTCCTGCCAGTAGCGATGTTCTGCGTTCCATTCATTTTCCCTGCGTTTTTCCACGATGGGCAGGTAAGAGGGCAAGAAAGCGCGACCCATGTCCATATCAAAACGCATCCAGTCTTCAAGGTCACGTTCATTATTGGCTTTCAGGTAATCGAAAAAAGTTCCGCCAATTCCCCGGGCTTCTCCCCGATGATGGTTATAGAAGTAATCATCGCAGTGCTTTTTAAAGCGGGGATACAGTTCCTTGCCGTGTTTGTCAGCCGCCTTTTTTTGCGCCTTATGGAAATGTACAGCGTCATCCTTAAACAAGTAGTAGGGGGTAAGATCGGATCCGCCACCAAACCAGGCATCTATTTGCTCTCCATCGCCATTGTACATTTCAAAATAGCGGTAGTTGGCATGTACGGTAGGGATAAACGGATTTTCGGGATGCAATACCAGTGAGATGCCGCAGGCAAAAAAGCCGTGACCCATTACGTTCATGCTCTTTTTCAAAGTATCCGGCATCGGGCCGTGTACCACGGAAGTGCTTACTCCGCCTTTCTCAAAAATATTTCCGTTGCTCAATACACGTGAACGTCCACCACCGCCACCGGGCCGCTCCCAATGATCTTCAATGAACCGGGCGCCTCCGTCCACTTTTTCGAGTTCCCCACAGATCTGGTCCTGTAGCGAATGAATAAAATCGGTGAACTCGTGTTTAATGTGTTCCATGCGGCTAACCGTAATTTTTAATGGTATCTATAAAAGCCCGCGCATGGTCTACCGGAATATTGGGTAGGATACCGTGACCGAGATTGGCAATGTAGCGGTAAGGTCCGAAGTCATCCACCATTTGTTTAGCCAGTTTTTGGATGTCCGAAATAGGCGAAAGTAGCCGGGCCGGGTCAAAGTTACCCTGCAAGGTTACCTGGTATTGTGTAAATTCTCGGGCCATGTGGGGGGTAATGGTCCAGTCCACACCCAATGCCGAAACCGGCATTTTGGACATTTCTTCCAAAGCAAACCAGCACCCTTTGGCAAATACCACTACTGGAATATGTTCATGTAAAGCACTTACAATCTCACGGATATAATGCAGTGAAAAGGTCTCATAATCCAGGGGAGAAAGTAAACCACCCCATGAATCAAATATCTGTACCACATTGGCGCCACTCTTACTCTTTTCAGTGAGATAGTCAATGGTGGCCCGGGTGATCTTTTCCAGAAGCAGGTGTGCGGCCTCGGGTTGCGTATAGCAAAAAGCCTTGGCCTTGTCAAAGGTTTTGCTGCCCTTGCCTTCTACCATGTAGCAGAATACGGTCCAGGGGCTACCTGCAAAACCGATCAGGGGTACCTCTCCGGCCAGTTCATCACGTGTCATTTTAAGAGCTTCAAATACATAGCTCAAACGATCTTTAACATCAATATCGGGGATGGCCTGAACCTGTTCCATGCTGGTAATAGGATTGGGAATGACCGGCCCTTTACCGGGTATCATCTGTACTTCTACGTCCAGCGCCTGTGGTATTACCAGGATATCCGAGAAAAGGATGGCAGCATCCACTCCCACCTGGCGTACTGGCATTACAGTGATTTCAGTGGCCAGTTCCGGGGTTTCCACTCGCTCAAAAAAGCTGTACTTGTCGCGGAGCTTCATATAATCCGGCAGGTAGCGTCCTGCCTGGCGCATCATCCAGACCGGTGGACGTTCCACTTTTTCGCCCTTGAGCGCGCGCAGTAAAAGGTCGTTCTTAATGTTTGTCATATATAAAGTAGTCTATAACCCGGTCTACCACTGATTCCAGGGAAGGTTCGTAAGCCTCAATGCGCCTGTTCTTACAGCGCAGGTGAACCGCTCCGGAGGTAGTGGCTCCTATACAGAAGCACGGGGTTTCAGGTTTTAAAGTGTTATTCTTGAAAAAGCTGTACACTGCAGTAGGAGAGAGGAAGATGACTCCTCCAAAAAGGCTGCTGTCTACTTTGTGCTGTACCAGCTTGGTTTTGTAAACTATTTCACGGTGTACGCTAACACCCTTACTTTCCAGGTACTCCGGTAAGTCGTCCAGTGATTGGTCTCCGCAGAAAAAATCCACGGCCTTTACATCCTTATTTCGGGCAATGATCTGGGCCAGACTGATAGCGTTACCTGCACGGGCATCGGCTTTTATCCCGAATTCTTCCAGCATTTCTGTAGCCCGTACACCAACCGTGAAATTTCGTTTGGAGATAAAGGAAAGAGAGCGGGATGCGGCCAGCTTTTGCAGGCTGAAGACGGCATTCTTACTGGTGAATATCCGGGCCTGGCTAGCGGGGTTATTGAGCCTTTGATAAAAACTTTCTTCGTTGAAATCGTAGTCAATCTCAATGTAGTCGTCCTGCTGCAATGCAATCCCCCGGGCATTTATTTTTTGCACCAATTCTTCTGGGAGAGAGCGGGTGCTGTAGATCAAAGCTTTGTATTCACCTTCAGACATTGGCGAGATTTTCCATGATTTCCGATCCGCCTTGTTGCAGTATTTCACGAGCGGCTGATATGCCAAGGTCTTTGGCCTGCGAAATGTTCACTTGCTTTTCTACCAGTATCTTTTGTGAACCGTCCGGGGCAAATAACCCACCCGAAAAGTGGACGCTACCCTTGTTTATCCTGGCCAAAGCGCCAATGGGTGCCGAGCAGCCACCTTCCAGCGTGCGCAGGAAGGAACGCTCTATTCCGGAGGTGATCTCTGTAGGTTCGTGATTGAGTTGTTGAAGGATATCCACCGTAGGGGTTTCCTCTTCGCGACATGTGATACCGATAACTCCCTGTGCGGGTGCGGGTATCATCCAGTCCAGGACAATGTGGTTTTCCGGTAGTATTTCTACCCGGTATAGTCCCGCTTTGGCAAATACGGCCCCGTTCCAGTCGTTTTCTTCGAGCTTTTTGAGGCGGGTCTGTACATTTCCCCGCAAACCAGTGATCGTATGATGAGGATAACGGTTTTTCCATTGTGCTATCCTGCGTATACTCCCTGTGGCGATTGTAGCCTCTATGAGGCCTATATCCGGAGAACCTTTGTAAACCAGGATGTCTTCATGTGGACCTCTTTCGAGTACGGCTGCCATCCGGATACCCTGTGGGGCCAGTGTGGGGTAATCCTTTAAGGAGTGTACGGCTATATCGATCTCGCTATTCAGCAGGGCATCATCCAGCACTTTGGTGAATATGCCGGTACCGCCAAACTGGTGCAGGGGAGTGGAAAGATCTATGTCGGCCGGAGATTTTACATACACCAGGGTAGTGGCATGCCCCAGCCTTTCAAGCTGTTGCTGTACCTGTGTGGCCTGCCATACGGCCAGGCGACTGTCTCGTGTTCCAATGCGGATGCTTGTTGCCAAAGAGAACCTTAGTTTTCCAGCTCAAAGATATGATGTATCGTACGAAGGTTACCATTGATATCGGACCCGCTTTTCAGCTGGCGGGCAAATTGCCCTGTGATACGGTCTAATATCTGGTTGGCCAGTACGTCTGCATGCTCAGCGTTAAGGTCAGGGAATTTTTTAAGCAGGCTGGTTACCTCGCGGTTTTTCCAGGCGTCCATTTTTTCACGCAGTGCCTGCAGGGTGGGGGCTACCTTACGGCTTTCCAGCCAGGTGTAAAAATCGTTCATCATCTCGCTGATGATAGCTTCAGCGGCAGGGATTTCATCCTTTCTGCGTTGCATGCTTTCAGTGGTGATCTCTGAAAGGTGGTCCACATCTATTACGGTAAATCCAGCATGATTATAAAGAGCTGCTTCCACATTGCGTGGCATGCTCAAATCCAGGATCAGCCGTTTTTTGGAAGTATTAAAGTGTGATTGCAGAACGGTGGCTTCCTGGGCTCCGGTGGCTACAATTACCACATCGGCATTATCCAGTCCCTCGGAAAGTTTGTGGTAACTCAGGGAAGCCGTTTGATAGCGTTCTGCGAGTTCACGCGCTTTTTCATCGGTACGATTAACGAGGGTGATGTTGCGGATACCAGTCTGGTTGATCAGGTTTTCGCAGGCGGTACGTCCTATTTTACCGGTGCCCAGCAGCAGTACATTCGGATCGGGCGTATTAACCACGTATTCCTTTATGGTTTGTACAGCAGCGAAGGCTACTGAAGCTGCACCACTGGAAAGCTGGGTTTCATTCTTTACCCGTTTGGAGGTTTGGGCTGCCATATTTACCAATCGTTCCAGGAAAGCGTTATGGGCATTCTGTTCCTTAGCCAGGGCAAAAGCTTTCTTGATCTGGCCAATAATCTCAAAGTCACCCAGTATCTTAGATTCCAGGCCGGCACCTACCCGGAAAAGATGTTCCATGGCTTCCCGGTTCTGTTTAATGTTTTGGTAACGGTAAAAGAGTTCGTGGCTATTGCCGGTATGTTTGCAAAAGAGGGAGATCATGTCACGGGGGCAATTTCCAAAACCATAGATCTCCGTGCGGTTACAGGTGGAAATAATGAACATTCCGTCACCGCCCAATTGCTTGTAATCAAATATCAAATGGCAAATCTGGGCTTCACTCAGGCTAAACTTCTCACGTACATCAATGCCGGCACGGCTATGATCTATACCCACCAAAAAGAAATTAGCAAACTGGCTTACCTGGAAATGTTTCATAATACGATGCAAAAATATCCGATAAAGAAGTTCGCAAATACCCCGGAAGGGATAAATTATATCCCAAATAGAAGAAAGTATTTATTTAGAAATATTCTAATTAAGCTAAATTTTATCTTTGCGAAACCTTCTTGTAGAAGCGGGATTTGTTAATTTTATCCCTTGTTCCGGTTCAGAATTATACGTTATGGAATTACATTTTGAGATGGACGAAGATCCAAAAAATACCCGAAAAGAGGAAGTGAAAAATATCCGGATCAGCGAGGGTATTTTCATGGTGAGGGTGGAAAACCGGGAGGAGGATTCGTTCCGGCTGAAACGTGAGATAGACCAAAGTCTTATCCAGTTTTATTTTGCTACGGAAGGGGGCGCCAGCTTTCTGTTTAACCGGGGTAATTACCGGCTGGAACTGGAGGTGGAGAAGTCCTTGCTGTTTTATAATCCGCTTATGGCCCTGCCGTTGGATATTGAAGTGAAGCCTCATTCCAAATTGGTTTTTCTGTATATCACCGTAGAGAACCTCCATCGCCTTTTTGTAACGGGTTCCGAAGAAATTGCTTTTCTCAACCAGGAAAACATCAACCAGAAATTCTACACAGATCGTCCCATCACTCCCATGCTGGCGCTTACCGTAAACCAACTGTTCCAGGATAATATACAAGGTCCTGCCCGTAAGGTGTTTGAAAAAGCGAAGGCTTATGAAATACTGGCTCTTTTCTTTAATAAGGAGGAAGGAAAGGATGTGGAACAATGCCCGTTCCTGAATGATGAGGATAATGTGCAGCGCATCCGTGAAGCCAAGAAGATACTGATCGAAAAAATGGTGAGCCCACCTACCTTAAAGGAGCTTTCACGGGAAATAGGATTGAACGAGTACCGCCTGAAAGAGGGGTTTAAGAATATTTACGGCAAAACCGTTTTCCAGTTCCTGAATGATTACCGACTGGACAAGGCGCGACAGCTATTGGAGTCCGGTAAGTTTAAAGTTAATGATGCGGCTTACCAGATCGGCTATACCAACCCCAGCCATTTTATTGCCGCCTTTCGCAAAAAGTTCGGGGTTACACCCAAAAAATATTTAACCGGAAAATCATCTGCTATACATGGCTAAACATGCTGCCTTGCTGGTAAACCTGGGGTCACCGGATTCCTACCAGGTCCCTGATGTGAAGAAATACCTGAGGGAGTTCCTCATGGACAAGAGAGTTATTGACTATCCCTGGTTTTTCCGTTTCCTCCTTATAGAAGGGATCATTCTACGTACCCGGCCTGAAAAGTCTGCTGAAGCCTATAAGAGTATATGGTGGGAAGAAGGTTCGCCCCTCATTGTCCTTAGTTACCGATTGCTGGAAGAAGTAAGGAAACACACAAAGGTGCCGGTAGAATTGGGTATGCGCTACGGTAATCCTTCCATACAGGACGGTTTGCAAAAGCTGGTGGATGATAATCCCGATCTGAAGGAGGTGAAATTGATACCACTTTACCCACATTACGCAATGAGCAGCTTTGAAACGGTGGTGGTAAAGGCGCAGGAAGTGATCGAAAAGCATTTTAAAGGGCTTAAACTTCACGTACAGGAAGCTTTTTATGATCACCCCGGGTATATTGCTGCTTTAGGTAAAACCCTTTTACCACATCTGGATAAGGGCTATGATCACATCCTTTTCAGTTACCATGGTATTCCCGAGCGGCATATCCGCAAGTCAGATATTACCGGGAGTCATTGTCTTAATTCACCGGATTGTTGTTCTATAGATTCACCGGCCCATCAGTATTGTTACCGGCACCAGGTATTTAAAACCACAGAGTTGCTGGTAAAGGAATTGGGTATCCCCAGGGAGAAGTACAGCAACAGCTTCCAAAGCCGCCTGGATGATAAGTGGCTTACTCCTTTTACGGATAAGCAACTGGCAGAATTCCCCAGGAAAGGGATAAAGAAACTCATTGTCCTGTGCCCAGCCTTCGTATCGGATTGCCTGGAAACCATAGAGGAAATAGGAGAGGAGGGAAGAAAGATTTTCCTGGAGGCCGGTGGTACGGAGTTTACCCTGGTGCCTTGTCTCAATGATCAGAACGACTGGATACGCCTGGTGTCCTCATGGGCCAGCGGGGATTAGAGAAAAACTCCAAACTTATAAAAGTCTGTTTATTAGTGATTTAAGTTTAAATTACCATCTTTGTCTACTTTTTTTGGGCGGTATTGTAATCCCATTCTTTCATCTTACCGTATATGAATGTGACAAGCGCTTAGGGTCCTTCAGTGGATCGAAGCAATTGTCAACTCCCGGCCAACCAAATTTCTTGGCAGGGACTTCAAATAAATTTTTAACTCATAAACAGTTCCAAGATGAAATTTTTAAATCAATCTAAAATTTTTATGGTTGCCATGCTGGCTTCAGCCTTCGCTTTCACCGCCTGTGATAAGGATGATGACGATAAGGATAAGGAAGATCCCAAAATGTCCAAAACCTATGCGTACACCTTCAGTGGTTCGTATGAAGGTGATCACCCTTCTAACCTGAGTGCGGATCTCAAAATCACCGAGATTGATGATAACTCTGCTAAAGTTGAGGTTACGCTGCGCAATACCATTAGTGGTGAGATGTACATGATCCATGCTCATGATGCAGCTGATCCTGCTACTACTCCCAACAACACACCTTATAATGAAACGCCCAACGCTCAGGTGCTGGTGCAGATGGCTACCGGTAACGGAGGTGATGTAACGGTATCTCAAACGGCTAACATGTCGTACGCAGAGCTTACCTCCAGTTATGAAGCATTCTTTGTGGTGCATGATCCCCTCCAGGATATCAGCACTACAGACCTTACTACTTACCTTGTGGTAGGTGGTTTTGCCCGCGAGCAATAATAGTATAGCAGGTTTTTTAAAATATGAACTCCCCGGAGAAATTCTCCGGGGAGTTTTTTTATGTTTAAGCTGAAATTTCTTGCCGTCATGTGGATTTACTTTTTCCTTGTGTTGGCCGGGGCTCTGGCTTTTACACTCAGCACCTTAACCGCAGGAGGTGGTGCCTTGATACTGCTTCCGGTATTAAGCTTTATGATTGGTGCTGTCAACGTCCCCCCGGTCCTGAACCTGGGCAATTTTATCGGCCGGCCGGTGCGGCTGGTGTTGTTCTGGCGGCATATCCGTTGGGAAATTGTGTGGTATTACCTGCCGGCCTCGCTCGTTGGGGCGTTCCTGGGCGCCTGGTTGCTCACCTCTTTCCAAAGCAAAACCTTACAGGTGATCATCGGTCTGTTCCTGGTATCCACCATTTTTCAATACCGTTTTGGCAAGAAAAAGCGGAGCTTTGAAATGAAGCCCTGGTATTTTGTTCCACTGGGATTGGTGATACCCTTTATATCTACCGTAACCGGGGCATTGGGGCCTTTGCTGAATCCCTTTCTCCTGAATTACGATATGAAGAAGGAAGAACTGATAGCCACCAAAACCTTCAATTCTTTTGCGGCTGGGGTGGTGCAGATCGGGAGTTACACCTTCTTTGGAGCACTGTACGGTGAATTGTGGCTGTGGGGTCTTGCCCTGGGTGTGGGGATCGGGATCGGGAACTTTACGGGCAAGAAATTGCTGGCCCGTATTACGGAAAAATCCTTTCGCCAATGGGCCATTGCTTTTATGGTCATCAGCGGGATACTGTTAATAGTCAGGGCTTTTTACTCGTAATTTTTGTTAAACGGTTTTATGTAAGCTGGCGGACAAGCGGTGTGAATATTTGGCGTCAAATTTGTTAATCGAAAACAAAATGCAAAAGGATGAAAAAGCTTTACGCCTCTTTATTTTTTCTGATCGGATGGACGGCTGCTACTGCCCAGGTGCAGAATGAGGCTGTAACCAGTTGTGATAATATGTCCCGAAGCATTTATTCTACCCTGGCCAGCGGTAAGGTGCTGGTCATTGCTTCCGAAGGCCTGGATTGCTCCGTGTGTAAGAGTAAGGCCCCGGGCCTGCAAAGCTGGGCTATGCAACACAGCAATACTATTGATGTATGGGGCGCGATGACGTATCTGTATGGAACCAATACGCCTGTGTGCAGTGAACTGGCTAGCTGGAAGAGTACCTATTCCTGGAACAACATCTTTATGTTTATAGATACGCACCGCAAATGGTTTGATAATATCACCCCCCAGTATTTTGTGTACAATCCCAAGGATTCTACCCTGGCATACCAGGGTGTTTCGGAAGCCACTGCCCGCAGCACCGCTGAAAACCTGGTGAACAACATTGGTATTCAGGAGTCAGTTCGTGCTTCTCAGGCTTTTTACGTGAGCCAGGGTGAGGGTTTTGTACAATTGAATAATATTCCAACTTCCTTTTTTCAGTATCAATTGTTTGATCTTACCGGTAAGGTAGTTAAGGCCCAGAGCTTTACGCAGGCCGACAAAGCCCAGAGGATCAACACTGCCGATCTTCAGAAAGGTCTTTACCTGATCAAGGTGAAAAATGGCAAGGGTTTTGAGGTGGTGAAAAAAGTTTGGATACGATAATTTTATATTGATTTGAATTGGTTGTTAGACCCGGGTAATCTACCCGGGTTTTCTTTTTTACCGAAACTTTACATACACTGAACCTCAGTGCCATAATAAAGCCTACCTTTGCCGCCATTTTTTGACAAGGATTTATATGAACCTGAGAAACATAGCAATTATAGCTCACGTAGACCACGGAAAGACTACCCTGGTGGATAAAATGCTGATGGCCGGCCGGCTTTTTGACGACCACGAAAACCCTGGTGAACTGATCATGGATTCCAATGATCTGGAAAGGGAGCGGGGTATCACTATCCTGGCTAAGAACGTTTCCGTGCGCTACAAGGATTACAAGATCAACATCCTGGATACGCCCGGCCACAGTGACTTTGGCGGTGAGGTGGAAAGGGTACTCAATATGGCGGATGGCGTGGTATTGCTGGTGGACGCCTTTGAAGGGCCTATGCCGCAAACCCGATTTGTGCTGTCTAAAGCTATTGAGCTTGGCCTTAAACCCGTGGTGGTAATAAACAAAGTGGATAAGCCCAACTGTACACCTGAAGAGGTACATGAAATGGTTTTTGATCTAATGTTCAATCTCGAAGCCACTGAGGAACAGCTGGATTTTCAAACGGCTTATGGCAGTGCCAAAAATGGTTGGATGAGTGACGATTGGAGGAATGAAACCACGGACATCACCTACCTTTTGGATACTATTATTGAAAATATCCCCGCTCCTGAAAGTCGTGAGGGATCTCCACAGCTGTTGATTACCAGCCTGGATTACTCTTCTTTCGTGGGTCGTATTGCCATTGGTCGTGTGCACAGAGGTGTGCTTAAAACCAACCAACAGGTAACACTGGTAAAGCGTGACGGGTCTAAAGTAAAGTCACGTATTAAGGAGCTTTTTGTATTTGAAGGTTTCGGAAAAGTAAAAGTAGAGGAAGTATCAAGTGGAGAGATCTGCGCGATTACAGGTATTGAAGGTTTTGAAATTGGCGATACCATTGCTGATTATGAAAATCCTGAAGCTTTACCAACTATTAAGATTGATGAGCCTACTATGAGTATGACCTTTACCATTAACGATTCTCCGTTTTTTGGTAAAGAAGGAAAGTACGTAACCTCACGTCACATTAAAGACCGTTTGCTCAAGGAAACTGAAAAAAACCTTGCCCTTCGTGTAGAGGAAACGGACTCTGCAGATACTTTTAGAGTATATGGTCGTGGTGTGCTTCACCTTTCGGTTTTGATCGAAACTATGCGCAGGGAAGGTTACGAACTCCAGATTGGTCAACCCCAGGTAATTATTAAGGAGATTGACGGTGTGAAGATGGAGCCAATTGAAGAATTGAGTATCGATCTTCCGGATGAAGTTAGTGGTAAAGCTATTGAAGCCATTACCATGCGCAAAGGAAATATGTTGCAAATGGTGCCAAAAGGCGATCAGATGCACCTTGAATTTGAAGTACCTTCAAGAGGTATTATTGGTTTGAGGAATTACTTACTTACAGCCACAGCGGGTGAAGCAATTATGTCTCACCGCTTTAAAGAATTCCAACCCTATAAAGGTGATATTCCAGGAAGGCAAAATGGTTCACTTATATCTTTAGAAACAGGAACAGCCATTCCTTTTTCGCTGAACAACCTTCAGGATAGGGGTAAGTTCTTTATTCCACCTAACGAGGATGTTTATGAAGGACAGGTTATCGGTGAGAACAGTCGTGCCGGAGACCTTAACGTGAATGTGACTAAAGCAAAGAAGATGTCTAACATGAGATCTTCCGGGGCAGATGACAAAGTTCGCATTGCTCCTCCAATCATTTTCTCATTGGAAGAAGCACTGGAATACATCCAGGGAGACGAGTATGTGGAAGTTACACCCAAATCCATCCGCTTGCGTAAGATCCTCTTAAAGGAACACGAGCGTAAAAGAGCTGGTAAGTAAATGATAAACGAAAAAGGAGCCCTCAGGCTCCTTTTTTAATTGGTGTGGTTTTGGTTTCCCAATTAGCCGGCATGTCTTCCGGCTCAGGAACCATAAATAGCCTTATTGCCGAAAAGCTTGTCATAAGCTTTCATACTCTCACCTTTTTGGCAAGGTTCGCCAGATAGTTGACCACATTTTTTGAGGTCATGGCATGGGATTTAAAAATTTAGAAAAGCCGTTCCCCTATTGATTTTAAGGTATATGAAGGTTGAATTAGGAATTTAGTAAGCACAGAATTTTCGAAAAATTTTTCTCCCCCTTTGTCGTATGTCTGTGGGTTGATTCGTACTACAAGTGAACGAGTATAAATTTCACTAACTCTATAAAACCTGTAATTATGAAAAGAATCTATTCACTTCTGATCTTTCTTCTGGCCCTTGGCTTTGGAGCAAAAGCTCAGAACTCAGTACATGTTCAAGTTTATGTGGTTGATATGAACAACCAACCAGTGCCCTTCTGGCATGTTTACTTCAATGCCTATGGGGATCAGAATTTTAATATCAATAATATATTAGGTACAAATGGTACCGGAGTAATTGATACCATGTTTTCGTATCCATCTGGTCTCAATGATCTCTTGATTTTCGTTTCAACACGCGGCTGTGATGGTAGCTGGGCTGGTGTAGGGGATACCTTATTTAACCCCAGTGGAACTTACACTTACCAGGATACGCTTGTGATCAATTGTCCGGATACAGCCAACTGTTCGTTGAATTTCACGCATTCCAGTTCATCCAGCCAGCCCGCCACAGTGAGTTTTTCACCTTCAGGGCAAGGTCCTAGCGGAGCTGTAGGCAGCGGCTGGTCTGTAGACTTTGGAGATGGTACAAGCCAGGTGGTGTACACTGCACCTTTTACACACACCTATAGCCAGCCAGGTCAATACCAGGTTTGCATGTCTACCACCTACTCAGATACTATCCTGGGTATTACCTACTGCACGGTTACTCATTGTGATTCTGTGGTGATCAGTTCATTGACTCCCACCTATAACTGTAACGCAAGTATCAACGCTTCTCCTTCACCTAACAGTTCCAACCCCTACCGCGCATGGATACAATACCAGACCTCTTACAGCAGCATTCCTCTCGGTGGTACTCTTACCCGTACTATTGATTTTGGGGATGGTTCCACCATTAATGCTTCTGCAGGTGCCGGTTTCTACCATTCCTATGCTTCTCCCGGAGTGTACTTTCCTTCCGTATCTGTAGTATTAAAAGATTCCCTTAATAACATCGTATGCTCCAGTTATGATATGGACAGTATTTACTTTGCTCCTCCTGCAGCTGTTAGTTGCAGTGCACAGCTCAACGTTACCCAGAATACCAACACTTACCTGAGTGTAAATGCTACCGCCACTGGTTCTACGGTACAAAATCTGCCCTCAGGAGGTTATGTGCGCATGTATTATGACTTTGGCAATGGTTACGGTGGACCTTCTACCCCAACTGCCAATAGGTTTTATCAGTACTCACAACCTGGTTTATATTATGTGTGCCTGAAGCAAGTAGCTTTTGATGCCAATAATGATACACTATGTATTTCGTATGATTGTGACTCTATCAATGTAATCGTTCCTTACAATTGCAATGCTTCTTTTACCGTAGATACTGCTAATTCCGGTAACGGTACTGTATACCTTTGGAATAACTCCAGCTGGGATTCCAGTGCTGCCAATGTATACCAGTGGTGGGATTTTGGTGATGGAGATACACTAGGGGGTGCTTTCCCAACCCATACGTATAGCGGACCAGGTACTTATGTTGTATGCTTGTTCTTGTATACTTACGGACCTGCGGGAGTATGTCAGAGTTCTTTCTGTGATACACTCACTGTAGACTCAGCCGGTAATGTAGTGTTCAAAAATGGAAGCTTTATACTGGTTGTAAGAGATCCGGCCACTATTGGTGTGGACGAGTCTAAGGTGGAAACCATGAGTATTTATCCCAACCCGGCTGATGATTTTATCATGGTGGAAGGTGCCGCCAGCGGAGAGCTTAAGTGGCAATTGATCGATATGAAGGGTGTGCCTGTAAGCCAGTCTACAGAGTATATGAATGGTGGAGATTTGCGGATTGATGTATCCGGTTTTGCCAAAGGACTTTATATCCTCCGATTGGAAAACGGTTCAAGTGTTGAACATCATAAAGTAAAACTCGAAAGATAGACCCTTCTGGTTTATCAGGAGAATAGAAGAAAAAGGTGGTCGTAAGGCCACCTTTTTCTTTTTACTTACTGAGATAGGCCGTTTAAGCGCTTAACCCCACTTTTTAATCATTAAAGATAAATAAGTGGGGGTCGGCTTGTCTTATGCCTGTCGTTTGGCTCGTACTAATGACGTATGGTGCATAAAAGCACTCCTCAACCAAAAAATAGATTATGAAGAAAATTACCTTATCATTCGTATTAACCTTGAGCTTAGCCTTGGCATCACTGATGCAGGCGCAGAATGTTAGCCTGGTGGTTAATTTATGGGAAGATGGTACTACAGGGCTGCCTGTTGTCAATCACCCGGTTTGGATCACTATAAAGCCTGCCAATGCTGGTAGTTATACCATGTTACGTTATAGTGATCAGTATGGTATGGTAGATACGATTTTTCCGAATGCCGGAATAGGAGGTTTTTTTATAGCTTCTACCATAGGCTGTGATGGTAACTACTATTATTTCCAGGATACCATAACCTCTACCGGAAATCTTTATTACGAAGATACGCTGATCCTGAATTGTCCGGCTGCCAACTGTGCGGCAGGTTTTACCCATAGTATCAATGGTACCAACCCTTCACAGGTTGATTTTACCAATACTAGTTCAACACCTTCCGGCTCTTCTGTCTTTCTTCATACGACTTACCAGATCAGTTATGGTGACGGAAGCCATGGAAGTGACCCCAATGCAAGCCATGTTTATAACAATAGCGGCACCTTCCAGGTGTGCATGACCATTACTACCTATGATTCGCTGTACAATAATGCGGTGATTTGCCAGGATACCTATTGTGATTCGGTAACCATAACGGCCGGCCCTCCTGTACCGGGCTGCAATGCTTCTTTTTACAGCTATGTAGATACCGCTACACGTACCGGCTGGTTTATCGATAACAGTACTGTAACCAACCTGCCTCCCGGTGGTAGTGTGGAAATTGTATGGAATTTTCCTGATTCTATTGCAACCGGTCAGTATGATACGGTAGTATACACTTTCCCCCAACCTGGTGTGCATTACATAGTTCATAACCTCAGAATGTACGATGCCAATCACAATCTGATATGTAGCTCATTTACTGGTGATTCGGTATTTTTTCCCGGCACACCGGCCTCCTGCAATGGATATTTCAACTATACGCAAAGCAGTACTATTCCTAATGAGGTAACCATCAACATTCCTTCTACCGCAGTACAGAATATACCAGCCGGAGGCAGCGCTTCATACGTTATTGATATGGGTGATGGTACGGTGGTAACCGGCCAAACCAGTTATACACATACTTTCGCTTCCAGCGGATACCATAATGTGTGCGTTACAGCCAAAGCCTTGGATTCACAGGGTAACGAATGGTGTTCCAACACCCGTTGTAGGTCTGTTTGGGCCGACCCGCTTACTTCCTGTAATGCCTCTTTCTATCTGGATTCGGTAAACAGCGGTAATGGTACAGTGTATATATGGAACAATGCTTCAACCAATATTCCCGGTGGCGTTATTACTTCGTATTACTGGAATTTTGGTGATGGAACTTCTTCTACCCAGGCTTTCCCGACCCATGTTTACTCAAGTCCAGGAACCTATAACCTGTGTTTTGCCATTGGGGCCACTAATGGATCTGTAAGCTGTATTGATACAGTGTGCCGTACCCTCTATGTGGACTCCCTTGGCAATGCGCACTTCAAAACAGGTGGTCCTGGCTTTACCCTGGTGGTTAAGGATGCCAATACTATTGGCCTGGATAACTACAGTGTGCATACTTTGGAGGTATTCCCTAATCCTGCCAAAGATCACCTCACCATAACAGGTAGTATGGAAGGGGATGTTAACTGGCAGTTGATTGACATGCGGGGCACGCTGATGCATAGTGGTTCAGCAAGATTCAATGGCCATGAAGAAGTTGGTGTGGATGTATCAGGTTTCCCGCGTGGACTGTACATTTTACGGGTCAACAATACAAACACTACAGAACATTTTAAGATTAAATTAGATAGGTAAACTTGGAATCCTAGAAAGAAAGGAGGCGGCTTATAGCCGCCTCCTTTTGTTTTAAGGAAGGCATATAGCGCTCTTAATTAAAAATTATAGCAAAAGGCTGTCATATCAGCCCCATTTGAAACGTAGTACATTTGAGGGCCGAAAGCTCTAAAATGCAATTGATGAATAATTTATACCGAAATATAGCTTTTACCGTGTTCCTGTGTGGCTTTGTGATAAATGGTCTTCATGCACAGTTCCAGTATATCCAGGCAGATCTCTGGGAAAACGGTAATCCCTTACCCAATTACCCGGTATGGGTCTTAGTGGATACACCAAGCCCAACCTATATAATCGGTACTACTGATTCCAGCGGTGTATTCATGGACTCTATTCCCATTTTAACCGGAAGTGCCCGGATAGAGATTTTCACTTTTGACTGTAACCAGAATTACGTTAAGAGAACCTCTACGCTGGATTCTTCACAAATTTTATTTGCGGATACCTTAATGTTGACTTGTGCCAGTACCCAACCACCCACGTGCAATGCTGCCTTCACCTGGGTTCTGGATACACCCTCAACGGTAAGTTTTACCAATAATTCCACACAGTCATTCTGGTTTTCTTCAGCTTACACTGAGTACCTATGGGATTTTGGTGACGGATCCACTTCTTCTGATGTGAACCCGGTACACCTGTACGCCAACCCTGGTTTTTACCCGGTATCCCTCACTATTTCTGTACGGGATTCCCTGGACACTAATTTCATTTTAAAAAACGATGTAGAACTGCAAACCATTGTGGCAGGTAGCCCTGATTGTGATGCATCTTACACTTTTACAGTGGTGAATGATAGCAGTGTTTCGTTCAGTAATACATCTACCTCCAATGGAATTCCATTTTTTACGGTGAATTTGTACCAATGGGATTTTGGGGATGGCACTTCATCAAACTTATCCAATCCACCAGCTCATATTTATAAGGCTGACGGACAGTATACCATCTGCCTGGAGCAATATGTGATAGATACCAGTGTAACTCCTGTGGATACGGTTTGCAGCAGCACCTTTTGTAATACGGTAAATATTACTATCCCCTTACCTACAGTATGTACGGCTGGTTTTACGGTAGACCCGGACAGTTCCAGCAATCAGGTGAGCTTTACCAGTACCAGTACGGTATCGCAACCGGGCCTGAATGTAACGCTGAATTGGGATTTTGGAGATGGGGATACCGCCACCGGTATTGTAGTAAACCACGTTTTTGTGCCTGATACTTCAGCCTATAACGTTTGCCTTACCTTGACTGTAAGAGATACTTCAGGTAATATAGTTTGTACGGATACCCTTTGCCAGGCAGTAACTGTAGCTGTGCCTCCCGGTAACTTTTGCCAGGCTTCGTTTATTATTGATACCGTAAACAGCTTTAACGGTAGTGTGTACGTCTGGAACAACTCCAGCCCACAGCCTAACAATTTCAATTACCAGAATACCTATTCCTGGGATTTTGGGGATAATACCGTCTCCTCACAAGCTTTTCCTACCCATGTTTACGGCAGTCCCGGAACCTATGTTCTGGCTTTGGAACTTATCTCTGTGGATCTGAGTACCGGCTCGCAATGTCAAAGTGTGTACACAGATACGCTTAG
>CETZ01112698.1_pt1 | contig 26404 bp, 21 predicted proteins | sample 531441 | NCBI WGS metagenome assembly CETZ01 (sample SAMEA2623098, study PRJEB7988) | marine metagenome | isolation source: saline water (ENVO:00002010), including | reverse complement strand
TGGGACAGATGGCCAAACAGAATAAGATCGGTATGGTGCTGGTAAACAGTAACGAGGCCAAACGCGATGGTGATGACTCTTTTGAAGCAATGAAAGAGCATTACAAATCCGCTAACTACAATACGCCATACGTTATGGATAAAGATCACCAACTGGCTGATGCCTTTGGCGCAAAAACCACCCCGCATGTATTCCTTTTTGACAAGGACATGAAGCTGGTTTACCGGGGCTCCATTGATGATCGTTTTGAAGACCGCAAGGACAGTCCTGAGAAAATGTACCTGCAGGATGCTATCAATGCCCTTGCAAAAGGCAAACCCATTGACCCGGCTGATACCCGACAGATCGGTTGCTCCATAAAAAGAGTAAAGGCATAAACACTATTCACATACCGTAGCGGTAAGGTGTTAAAAATTAACTAAAAGGCTTAAACGCAGAATAAAATTTTCAATTCCTGCGTTTAAGCCTTGTTTTTTACCTAACCATTCTGCTATGAAAACTATCCTTTCCTTTGCTGCCCTACTTTGGGCTTATCATCTCCTGTTCTGGCAGGAAGCCCTGGGTATTAACCTCGTTCTCTTCGGAACAGCATTAATCGCCATTGCTTATTTCAAGAACCGTCCACTTCGCCTGAGGCCAGCACACATTTTCCTGATGGGTCTCACCCTGGCCAATGCCATAAGCGTACTATGGATAAACACCTTGTTCAGCAACACTCTTTTTGCCTTATTGTCACTGGCTACCTTAACAAGCTTGCACCTTAAACATGAGTCGGTGTTTGAAGCTTTTCTCAACGGAGTCTTCAATATATTCAACCCCCGGCAGGGCGTCATACCCGGACTGGCAGGAATGCTACCCACCCCAAAAACACGCGGGGCTCTTTACTTACGCCTTAGCGCAGTACCACTGATCATCCTCACCTTTTATATGGTCCTTTTTTCGGCTGGTAATTCCATCTTTAATGCCTGGACCGAGGAATTCTTTTCCGGGTTCCGAAGGCTTTTTTCCAACTGGACATTTGAGTACACCCTGTTTATACTTCTTGGTGTTCTCATTACGCGCTGGGTATGGCGTACCCATTGGGTACGGTTGCTCAGGGTGAAGGCCTACAATGAATGGGAAAGAAAAACCGGCACCCCAAAACCTTTTGTCCTGATGGGCCTCAAACATGAGTATCTGACGGCTTTTATGGTACTGGCCTTACTCAACCTGCTTTTCCTTGCCGTAAATATCATCGACATCCGCTGGGTATGGTTCCGGTTTTACGTACCAGCAGAATTCAGTCTCAAGGATTTTGTACATGAGGGTGTAGGCTGGCTGATCTTTAGTTTACTCGTTTCCATGGGGCTGATCCTTTTCTATTTCCGGGGCAACCTCAACTTATACCGGGATAACCGCAAGCTGAAAACCCTTGCGTATTTCTGGATCTTTCAAAATGCTATCCTAGCGGTTTCTGTGGTGATCAGAACTTTTTATTACATCGGTTTCCACGGCTTGGCACCAGGCCGCATTGGGGTGCTTATTTTCCTCACCATGGTTCTCCTTGGACTGTCTTCACTGGCATGGAAGATCGGCCATAATTATAACAATGCCTATGTAGTAAGGGTAAACACGCTTTTCGTGATCGGGGTATTGGGTGTATCGTCTCTCTTGCCCTGGAACCATATCATCCTACGCCACAACCTCGCCCATGGCAATGTTAATGAGATTGATGTGGACTATTACCTGGACCTGGATCCCCAGGTATACCCATTGGTATACGAAAACCTGGATATCATAGAAGCCCAGATCAAAGGGCATCAGAGAAATGCGCGAACCTGGATAAACTATAGTTCCCTTGAGGACTTTAGAGAAGCCTTGAGATGGCGTTCGGAAGCTTATCTGCGTCAGAGATCAAAGCGTAGCCTGGCTTCCTGGACCTATGCAGATCAAAAGGCTGTGATGGCCCTTACTGCATATACTTATTAGTGGTACAGGAAACGCAGTATATTTCGGATACCGGGTGATATTCCGCCACTGAACTTTTCCACCAAAGCTATTTTGTGAGCACGCGTTTGGGTGGGATAGGGGTAGATCTTGTTGAAGATGGCTCCTGCTCCCAGCCCCTGTTGTTTGGCCATAATCAGTTCCTGCACCATTTCTCCGGCATTGGGGGCCACAATGGTGCCGCCCAGCACTTTGCCATTGCGGGGCTTCCAGCGGCTTTTTTTCAGGAAGAGGATAACGTGTCCGTAACGGTAGTCCGAGGCAATGGCCCGGTCATCACCTTCCAGTTTAAAATCCACCACTTCATAAGGGAGACTGCGCTTTTCCATTTCTTCCTTGCTGAGGCCAAAAGTGGCTACTTGGGGATCGGTAAACGTGCACCAACTGAAATTGTCCAGATTGAACTTTTGCTTAAAGGGCCAGGGTATAAAAAAATTATTGAGTAAAATGGTGGTATGTAACTCAGCACCATGACTAAACAAAACGTTGTGGGCCGCATCACCGGCAAAAACAATATTCCGGTTACCCTTTGCCCTCAAGTAGTTATCTATCAGTGGCCAGTCTTTTTCCCGGTCCATTTTCACACCGGCCTTTTCCAGCTGTAAAGTGTCATAGGGGATATCCCGTCCTATGCCCACCAGAACGGCATCACAGGGTATTTCAATTTCTTTCCCTTCCTGATTTTTAAGCACGGCCGTCCGGCCATTTCGAAAAGCAACCAACTCCTGTCCCAGCCTGAAATCTATATCTTCCTTTTCCAGCTGTTGTTGCAACAGCGCTGAAACTTCAGGAAGTTCCTTCTTTAGGATACGGTCATTCTTTTCGAGCACCGTAACCTTTGAACCTAGCCGTGCAAAACACTGGCTCATTTCCAAACCGATAGGACCACCCCCGATCACCAGGAAATTCTCCGGAATAAAATCGATGTGGAAGAGGTTCTCGTTGGTGAAAATTTTCATCCTTTCCATGCCCTCCACCTGTATCCTGCGTGGTTTGCTACCGGTGGCCACCAGTATTTTCTTCGCCTGGTATTCCTGGCCGTTAACCTCTACCGCATTCCTGCCGGAAAAGGAGGCTTGTCCAATAAGCACGTCTATCCCCTCCTCTTTTTTCAGGTAGTCAGCACTTTCATGCTTGCGGATAATCTCCTGCCGGCTGTGTACATAGTCCAACACTCTACGGATGTCCGGCTTCCCGGATAGGGTATATCCGTAGGCTTCACTATCGCTTGCTTTTTTGAGAATGTCGGTAACGTGGATCAGTGCTTTGCTGGGGATGCAACCGGAATTAAGGCATTCGCCTCCAAAATTGTCCTTATCCTTATCGATCATCAACACTTTGAAACCGAACTGTGCCATACCAATTCCTACACCCAGTCCACCGGAGCCGGCTCCTATTACAATAATGTCATATCCGGTTTTCATACGCTGGCTTAAACGAAAAATTACCCTTTTACGAAGGGCCTGTACATAGCAAAAGGCTTAAAGGCTATCCATCAACTCTACAAAGAGATTGCTGAGCTTATCATCTGCTTCACCGGCTACGGCAATAATTTCTTCAATGTTTACGGGCTGCAGGTTATCAGGATCACATTCATCTGTAATAACAGACACCGCAAGGCAGGGAAGGTTCATGTGGTTGGCAATGATCACCTCCGGCACAGTACTCATCCCCACCATATCCGCTCCGATGATCTTCAGGTACCGATACTCGGCCCGGGTTTCCAGGTTAGGACCGGTAACGGAAGCATATACACCTTCCCTCACAGGAACCATTTGTCTACCGGCTATTTCTTTGAGCTTTGCAATAAGGTCCTTTTTGTAAGGCTCGCTCATATCCGGAAAGCGTGGCCCCAACACTTCCAGGTTAGGACCGGTAAGGGGATTAAAGGGCTGCAGGTTGATATGATCTTCAATGATCACCAGGTCACCTTTTCGGTACTGGAGGTTTACACCACCGGCCGCATTGGAAAGAAGCAGGGTTTGAATGCCGAGCATCTTCATCACCCGGATAGGGAAGGTAATTTCCTGCATGGAATGGCCTTCGTAAAAATGAAAGCGGCCCTGCATGGCCACAATTTTTTTACCGTTCACCTTACCGCAAATGAGGTGACCGGCATGGTACTCCATGGTAGCCACCGGAAAGTGTGGAATGTTCTTATAATTAATGGTTTCGAGTACCTCTATCTTGTCAATGAGCTTCCCTAAACCCGTGCCCAATACTACACCCACATCGGGATTATCGTACCCTCTGCGTTTAAGGAATGCGGTGGCTTCTTCAAGTTTATGGATCATAGGTCTGGAAATTTTTTGAGGTCATCAATAGTATCGAGATCAGTTTTTTCAGGCAGCAGTGCCCTGGAAAGCCCTTGTTTTTTCACTTGTGCCAAAGTTTGGTCAAAAACGCTTTCAGTACTCCAATCTACGTTTTCAAAGATATTCACCTTTTGGGAGAGGCCCAAGAGGTAATAACCACCATCATTAGCCGGTCCAATCACCACATTATGGTCTTCAAGCTTTCTAAAGGCTTCTTCAAGGGTTTGCGCATCCATTTCGGGGCAGTCACTACCAATGATCACTATTTTCTTATAGCCTTCATCAAAGCCCTTTACAAAGGCTTCGTGCATACGGGCACCCAGATCATTGCCATGCTGGAGCTTCTTCTCAAAATCCTGGGGGGACCAATTATCCTCCTGATTGATGAAATCTCCATAATACAATTGCCGGGCAGCATTTACGCCAAGAGCAGCCAAACGGGTTACTTCCAGCAATTTTTTGTAGATCTCAACGGCCTGGTGATGCCCCAGATCTTTTCCCAGCCTGGTTTTTACTTTGCCCTGGATAGGATTTTTGATAAAGATCAGCAGTAAGCGGTCGGACAATAGCGGCATCTTGAGTATCTAGTTTGGTATCGGATATTTTTTTCTTGTACAGTTTAAGGAGCTGTGCCTGGCTCTTTCCCATTTTATAATTCAGCCACACCAGGAAAAAAACCCACTGCAGGCGCAAGGGTCCGTTTTCTATATACTTGCGTGCCGAAGTTACCGTGGTACGGGGAATTATAGTAAAAGACCCGGCATTTTTTATACGATGAATGATTTCCTGATCTTCCAACATCAGGTGGTCATCGCGGTACCCGCCAATGCTTTTAAAACATTCCCGTTTTATAAAAAGACTTTGGTCCCCAAAGCGGAAATAATTCACATCAAAGCGGGTAAACCAGGCATTGGCTTTCAGGAACCAGTGATCATTGTCAAAAGAAAGACGGTAGCAGCCGGCATCAAAGCCTTCATCCAGCTTCTGCATGATATCATGAATAAAACCCTGCGGTGGACGAGTATCGGCATGCAAAAAGTAAAGAGTGTTATTCCCGGCCAGGCTTGCTCCAAAGTTCAACTGGCTTCCACGCCCCTTATAAGGAGCCTTTACAAAACGCACTCCTCTTTTCAGGACTTCAAAAGGGGTGAGGTCCGTGCTGCCACCATCGGAAACAATAATCTCCACCTTAAGGTCTTCGGTCTCGTGCAAGAGAAAATCCAGCAGGGAGCCTATGGTAGCTTCCTCATTAAAGGTGGGAATGATGATGGAAAAAGAATATTCCATTTTAAGGGTATCTTCAATAGTACGCTGAGACAGCATTAAATGTTTTAACGGAGCGAATAGACTTTTCCGGGATGGCTCTGCACCACACCTTTGAGTTCCAGGCTCATTAAAACGGTAAGCACTTTACCAATGGGCCATTCGGCACGGTAACCAATCTTATCCAGCTCCAGTTTACCGTTGGCCTCATTCAATATACGATGCAGTATTTTCTCCGGTTCATCCATCTCTATAAACAACTGCCTTTGCGGTTGAGCCTTTACTTCTAGCTCCTCCCATCCTAAAAGGTACTTCAGGTCTTCCACTCCACTTAATAAAGATGCTTTATTGGTCTTAATAAGATAATTGCACCCTTCTGAAAAAGTATCGTCCAACCTGCCCGGCACGGCAAAAACATCTCGATTATAGTTGTTGGCAATTTCGGCTGTAATAAGGGCACCACCCTTGCGGGCAGCTTCCACCACTATCGTAGCGTCACACATTCCGGCAATAATCCGGTTACGTTTGGGAAAATTCTCACGATCCGGGGGAGTGCCACTTATAAACTCACTAAGCAGGCTACCGCCTTCGTCCAGTATTTTTTGAGCGGTGTTTCTATGCAGGGCAGGATAAACGGTATCCAGTCCATGGCCAAGTATTGCCACGGTGAGAAGCTTATGCTGTAAGGCTGCTTTATGACTGGCAATGTCAATTCCGTAGGCCAGCCCGCTTACCACCAGGGGTTTAAAAGGCTGCAGACTTTTTATAAAGTTGTTGCAAAAGTTCTTGCCATAGTCGGTAGCATTACGCGAGCCCACCATAGCCAGAGCTCTTTGTTCATTAAGCAGGGTTTTTCCTTTCTGGTAGAGCATCACCGGCCCATCCTCACACAGCTTAAGTCGCCTGGGGTAATTTTTGTCCAGGTAAAAGAGCGGGGTGATGTCATTTTTCAGGATGAAGTCTATCTCCTCTCCGGCCCGATGCAAAACCTCTTGTTCTGAAATACTCTTCGCAGACTTGGCACCGATACCCGGTACTTTCTGAAGAAGGCTGCGTTTCTCTTTGAATACGGCCTCGGCACTACCGCAATGGGCCACCAGGCTCCTGGCATTAATGGTACCCACCCCGGGAATGAGGGTAAGGCCGATACGATATAAAAGATCGCTATTCACCAGGAAAATTTACAAAAATCCGGTAAATAGCGATCGTTCGTTGAAAGTCTTATTTATCAGCGTACTATAACCAGCTTTCGCTCCAGCGTACCTGCATCCGTCCGAACATTCAGGACATGAGTGCCACCGGACAAATGTGAAACATCCATAGAATAACGTCCGCTGCCTTCCTCATTGAATTGTATCGGCAAAGCTTGACCTGCTATATTGGAGATAGTGATCTCCTGTACGTGTACCGGATTTTCAAAAGTGAGCTGGGCATGATCCTGGGCAGGGTTCGGATACAAGGCCACAGCAGCTCCGGATAGCTCATCCGTGGAAAAGATAGCCGCTACATCAACGTAGGTAATATGGTTCATATAGGTCATTCCACCTCCATTATTGGCGTGAGTAAATTCCCCTCCGATATAAAGGTTATTATTCATGTACACCAAACTGTTAACGGTAGAGTCCAGCACACCGAAACCACCTACCCAGCCATCTTTGTAATGCAAAAGGTTACGGCCATTGGTACCAAATCCCGGATACACGATATTGCCTCCTATGAATAATCCGTAGGGGGTACTTTCCAGGGCCTTTACACTTTGGGATTGCAGGTTGGTTTGCCAGCTAAATTGCCAGGACTCTCCAATTACCCTGGTCCATTGACTACCGTCAAAATACCCAACAGCAAAGGTGTCCTGTTGGCTGGAGCTCAACAGCTGACAACCGGCAAAAAGATTACCATCATGGGTTTCCAGGGCATAAACGGTGTTGGTTACTCCATTAGCCAGGGTGGAAAACTGGGTACCATCCCAGGCAGCAACCCTGTTGTAGGTGACTCCGTCTATTTGCTCAAAAGCTCCTCCCAGTATAAGTTTACCATTGTGTACTGTTAACGAATGCACCGGGGCATTGGGTGTGCCTATACCTACCCATTCAGAGCCATCCCACTTGGCAAAGTTCTGGAACATGCTAGTAGCATTGATCTTACTCCTGAACCACCCCGCAGCATATAACTCATTATTATAAACCTCTAAGTCATACACTATGTTGGGTAAGGCACCTATGTAAAAGTCTCCGATACTACTCCATTGCGAGCCATCCCACATAGCTACACTGGAACCTATACCTGTACTACCTGCCTGCCAGATGTCACCAGCAACCACTATATTACCATTCCACTCCAGCATATCATGCACATCGTGCTCTACCCCAGTTCCGCCAAAGGGTACCCAGTCAAAACCTGCAATCCCGGATATCCAGTTTCCGATACTACCAGCCGCAACGGTTCCAGCCGTATCAAAGGTACCGGCTGCCAGCAAATCACCTGAGCTTAGGGGTATAATGGTATTTACATTTCCATCTATACCCGCTTTCATACTCTGGAAGTTTTGAATGGCGGGGTAACCCGGTTGTATCCAGGCCAGCTCCTCCGGGGTAAAACCACTTTGGCCAACCCAACCGTTAAGCTCCTTCATTTCCATATCCAGGAGGTAGGCGTAGTTCATTTCACGGCTGATCTTGCGGGCCAAAGGATCATGACCACTGGTCTTGATAAGATACCCTACCGCACAATACGTATTATAGGGATCTATGAAAACCGGTTGCCGCTTTGCGTGGTACAGGTTTTTTGGGAAAACCCCCGCTTCAGCATATTGGGCCAGGTGTTGCAAGGCCGTAAGGCGGTTCTGCTTCTGCTTGTTGTTCAGGTGATCAGTAGGTCTTTCACTCAATATACGGTGTACCCAAAAAAGATGGGTTTGAATGGGATTTTCCTCAGCCGGGAGTTCAAATATCTCAGGAGGTAAATTTTTCTCATACGCCCACCTTTCATTGACATCCTTAAGGGATTCATAAAGGTTCTGGGCTTGCATACTGGCAGCGCCAATTAGGGTAAAGACGAAAAGAAGTACTCGTGTTTTCATAATTTATGCTTTTCAAATTAGATGCAAAAGGAAGGAAGAGGGTTGCGTAAAAGGATTTCATAAAAGTAAAGCAACCTTATTTACCTTTAATGCATCATAGGTTAAACCACAATTTGCATTGGTTCCAGACGAACTTATAAAGGCCTGCCAAAAAGGGAAAACTGAAGCTCAAGGTGAGCTATACCGTCTTTTTTACCGTAAAATGTACGGTGTATGCCTTTATTATTCCAAAGACGAAACGGAGGCCATGGACCACTTGCAGGATGGTTTCATCCATCTTTTCCAAAAGATAAAAAAATATTCCTTTCAAGGTTCTTTTGAAGGATGGACGCGAAGGGTGTTTGTGAATTTGATTTTACAGAAGTACCGAAGCAGGAAGTTGTTGTACCCCACCGGGCTGGAAACTTTATCCGCAGAGGACTTCAGCTATGAAAGCATTATTGAGGATATTACAGCAGCGGACCTTCTGGAAATGGTGAGAGAGCTTTCTCCCCAGTACAGGCTGGTATTTAACCTGTTTGCGATTGAGGGGTTCTCACATAAGGAGATTGCGGAAAAGTTAAACATAACAGAGGGTACTTCCAAAAGTAATTTATCGAGGGCCCGTACATTATTGCAGGAAAAAGTAAGGGAGCGATTCCCTGAAAGTTACAGAATGAAGAGCAATGGAAAATAAAGAGAATCTAGACGAGCTTTTCAGGACGAAATTCAACGATCTGGAAGCAGAACCGCCTTTTGACAGCTGGCCGGACATCAAAGGTCGTCTGGCCCGGAAAGAGCGTAAAAAACGAATGGCTTTCTGGCGCTACAGCAGCGTGGCAGCGGCAGTGTTACTGGCTTTCTTTTCCGGTTATTTTTACCAGGGCTGGAACACCATGCCCAACCGCCAGCTAAAGGAAACCGGCCGACCGGACATGGTCTTGCCTGAACAGCAAAAACCACAAAATACAAAGCCCGGTTTTGTGAATGAAACAACTCCCTCCGAGGAAATAGCTCCGGCTCCTAAAAAGAGCCCTGAAAATTCAGGGTTCAGCCGCAGCCAGAGGAATATTGCCTCTGAAAGTATGAAAACCAAAACTCCGGGAAATGCGGTTAAGGCGGGTTCGCTTACAGAAGGCATCGCAGAAAATACACCCGTAGGCACTGATCATGAAGAACCCATTTTGAGGGAGGATAACTCATCCGTGGCCTTCAACGCTTCTCGGGAAGAAAATGAATCAGCCAAAAGAGCAGCTGGCAAACTCCAGGGTTTCCTTACTTCTCCAAATTCCGGGAACAACAACTCAGAAGAAACCAATAGTGATATCCTGGTAATTTCTCCTGAGGAAATGAAGCTTCTGGCCGAAGGCCATACCACAGAGAAGCGGAAGGGCTATAAACGAACCTCAGGTATTGAGCTTTCGGTACTGGCCGGACCCACCGTGCCTTTTATGGATGTCAGTGTGAAGGATCAAAATGCCTCCACTCAGAACAACATTCGGAATGAGCAATTGGAAAACACCTATGCAACCGGTATGAAAGTGCTGATCCGCAACGATCGTAACTGGGAGTGGCAGGCAGGGCTTATGGTGAACAATTGGATACAAAACAGTAATAATGTGCTTCTCAGCAGGCCGGCTCCATCCTCCATTACTTCTAACCCGAATAATGTAACCAGTTCTGATGTGAACGGGTTTACCTCCCTGGGTAACGTTTCTTTTACCGAAGATGCCAGTAAAGTAGTTTCGCCTACCGGTGATCTTACCCAGTATTACCTGGTGCCCAATATTGGCCAGGAATACCAGTTTGTGGAGGTTCCCATAGGTGCCGCTTATTACTTACTCAACGGCCGGTTTGAGATGAAACTCCAGGCCGGTTTTAACGCGCGTATACTTTCCCACAGCAATGTTTACCTGGAATACCCGGATGGCAGCACCAGTGATTATGACGGTTTACGACCCAACGATTTGTCCCTTCAGCTAAGTACAGGGCCAGGTTTTGCCTACCGCATAACTCCCAAGCTAAGGTTCCGTTTAGATCCTATGGTCTATTATGGAGTTACCCCAATCAACCGGGGCAATGATGTTGAGACTTACTATCATCAACTCCTGTTCTTTTCGGGGATTTCGTACCGGTTTTAATTGTAGTTACTGGCTTTTTGTATATTTGGAGGTTACATGGAACCAACTATTGACAAATACATAAGTCGTTTGCTGTTTGATCACGAATGTGTGGTAGTTCCCGGTTTAGGGGCTTTCCTTACCCGTTATCACCCAGCCGAGATCAATCACGCCACCCACATGATGCGCCCACCTTCCAGCCGGGTATCCTTTAATGCACGTATCCGTGAGAATGACGGTTTGCTGGCCAAGTACATCAGCATTTATGAAAACCGCCCGTACAGTGATGCTTTGGAAAGCATTGCTATTCACGTTCGTGGATGGAAACGTATTTTGAAAACCGGAAAGAAAGTAAACCTTCCCGGAGTTGGCCGCCTGTATCTTGATAAAGAGGAAAAAATACAGTTTAACCCTGCCATTGACGTAAATTACGACAAGTCTTCTTTTGGGCTGGGTATTTTCCGCTCTCCTGCAGTACAGCGTGAAATGGAGATCAAGAAGTCTGTTCAACGGGCCATCGATATTCATATTCCCGCCAGAACCCAAAAGGAACGTGAGAAAAGAAATTTACCCTTGCTGCGCTGGGCTGCTGTTCTTGCCCCCTTCATTGCCCTTGGTATTGCAGCAGGAGTATACCTGAACAACAACCCCAATCCCTTGAGCAACTTTGCCAGTTTTTATCCATGGAGTTATTCCTCAGAGGATCGTGCAGAGCAGCTTAAGGAAACAATACCCGTTACAGAGGAAACGGTGAGCGCACCTTCCTCCAACGAAACGGAAATAAACACAGCTCCTGAAACCACCATAGATGAACCCATTAAGAAGGTGGTGGAAACTCCCATTAACCAAAGCTCTTACCATATTGTGGTAGGCTCATTTAAGGAAAAGGAGAATGCTGAGCATTATATCAAGGAACTTCAGTCCAGAGGCTTTGACGCCTACCTGGCCAATGGAGACAGGCGCTTTCATCGTGTAGCCGTGGGTAACTTCGCCTCGCATGAGCTGGCCACTACTGAGCTTTCCAAGGTGAAAAGTCAGATAAGTTCAGGAGCCTGGGTTTATTCTAATTGACTTAATTTTGCCGGAAATTCGTCCGGATGAAAGCTAAAACACCCAGTGATTCTCTTACCATAGTAACGGAAATCGTTCTTCCCAACGATACCAACAATCTCAAAAACCTGTTTGGAGGGCGATTGCTCAGCTGGATGGATCGCGCTTCAGCCATTGCGGCCCATCGCCACTGCAAGCGTATTGTGGTGACCAGCTCCGTAAACAACGTTTCCTTTAACCAGCCTATTCCCCAAGGCAGTATTGTAACCCTTGAAGCCCGGGTTTCCCGTGCATTTACTTCCAGCATGGAGGTTTTTGTGGATGTTTACATTGAAGACCAAACCGTTGCAGGCAAAAAGGTGAGGGCTAACGAAGCCATCTATACTTTTGTAGCCGTTGATCAATTGGGAAACCCTATCAACGTTCCCGCCCTGATCCCCGAAACGGAACTGGAAAAGAAACGTTATGAGGGTGCTCTTCGAAGAAGACAACTGGCCCTGATACTTTCCGGAAAAATGAAACCCAGCGAAGCTTCGGAACTGAAGGCACTTTTCTTTTCACCGGAAGAAATAGCCAATTTAGAGAACCACGAAAACAAGGGTAACGATAAGGCTTAGGTAAACCAGGTCTTTCATCCACCACTTATTTACGTACTGCACCAGGTTGGACAGGAATACCGCTACCGGGAAAGCCATGATAATTTCCCCCGCCCAGGGACTTTGAATGGGGATAAAAAGCGCTAGCCCCAAAACAAGCAGTGCGGCATTGAAATTCAAGAACTGACGCTTTTGGATTTTTGCATGATTCAGTGCCTTAATGTACTCCAGTAGTGACATGAGTACCGCTATTGTCAGGAAGAAGTAGGGCCATATAGCCATAATATCCAAATCCAGGGTGCTTAACCGGTACTGTATAAGCATCTCCCAGAGCACCTCCTTGAAGGATTGATCAGTAAAGAAAAAATATCCCGTATACATCAGAAAGTAGAACGCGGCCAGACCTACCACCGGAATAATTACTGAACGGAGGTTAAAGTGCCCGAATAGTATGACCGACACCCAACATACCACCAGGAACACCAGGATGGGAGGAAAAAAAACTGACCCAATACCGGTAAGAAATCCAATGTTAAAAATAATCTGTAAAACCCCGCTACCAGCCGTTATCAGCGAAAGCACCTGACCTATAAGCAGAATGAGCAAAGGTAAAATAAGCAATACTGAGGGGTAATTTTCATAGCATCCGAAAAGCCATAATACTATGGACAATATGGGTATCATATAGTGGTGTCCCTTTAAAAAACCCTGACGGATCAACAGGCCGTTAAACCAGGTACTGTACAAGGGAATGAGCAATGTAACACTGAGCCTGAACACAAAAGGACTTATGGTAACTGACCATCCGCCTATGAATAATTCAGCCGGGGTATACAGGTGAAGGAAAGATGCAACACCTACCACCATAAAAGACATCAGCAAGGCCGAAGCGAGCGATTGTACGGTTAAGTTATTGAATAGCCTTGCCAGCATACGTCTTTTTATCTAATTTTGGCAGCAAATTACTGAAAATGCAATTCAAAGATATCGTAGAAGGACTGGGAGATTTTTTTGAGTGGACCTTTGGGATCTTACCCATCCTGGGAAATATTCCCAACATCCTGTTTCTTCTTATTGGCTCTGTATTATTCCTTTATTGGATGATGGAGATGCGTAAGCACTCCAAGGCTGGTGAGAACTAGAGATCGTAACCGATATCTCTTCTGAACGTAATTCCTTCAAAGCACACTTTTTTGATGGAGTTATAGCTTTTTTCCAATGCCTCTTGCCTGGTTGAACCATAGGAAGTAAAAGCCATTACCCTTCCTCCGCTGGTTACTACATCCTGCCCTTCCAGTTTAGTACCTGCATGGAACACCATGCTCTCCTCTACATTTTGCAATCCGCTTACAACTTTACCCTTGGCGTATGAGCCCGGGTAACCTTCAGACACCACCATTACAGTGGTAGCCATCCGCTCATCCTCTTCAATACTTACTTCATTCAGCCTCCTTTCACCAGTTGCCTTCAGGATTTCCACCAAATCATTTTTTATCCTGGGAATAACCACTTCTGTCTCAGGATCACCCATTCGCACGTTGTATTCGATCACGTAGGGCTCATCTCCTACCTTGATCAACCCCAGGAAAACAAAACCCTTATAGTCCATACCGCGATTGCCAATTCCCTTAATGGTAGGTTTTACGATCCTTTCCTCCACTTTGTCCCGGAGCTCCCGGGTAACGAAAGATACCGGAGAAACGGCTCCCATGCCACCCGTATTGAGACCTGTGTCTCCTTCACCAATGCGCTTGTAGTCCTTCGCTACGGGAAGCCAATGGTAGTTTTTTCCATCGGTAAGAATGAATACGGAAAATTCAATGCCGTCCAAAAATTCTTCGATGACCACCTTACGGCTGGCTTCCCCGAATTTTCCGGAAAACATAGCTTTTAGCTCTGTTTTGGCCTCCTCAATATCATTCAGGATCAACACACCTTTTCCTGCGGCCAGGCCATCTGCCTTTAAAACGTAGGGAGGTTTAAGCTCATCCAAAAAGCCATAAGCTCCTTCCAGGTCTTCTCCGGTAAAAGATTGATAACGAGCAGTAGGAATATTATGCTCCACCATAAAGGCCTTGCAGAAATCCTTGCTTCCTTCCAACTGCGCGGCATTCTTGTCAGGGCCGATCAACAGAATATGTTTGAGGTCTTCACGCTGCCTAAAATAATCGCTTATGCCATTCACTAAAGGATCTTCCGGTCCAACCACCACCATGTCTATTTTCTCGTTCAGGCATAGTTCAGCTACATCATCAAAGTTAACGGGGTTTACCGGTACATTTACAGCTATTGATGCGGTACCGGCATTGCCCGGAGCTACAAAAAGAGCCCTGCAAAACGGACTCTGTTTAATTTTCCAGGACAACGCATGTTCGCGGCCTCCGCTTCCTAAAACAAGAATGTTCATGTGGTTTTTTCTTTGCTGCAAAAGTAAAACTATCCCTCAAAGCGGCCTTCAAAAAACCCGCTTTCAACATTTTACAGGAACCAGGGTTTATTGCCTATGCTCGAATGGCTCAGAAATAGGTATTTGCAGGCTGTGAATTCCATTGCCTTTTATCCGTTCATCATCTCTACGCTTTTTATAGGCCTGAGCCTCATCATCATTATTTCCGGTACCAGGTCAACCGATGAATGGCTGCAAGAGGTGCTACCCATTTTTAAAGAATCAGAGGCCGAGACCGCCCGTGAACTTTTAAGTGTCCTCATTGGAGGGATGTTCACTTTAACCGTTTTTAGCTTCTCCATGGTGATGGTGGTATTAAGCCAGGCCGCCAACAACTATTCACCCAAGGTACTGGACGGTCTTTTAAAAGATAAAAGGCCACAGTTTATTCTTGGTTTTTACGTTGGGGGACTCCTTTTTTGCCTTCCGCTTTTGCTGAACCTCACCGATTCCCGGGAAGATGCATCCATTTCCATAACCGGGGTTTTTCTGGCCCTTGTTTGCGCTATTACAGACCTTTTTCTTTTCATACGCTTTATACACTATGTATCGAGCAGCGTGAAGCCTGCCGAAGTGAGCCGCTCCATTTACAAACGGACCTATGAACGCTGGAAGGAGCGTGATTCAAAATCATCGGAAAGGGAATATCTTAATGAACCTTTTGAAACGGAATTGTCATTTATCAGTGAAACAGCCAACCGCTCTGGTTATTACCAGGGGGTTAATGAAAAGCGGCTCCTTAAATTATGTATCGAAAACAATATCACCGTAAAAGTTTGCCCGCAAATTGGGGATTATGTTCTGAAAAACTCTCCTCTTTTTAAAATTTCCGGAACCTGGGAACCGGACAAGAAATTACTGGACCGTCTCCATGAAGCCTTCCTTTTTTATAATATCGAGGATATTGAGAACAATATTTTTTATGGGTATCGCCAGTTAACAGAAGTAGCCGCCAAAGCTTTGAGTCCAGGCATTAATGATATTGGCACGGCCCGCATCTGCATTGATTTCCTTATTGACCTGCTTAGTATGTTTACGCGTAAACCTCTGCATTATGGTGTGAAGGATGAAAAGGGTGAGATACGCATCATCTACCGGCCCATTACGCTGCACGACCTATTTGAACTTTGCCTGGACGAGATCCGTCTTTGTGGGCGCACCGATAAGAATATTATGGACTCACTCATCCACGGTTGCATACTGCTATTGGGACAAGATAATGAAAGCGTGGAAATGCAAAAAGAAGTGCTTGGATTTGCCCAAAAAATACGGCATGACCTGGAGTGCGGAAAATACCTGGAGGATACATCCTATCTGCTTGAGCAGTACAATAGCAAATTACAGCCGCTTTTTTCCACAGCTAACCTCTGAATGAGCTGTTATCAATCTCAAAAATCGCTTGATGGGCAAGGGTTTTGGCACACTTCCTTTAAGTACGGTATTTCAGTGTATTAATATGTAAAAAACCTACATTTGCCCTGCAAATACCTTATTGATATCTATTATGTCTGAAAAATTCAAGAAGCAAATCGATGCTTTTATGGAAGGTGTTAAAGCCAAGAACCCTAATGAGCCTGAATTCATTCAGGCCGTTGAGGAGGTGGCAGAAACCGTAATCCCATTTATCGAGGCAAACCCCAAGTACAAGGAAGCACGCATATTGGAGCGTATTGCAGAACCTGAGCGTGTGATCATGTTTAGGGTACCCTGGCTTGACGACCAGGGCAATGTACAGATCAACCGTGGTTTCCGGGTAGAATTCAACTCCGCGATCGGACCGTATAAAGGTGGCCTTCGCTTTCACCCCAGTGTAAACCTCTCTATCCTTAAGTTCCTGGGATTTGAACAGATCTTTAAAAACTCCCTTACTACGCTGCCAATGGGTGGTGGTAAAGGTGGCTCTGATTTTGATCCCAAGGGAAAATCCGACAATGAAGTGATGAAATTTTGCCAGTCATTTATGACCGAGCTTCAGCGCCACATTGGCCCTGATACGGATGTACCTGCTGGTGATATTGGTGTAGGTGGCCGTGAGATCGGCTATATGTTTGGCCAGTACAAACGTCTGCGCAATGAGTTTACCGGTGTACTTACTGGTAAAGGCCGCAACTGGGGAGGTTCATTGATCCGTCCCGAAGCCACTGGTTATGGAGTGGTTTATTTTGCCGCTGAAATGCTGGCTACCAAGAACGATGCGTTGGCCGGTAAAACGGTTGCCGTTTCAGGATCGGGTAACGTTGCCCAGTTTGCCATTGAAAAGGCTACCCAACTGGGAGCCAAGGTGGTTACTGCGTCTGATTCCTCCGGTTTCATCTATGACAAGGAAGGTATCCACGCAGACAAGCTGGAGTTCCTGAAAGAACTGAAGAACGTAAAACGCGGCCGTATCAAGGAATACGCTGAGAAGTTCGGTTGTGAGTATCACGAAGGCAAAGAGCCCTGGGGTGTTCCCTGTGACATTGCCTTCCCATGTGCTACCCAGAACGAGATAGACGGTGAGGAAGCTAAAATGCTGTTGAAAAATGGTGTGATGTGCGTAGCGGAAGGAGCTAACATGCCCTGTACTCCAGCTGCCATAGAAGCATTCCACCAGGCTAAGATCCTTTTCTCTCCGGGCAAAGCATCCAATGCAGGAGGTGTGGCCACTTCCGGTTTGGAAATGTCGCAAAACAGCCTTCGTTTGTCATGGACACGTGAAGAGGTGGATAGCAAGCTGCACAGTATTATGCAGGACATCCATCATGCCTGCCGCCATTATGGTAAGGAAGACGGTGGTTTTGTGAACTACGTTAAAGGAGCCAATATTGCCGGATTTGTTAAAGTTGCTGATTCCATGCTGGATCAGGGACTGGTTTAATTACCGGTAACTCCCATAAAAAGAAAAACCGCGCTTATAGCGCGGTTTTTTTTATGTTTTGAAGTTGGGTTTTTATTCTCCTTTTCGCTGTACCACTTTAGGCACCCGGAAATAGTCAGTGTCGCGGTCCGGTGCATTCTTCAGAGCTTCTTCCCTGGTAGATTGTTCCACCACCACATCTTTGCGTAGGGGAGCTTCCTCATCCGTCATATAAACTAAAGGCTCCACGCCCTCCAGATCAAGCTCATCGATCTTTGCCACGAAGCCCAGTATTTTATCCATATCGGCTACCATACTCTCCTTTTCTTCCTCGGTAAATTCAAGGCGTGCAAGGTGAGCCAGCTTTTCTACTTCTTTCTTATCGATCTTCATACGGCAAAAGTAATTTATTCGTGGTTCAAAACCATTTCCGGCTTTCTGTATTCTCGCAACTCTCTGGAAATTAAAAGATAACTCTCCTCCCTTAAACGATCTATTTCTGCCTCCGATTGCTCCTGTGGTACCAGGAAAGGACTTATTACCGCCCGGCAAACCCCGGGATAACCTTTAAAAAGTTCAAACGGAAGATGCCGCTTATTATCGGGATAGGTAACGGGAATGATCGGTATATTCTTTTCCACTGCCAACCGAAAAGCACCGTTCTTAAACGGAGCAAGATCCACCTCATATTTGGGCACACCACCTTCGGGATAAATACAAACCCCAATACCTTCATCAATCTTAACCGCTGCACGATCAAATACATCCCTTCTGCTCCTGAGGCTACTGCGATCTACCAATAAATTGGTTTTACGGTAGAAATAGCCGAAAAGGGGGAATTTGGTGAGTTCTTTTTTACCGATAAAAAGAAAGCAATTGGGAAACAGTGCCAAGGTCATCATGATGTCTATCATACTGGTATGATTGGCGCATATAATATAGACCTTCTTTTTATCCGGGCGTTCACCCCACTTCGCGCGCGGCCATAAACCAGTCCAGATCAGGACTATCCATGCCCATGCCCTGGCAAAAACAAAAAACCGCGGATACCATTCAGGCTTAAGGGAAGTGACAAAAATAAAAGGGTACAAAAGCAGGATAGCCACGGCTATACCGAGGTAAAACCATAGTTTCCATAAAAAAACAAAAGGCGCCCCTATCCATTTCACGGCACAAAAGTAAACTTTTGATCAGGCTTCTTACTTTTGGCAATCACAAATTACTAGTATGGCACGTATTCTAACCGGAATCCAAAGTAGTGGCAAACCTCACCTGGGCAATGTGCTGGGAGCAATATTACCCGCCATTGAACTATCTGAGCAAAAGGATAACGAATCCTATTTTTTTATTGCTGATATGCATTCCCTTACCACCATTAAAGATGGTGAAACCCGAAAGAGCAATGTATACGAGATTGCAGCGGCATGGCTGGCCTTTGGGTTTGATACGGATAAAAATGTGTTTTACCGGCAGAGTGACATCCCCCAGGTAACAGAGCTTACCTGGTACCTCAATTGCTTTACCCCTTACCCTATGCTCGCCAACGCTCATTCATTTAAGGATAAAAGCGACCGCCTCTCAGACGTAAATGCAGGCTTGTTTGATTACCCCGTTCTGATGGCAGCAGACATATTGCTATACGATGCCAACCTGGTGCCGGTGGGCAAGGATCAGCAGCAGCACCTGGAGATGACCCGTGATATGGCCGGGGCCGTAAATCATCAAACCAACCAGGAGCTTTTGGTAGTACCTGAAGCCTATATTCAACCTCACGTAATGACTATTCCGGGCACCGATGGACAGAAAATGAGTAAGTCCTATGGCAATACACTGGATCTTTTTGCGCCTAAAAATCAGCTGAAAAAGCAGGTAATGAGTATTGTTACCGACAGTACTCCTCTGGAGGAACCCAAAAATCCTGACACCTGTAATGTTTTTGCCATTTATTCACTCGTAGCCGATGAGCACAGTATTGCGGAAATGCGCAAAAATTATGAAGCCGGAGGTTATGGCTACGGTCACGCCAAAAAGGACCTTTTGAACCTGTTGTTGGAAAAATTCGAAGAGCCGCGTACCCGTTTTGACCATTACATGGCTAATCCCCATCTTATTGATGAAGAACTAGCTAAAGGGGCAGCCAAGGCAAAGCCTGTTGCTAATGAAGTTTTGAGCAGATTACGCAAAGCCCTGGGCTTTGCCGCCAATTAATCATTTAGCTTAAGAACCGCCAGGAATGCCTGTTGGGGAATCTCCACATTACCCACCTGGCGCATCCGTTTTTTACCGGCTTTCTGTTTTTCAAGCAGCTTACGCTTACGCGAAATATCACCTCCGTAACACTTGGCAGTAACATCCTTACGCAAGGCACTGAGGGTTTCACGGGCTATGATCTTGGCCCCGATGGCTGCCTGTATGGCGATCATAAATTGTTGGCGCGGTATCAGCTCCCTGAGCTTCTCACACATCTTTTTACCCAGGTCGTAGGCATTGTCCCTATGAATAAGGGCGGACAAGGCATCCACCGGATCACCGTTCAGCATGATGTCCACCTTTACCATTTCCGTTTCACGGTAACCAAGTGGGTGGTAATCCAATGAAGCATACCCCCGGGAAATGGTCTTGAGTCGATCGTAAAAATCAAAAACGATTTCTGTGAGGGGCAGGTCAAAACTCAATTCAACCCGTTCAGAAGTCAGGTAAACCTGGTTTTTCAGTATTCCCCTTTTCTCGATGCAAAGGTTCATGATACCTCCAACATAATCGGATTTAGTAATAATCTGGGCCTTTATATACGGTTCTTCAATATGATCCAGCGTGCTCGGATCCGGGAACTCTGAAGGGTTATTTATAATGATCTCCTTTTCCGGATTCTTCTTCAGATAGGCCCGATAAGATACGTTGGGAACGGTAGTGATCACCGTCATGTCAAACTCACGCTCCAGTCTTTCCTGAACGATCTCCATATGTAACATTCCCAGGAAGCCACAACGAAAACCAAATCCCAATGCAGCAGACGATTCCGGCTCAAAGGTGAGTGAAGCGTCATTCAGTTGCAGTTTTTCCAGGGAGGCCCGCAATTCCTCAAAGTCTTCTGTATCCACCGGGTAAATTCCCGCAAATACCATGGGCTTCACGTTCTCAAACCCGGCAATAGCTTCTTTGGCAGGTTTTTCCATAGCAGTAATGGTATCCCCTACTTTAACTTCCTTAGCCTGTTTAATTCCTGATATTATGTATCCAACGTTGCCCGCGCTAATCTCCTTCCGGGGCTCCTGCTTTAGTCGTAGTACACCAATTTCATCCGCACCATACTGGTGACCGGTAGCCATGAACTTTACAGCTTCTCCGCTGCGGATCCTGCCATTTACAACTTTAAAGAAGGCTTCAATACCACGGTACGGGTTATATACCGAATCAAAGATCAGCGCCTGAAGAGGTGCATCCGGATCTCCTACCGGAGCAGGGATGCGTTGCACTACGGCTTCCAGTATTTCGGATATCCCCATACCAGTCTTGGCACTAGCTGGGATAATATCACTTTCATCGCAACCTATGAGATCAATAATCTGATCTTTGACCTCCTCAGGGTTGGCACTGGGTAGGTCAATTTTATTCAATACGGGAATTATTTCCAGATCGTGTTCCAGCGCCAAATAGAGATTGGAAATAGTTTGGGCCTGGATGCCCTGAGCAGCATCTACCACCAGTAAGGCTCCTTCACAAGCTGCTATGGCCCGGGATACTTCATAGGAAAAGTCCACGTGGCCTGGAGTATCAATAAGGTTAAGGGTAAACTCACCCTCACCGTTCTTATAAACCATTTGTATAGCATGGCTCTTTATGGTAATACCTCTCTCCCGTTCCAGGTCCATATCATCCAAAAGCTGATCCTTCTTATCCCGGTCAGAGATGGTTTGGGTAGACTCCAGCAAGCGATCGGCCAGAGTACTTTTTCCATGATCAATGTGCGCTATAATGCAAAAGTTGCGGATATTCTTCATTCGTTCAATAAGATCAAGCCTTCTCTAAAGCTGCGAAATTAAGGGAAAAACGTCACACCCTATCGAATAATGAATGAATAGCGTATGTTTGTGCAAAGGACACTTATTAACAGTTTCGAAAAAACAGGCAAGGCCCACCTTCACTCATTCCCTTCTAAGTTTTAGGGAAATAGGTTTGTGGTTTATTAACAATGAGGTAATTTTAACGGTCCATTCAGAAAAAAATTCGTCATAAGTATGAAAAAAGTCTTATTCCTGCTCACTTTTATTTTTGCACTTGGTGCATTTTATACAGCCAAAGCCTCTCACGTGGCGGGCGCTGACATTACGTACCAGTATATCGGTGACAAAACCGGAAACCCCATGGATTATATTGTCCAAGTGCGGATCTACAGAGATACAGAAGGTACTACCTGGACGGTAGACCCCTTGACATTAAATGTTGAATCTGCTACCTGTAGTAAATCATTTACCGTGGATCTTCCCATGATCCCTTTCCCCCCCAATGCTAATGATGCTAACGGAGGCGGTTACATTCCCGGTTATGAATTATGTGGTGACACCGCTGCTACAGACAGCTTACGTTTTGTTCAATTTCTTTACCGTGATACTGTAAGACTTGACGGATTGTGTACGGACTGGGTTTTCTGGTATGAGGCCCAGTGCTGCCGAAACTCAGCTATTGATAACCTGGCTGATCTGAATACCCTCTTGTTAGTAGGCCGCCTCAACAATACCCTGGGGCCCAATAACTCAGCCGATTTTAATACGGGTGCGGTTAAGCTTTTCTGCAAGAACCGCAAATTTGAATGGTCGCAGGGAGCTTCAGATATAGATCCTAATGATGAATTATTATTTGCTTTAGCCAACCCTCTTGAAGGGGCCTACCCTGGGACTCTTGTCGGGTATAATGCCGGTTATTCGGCTGATGAACCGATGACCACCATAAACGGCTTTAAACTCGATTCCTTAACCGGGGTATCAACCTTTACACCGGCCAAAAAAGAGTTTATTGTTTTTAAAATTACCGTACAGGATTACCGGTTTAACCCTGCCAACGGCCAAAAAGTACTCGTGGGTGAAGTGATGCGGGAAATCCAGATCCCGGTGGTGAACGAATGTGGATCTACCAACTCTTTTGAAACCGGCCCGCGACTGAACCTGAACGCTTTTGGGCAAGATCTTCAGGAGATAAATGTAGCAGACATCCAGGATATTCTTGACGCAGCCGGACTGGACACCGCTTCCAACCCTCCGCCCGTCAATAATGGTGTTCCTGATTTCACTAAAAGACAAATCCCCATTATCACCTCCTATAGCTGTTTTGATACAGTGGTACGACTGAACTTTGACCCTAAATACCTTCCTATCTGCAACTCTATCGATCCTACAGACTTTCGTATTGTAGGCCCTGATACGGTTTTACGGCCGGTGGTTCGCCTGGATAAGCACTGTAATAAATTTGCAGGACAAACGGCTTCAGACTCACTGGACCTGATCCTGGAAAAACCCTTTGACATTAACGGACGCTATATCCTTTTTACCAAAACCGGTAACGATGGTAACGTTTTAACCGATGAGTGCGGCTTTGAGTTAGGGGGTAACTTTATAATGATCATTGATGTGAACGACTGCCCACCATTATTCTATACCGTAGAAAATGTTACCGTGCGGGACGACAGGGACATCCAGGTGGACTGGAAGGTGAACCCTGAATATTTTGCCAAGGGAGCTGAAACAGTTTTCAGTGCCTGGGCGATACTGAAGAGAAATACCTCTGCGGGCGGTGGGTTCTATCCGCAGGATTATGTGGATCTTCATACGGCCCGTACCTGGATAGACGCTTTTGTTACGGAAGAAGAACTGGATAATGTGAGCTATGAATACGCTATTCAACTCATTCAGAATGGGGAGGCATTGGCTCCACAAAATCAGGTTAGCAGTATCCTGCTGCAAAACCAACCTCTATCCAACGGTTTCATACCCTTTAGCTGGAATACCTATACCGGCTGGAATGACCCACAATTCAAATTCTTCCTGGGGACCTTTGATAAAACAACTTCCAGTTTTGAATGGGATGAGCTGGACTCTTTAGGAAATGTCCTGAATTACGACTTTGATATGGCTCAGCATATCCCTGCCAAAGACTCTGGTTACTATGCTTTCAAAGTGCAAGCCATCAGCCTGGATCCGAATATCAACTTTGTTTCCGAATCAAACTGGTTGTACCTGGATTTTCGCCCCGAGCAGGATTCTATTGTGGACTCTACCATTACCCTTGGAACTCCCTACATTCCCAACGTATTTACGCCTAACAATGATGGTTTCCACGACAGGTTCTGGATATCCTTGGAAGAAGGTGGTGGAGGAAACTACCGCCAGTACGCTCAGGTATCCATTGAGGTATATAACCGATGGGGGCAGCTGGTGTATGAGAACTCCGATTTTGGTTCTATAAACACCCAAAGCCAGGGTTGGGATGGTACGGATATGAATTCCGGCCAACAACTTGCCGATGGTGTATACTACTACATCATCAATATGAAAGACCCGGAAACCTTTACCGAGAAAAATTACAAAGGACACGTGACCATTTTTAAGAACGGTCAATAGAATAATCTCTTACCATATTAAGAAGCCCCGGTTGAAATCAACCGGGGCTTTTTTTTGGTGTAAATACGATCATGTACTGAAAGAGTGTAGCTGTTTATAGCCATTCCCTTTCCAGGCTAGTATCATTCAAAAGTTGATCCTTCTGATATGGTTTGGGTGGACTTCCGCAAGCGGTTGGTCCGTGTGTTTTTTCCCATGCTCAAGGAACACTATAATGCGAAAGTTGTGGATCTTCTTCATTCGTTCAATACGATCTGATATTTCCTATATCGAAAAAGAGTTGTAAACCCATCGAAGAATAAATGAGTGGTACGGGTTTATGTAAAGAACATTTATCAATTGCTTCGAAAAAACGGGTAGGATCCACCTTCGCTAATTCCCTTCTAAGTTTCAAGTGGTTTGATTTTCAGATCATTAACAATGAATGTAATTTTAACCTCCCACTCAGAATAAAAACTAACCCTTGTTATGAAAAAAGTCCTAATCCTGTTCTGTTTTGTTTTTGCACTCGGTGCATTTTACACAGCCAAAGCCTCTCACGTAGCAGGTGCTGATATTACCTACCATTATATCGGTGATAAAACCGGAAACCCCATGGACTACATTGTCCAGGTGCGAATCTATAGAGATACTGACGGTAATCCCTGGACGGCAAATCCTTTGACCATTAATATTGAATCTGCTACTTGCAACCAATCATTTCAGGCAGACCTTCCCATGATACCCTTTCCTCCCAATGCTAACGATGCTAACGGAGGTGGTTACATTCCAGGTTATGAGCTTTGTGGTGATACAGTAACTACGGATAGTTTACGGTTTGTGCAGTTCCTGTATCGTGACACAGTACAACTTACAGGGCCTTGCACGGATTGGGTCTTCTGGTATAAGGCCGACTGTTGCCGAAATAGATCTATTGACAATCTCCAAAATCCGGAAGGCAGGGAGCTCTTATTAATTGCCAGGTTAAACAACACCATAGGCCCCAACAATTCTGCCGATTTCACCACACCAGCCGTAAAATTATTTTGCAAACAAAGAAAATTCACATGGTCACAAGGGGCTGGGGACCCGGATGCTAACGATGAGCTTTTATTTGCATTGGCAAACCCCCTTGAAGGGAATTATCCCGGTTCACCCATACCCTATAATCCTGGCTTTTCTGTGGAGCAACCTATGACTACCGTTAATGGCTTTAAACTGGACAGCTTAACGGGTATTTCCACATTTACTCCTATGAAGGAAGAATTTATAGTTTTCAAGATTACCGTGCAGGATTACCGCATTGATGCTTCTTCCGGGCAGAAAGTCCTGGTAGGAGAGGTAATGCGTGAAATTCAAATACCAGTGGTAAACGAATGCGGATCTACCAACTCCTTTGAAACCGGTCCACGGCTTGACCTGACCGCCTTTGGACAAGACCTCCAGGATCTGAATGTAGCGGATATTCAAGATATTCTTGACGCAGCGGGACTGGATACGGCATCTAATCCTCCGGTTATAAATAATGGCGTCCCGGATTTTACCAAAAGACAAATCCCCGTTATCACTTCCTATAGTTGTTTTGACACTATTGTCACCCTGAACTTTGATCCTAAATATCAGCCCACTTGTAACTCTATTGATCCAACAGACTTCCGTATTGTAGGTCCTGATACGGTTTTACGCCCCGTAATCCATATCAATAAGAATTGTGATCAGTTTGTTGGTCAGACCGCTACCAATCAGGTCCAGTTGATCTTGGAAAAACCCTTTGACATTAACGGACGCTATATCCTTTTTACCAAAACCGGTAATGATGGTAACGTTTTAACGGATGAGTGCGGCTTTGAGTTAGGGGGTAATTTTATAATGATCATTGATGTGAATGACTGCCCACCATTATTCTATACCGTAGAAAATGTTACCGTGCAGGAGGATAAGAACATTAAGGTAGACTGGAAGGTAAACCCAGAGTATTTTGCCAAAGGAGCCGAGTCCGTTTTCAGTGCCTGGGCGATACTGAAGAGAAACACCTCCGCGGGTGGTGGATTTTATCCGCAGGATTATGTGGACCTTTATACAGCTCGCACCTGGACAGACGCTTTTGTTACGGAAGAAGAACTGGATAATGTGAGCTATGA
>CETZ01042013.1_pt1 | contig 26585 bp, 27 predicted proteins | sample 531441 | NCBI WGS metagenome assembly CETZ01 (sample SAMEA2623098, study PRJEB7988) | marine metagenome | isolation source: saline water (ENVO:00002010), including | reverse complement strand
GCCAACCAGGATAAACTCAATACGGTCTATGATAATAAGGGCAATATACGAGTATGTACCAGGGGCGGTGTCCTACTAGGGTTTGTTAAACAGGAAGAATACAAGGAGTATTTAGCCTCGGACACCAGCCAGGAGCAGGATAATAAAGATGAGGGCTAAACCCTCTTTAGTTCTCTGACTATCTAAAGTAAAAAGCGGGCCTGGATCTTCCTAATCCCAGCACCGCTTTCCTTTTCTATAAATGCCTGGAAAAGTTCCATGTGCTTCCCTAAGTGCGCCAACACAGCAGGGAAGCCATAAATCATCTACAATACAAAATTATGAATTCTAGGATTGGGTCAATGACCAGATTGGTTGTTGACAATCAGTTGCTGGACTTTTTGAAGTCCAAAAGCAGGGACAACCCTGTCTGTAAAGTTATCACCGATGAAATCGAAAACCCTAAAGATCGCTACCGGAGGAAGGATAAGAAACACTTTTCCGGGCAGGTCAATTTCCTGGGCTTTAGCCAGGATGCCCCACACTTTATCAGCTACCTGACCGAAGACCGCTTAGAGCGTATGGCATTGGCTAATATGAGCCCCTGGGAGGCCAATATGCGGTTCCGGGGCAAGGCCGGGAAAGTGATCCGAAAGCTGTTTACCCCCGAAGGGCTAAAACCATTCAAAGACCAGGATATAGAACAGTTCTCCAACCTGTTTAAATCCTTCTGTGATGCGACCGGAGGCTACTATGATTTTGGGTTGGTAGAAGGCGAGGATATTCGCAAGTATTACCACGAAGATCACTATTCGCATAAGTTCGGGATTGTAGGTACTCTTTGGGACAGTTGTATGCGCTACGAATGCTGTCAGGACTATTTGGATATTTATACCGAAAATGTAAACACTGTGTCCATGCTTGTGCTGTTTGATGAGCATAAGGCCATATTGGGCCGTGCCCTGGTCTGGTGGGATGTGTTCTTTAAAGGAGAGGCCAGGAATGTCATGGACCGAATCTATTGTGTAAGGGACTGTGATGTGGAAGCCTTCAAGGATTATGCAGACCGTAAAGGCTGGGTCTATAAAGCCGCTCAGAATTGCAGTGATAAGAACGCTTTTATAGACCAAGGCAAGAAAGTCTTTGACTCCGTATCCGTAGACCTGCACTATTCAGAGTTTAGCGAGTACCCCTATATGGATACCTTCACTTATAAATCCGGGGGTACCCTGTGGAACGATAGTGAATATGGTGACGTAGCCCTGGAAGATACACATGGAGGGTATGATGATGATCACCGGGTTTATGATGAACACACCGGGAACCAGATTTCTGCGGCTGATGCCCAATACTGCCAGGTAGGAGGAGGCTATTGCCACCATGAAGATGCCATCTACCTGGACTACCGGGATGAACATGGTCTACCCGATGAGTGCGTTTGGAGCAGGATAGAATACAGGGACTTAGCCAGGGAGGATGCGGTAGAACTGGCCGATGGGGATTATGCCCACCAGGATAATACGGTTTACTCCAATGTCACTTATGAAGACTACCACCTGGATCAGGTCGTATGGAGCGACTACCATGATGATTATATCCCCAAAGACGAAGCCGTTGAATTGGAAAATGGTGAATACGTACATCAGGACGATGAACAAGAAGCCCTGGATTATTACGGCCTTAATGAAGAAGATGAGACGGAAGACTTTTCGCAGGCCGCCTAAACCCTCAAACCCAAACCCAATGAACATACAACAACTAAAAGACACCCTGGTGGTGCAAACCTCCAGTCATAAAGAACAGGCCATGCGCCAGTTTATCAAAAGCCAGGTCAAAGCCATCCCCGACACCCGGATCAGCTACCATGCCAGTAACATTTACGTCACCAGGGGAGAGGCCCTGTTATATCCCTGTGTGGTGGCCCACATGGATACCGTACACGATTGCTACAAAGACTTTCAGATTTACCAGACCGGTGACAACCTCTTTGCGATGGATACCCATTCCGTCCGGCAAGTCGGTATAGGAGGTGATGATAAAGTAGGAGTGTTTATCGCCCTGGAAATGCTCAGAACCTTCAAACACATGAAAGTCGTCTTTTTTACCAATGAAGAGATCGGATGTGTCGGTAGCAGCCGGGCCAGATTATCCTTCTTTGAAGATTGCTGCTTGACAGGATGGGTAATAAAGACTTTATCCAGTACGGAGGTTATACCGAACTCTTCGGCCCTGAGTTTGAAGATAAAGTGCTGCCTTTGCTCGTTAAGCGCGGATACGAACCTTCCGAAGGCTATTTAACCGATGTGGTGGAACTCAAAGAGCGGGGACTGGATATTGCGGTAGCCAATATCGCGTGTGGCTATTACAACCCCCATACCGATCAGGAATACGTGAACATCCAGGACGTGATCAACTGCCATGCCCTGGTCAAAGAGATCATTGAGAAGCTGGGGCATGAACGGCACGATCATTTTCCGGACTGGCTTTCTGACTTTCCCGATGTACCGGAAATACTTCCCCATATAACCTCCATTGGCGTGTGCCTGGATTGTGAAAGTGAAGTAAAGGTCGATGAAATGTTTCATCCCTATTGCCCGAAATGCAATACCTACCTGAGCGATTCTGAATACACTGAAGAGCTGCCTTTTGACCGGGTAGCTTAATCACCTAACCTAAAGACATACTATGATATACTTTGTCAGAGTGGACTTTGACCGGGAGGTTCATGCCCCGGCCCTAGGGTTCACCAAAACTATACTTGACTTTGTGCAGGCCGATTCTGAGGAAGAAGGAACGCAAAAAGTCAAGGACTACTACCATAACAAATACGACCTGGGCTGTGAAGTGTCGCAAATGAAGAAAGCCTTGCAACAGGACCCGGACCGGTATATATCCCTAATCCAATAAGTATGGCTTCAACCAAGGATGACTATCGCTTTTAAATAAGCTACAAAGCTATCTAGTCATTACACCAAATAATAAAGAGTTTTATGGAGGGTCTATGATGTTAAAACGATCATCTTCTTATTTCCTGAAACCAGATAAGTTTTGGGATTTGGGAAATTAAAGGTTACTTTGTAGATGTGAAATCCTGTCGCGGTATATGGTCATTGTTATTGCTAAGTGCTTATGTGCTTTTGCTGCTGCATGATTTCATTCCTCATACCCATCACGAACACCAGGATAATCATCAAACTGTTTCCTTAGCTCAACATGATCATAGCCATGCTCATGATCACCAGGAACACCATCATCATGAAGACCAGGGAACCGATGATGAAATTCCTTCCAACCCTACTGAGAATCCGTTTGAAAATTCACTAATCCATTCTCACAGTCATTCCGATTTTAATGGACATGACCATGAATTGGTCTATAGGACATCTTCCAAGAGTGATCTGCTTCCAAAGCTTTTCAAGGTTCAATATCTCCATGCTGATTTGTGGAAATTCCCGGATAAACTTGACCATGACTACTCGGGTTCATTTGAGTTCATAGAACCCCCTTCTTCTCAATACTTTTCGTCCGGTCACGGCTTACGTGGCCCTCCCGCTTTAGGTTAAATCAAGAATTGAATATTCCCATATAGGGATATCTATTTCATTGACCTAAAGAAATTCATGTATGTATAAATCATTATTAGTCCTGATAGGACTTGTGCTTTGCATAGGTTCACTTCAGGCGCAGCAATCATCCTTAGACCAGTTGCTGCAATCCATTGCAGCCAACAATAAAACCCTGGTGGCTTACCGCAGCCATATAGATGGCGAAAGCTGGCAATACAAATCGAAAAACAAGCTACCCGACCCACAGGCTTCAGCTTACTATCTGCCGTTTGGTGAACATAATACTGGAGACTATACCGAATTTGAAATCTCGCAGCAGTTTGAGTTTCCAACGGTATATGCCGCAAGAGATAATTGGATAGACGAGCAGGAAAAACGCCTGGAGTATGAATACCAGAAACTCCGGCAGGCAGTTTTGCTAAAAGCCCAAAAGCTGGGTCTTGAGTTGATCTACCTTCAAAAGCAGCGGCAATTGGTTCAGGAACGTGTAAACCAGTCCAAAAAGGTAAATGACCAGATACAGACTTTATTTGATAAAGGACAAACCGGGATTTTAGACCGGAATAAAGCCCGGATCATTTGGCTGGATCAGCAGTTTGCCCTGGAAGAACTTGATACGCGTGAAAACAGCATAAAACAAGAGTTGCAATCTCTGAATGGTGGTAATGAGGTAAATCTTCAAATGTCCACCTATCCGAACACTATTGAAATTCCAGTTTCGGATAGTCTTTGGAATGAACGGCTCAATCGGGATGCACAAATTGCCTTATTGGAACAACAAAAGAAGGTGGCTCAGCAAAAACTGAAAGTGGAACGAAACCTACTGCTGCCGGACATTACGGCTGGCTATAACTACCAGGGCGTATCTGGAAGTAATTACTCGGGGTTCTATGGCGGGATCAGTATTCCGCTATGGAGTGGCCGCAGTAACGTAAAAGTAGCAAAAGCACAGGTTGATTATTACGATCAATATCAATCCGAGCTTATGACATCCTTTAAAGGCACTTTTATTTCCCAAATTCAACGCTATCAAATGCTGCTTAACAAATTCAGGGAGTATGAAAGGGCTATGAATGGCCTGAACAGCGAAATGCTCCTTCAAAAATCCTACGAACTGGGTGAGATTTCCTTCATGGATTATTATCGCGAAGTGTCCTTTTACCGCGAAGCGGAAAACCGGATGCTGGAGATCGAAAAGGAAATTCAACAACTCAGAGCAGAACTCTTAAAACATCAATTATAAACCTATAAAACAATCATTATGAAATTTAAAGTAAGTCTTTTCATCGCAGCCTTAGTGTTCATATTCGGATGCAATTCCGGTGCAAACCATAATGAACATAGTCACGATCACGGCAGCGAAACCCACATGCATGAGGGAGAAGATCATGGGCATAGCCATGAAAATGGTGACCACCATCATGAACAGGAGGAATTTACCGTGGATGAAGATTCTACAACCATTGAGGATCATCACGAACACGAAGATGGACATGACCATCAACACTAAAGGAATTTTTATGAGAAACCTATTTTTAATGCTGCCGGGTTTAGTGATGCTGGCGGCCTGTACGGAATCATCCAGTCACGGACATGCTCATGAGGAAGATGCACATGGTCATGGAAGTGAGTTAAGTGTAGATACTACTATCTGGACCAATGATGTGGAACTCTTTGTGGAATACCCAGCTTTTGTGGTCGGTAACACCAGCCGTTTTGCGGCTCACTTCACCATCCTTGATGGACATCAACCCGTGAAAGAAGGCGAGGTAACCGTAAGCCTGATCAAAGGAAAAACAGGTATTCGCCATACTGTTCAGAAACCTTCTTCGCCTGGCATCTTCACTCCTGCTCTACAACCCAAGGAAGCGGGGGAATATCAATTGTTAATTGACCTGGATATGCCTCTTTTTAAACAAAGGTTTGATCTGGGAAAAGTACAGGTATATCCCGATGATGAGACAGCCACCGAAGTCCTTTCCAAAAGGGATCAAAGCGAACCGGAGATCAGTTTTCTGAAGGAACAAGCCTGGAAGATTGGTTTTCAAACGGCTCCTGTGCAGGAAGACACGGTTTACGGGATGATCAAACTGGCGGGCAGATGGATGCCCGAACCCGGAACGCAAAGAACCCTCAATGCCGGCTCTTCCGGTAATGTTCTGTATGAGGTTCCCAGCATGGTTCAGGGCATTGCTGTAAAAAAAGGGCAGGTGCTCATGCGTATCAGCGGAAAGGACCTGAATGTAAACGGTATTGAGTCCGAGATCCGTAAGGCCAAAGCTGAATTTGAACAGGTGAAAAGCGAATACGATCGTAAAAAGGAACTGCATCAATTACAGGTTGTGCCTGATGCTGAATTTGAGGAAGTAGAGAAACGCTATGCGGTAGCACAGGCCAATTATCAGCAATTGCTTAATAATTATGGAGCCAATGGAGTTGCTATCCGTGCGCCTTTTGATGGCTATGTGAAAGACATATCCGTAGAAAACGGTGCTTTTGCTGGTGCAGGACAGCCTTTGATTACGGTAGGCTCTGAACTGAGCAGCATGATCCAGGCACGGGTTTCACCTGAAAAGCGGGGGTTGGTCACTCAAACTAAAAAAGTCTGGGTACTGGATAGTGGAAAAACACTGCCCGTAAAGGGAAAGGTTGTTTCCGTTGGACAGAATGTGACCGAAGGTAATCCCATGCTGTCTGTTTTCATCGAAGTCAAAAGCCCGGTTACTGCGGTGGAGGGTAATCTGGCCGAAGTTCAATTAGGCTATTCCAACAATCAAATGGGTTTGGTGATACCCAAAGATGCCTTACTGGAAGATTTTGGCACCTACAAAGTAGTGGTACAAAACGGAGGAGAGGCCTTTGCGATGCGCCCAGTGGAAATAGGTGCTTTCAACGGTGATAGGGTAACTATTACCAGAGGTTTGCAAAACGGTGAATGGGTAGTAACGACCGGTGCTTATCAGGTTAAAATGGCTTCAATGGCTGGCTCAGCACCTGCTCACGGTCACGCACACTAATTGAATTAAGACCAAGGCTTAACCTTCAAATTTTTGAATGATGCTAAATAGAATTCTTGACATATCCCTGCATAACCGCTTACTGGTGCTCCTTACAGCATTGGTGCTGACGGTATCGGGTATCTACGTTGCCCGCAACATGAACGTGGATGTGTTTCCCGACCTTACCGCTCCTACCGTAACCCTACTGACCGAGGCACACGGCATGGAATCCGAGGAAGTGGAAAAGCTGGTGACCTTCCAATTGGAAACAGCTATGAACGGAGCGCCCAATGTCCGCAGGATCAGATCATCTTCGGCTGCTGGTATTTCCATTGTTTGGGTAGAATTTGATTGGGATACGGATATCTACCGCGCCCGGCAGATTGTAAGCGAGCGTATTCCCGCTGTGCGGGAAAAATTGCCGCAGGGCATTGGTGAACCTACCATGGCTCCAATTTCATCGATTATGGGTGAAGTGATGCTGTTAGGGGTGCGTTCCGACAGTTTGTCGCCAATGGAATTACGTACCCTCGCGGATTGGACGATAAGGCCGCAACTGAAGGCCTTGGGGGGTATTGCCAATGTGATCGTCATAGGTGGTGAATACAAGCAATACCAGGTGCTGGCCAATCCCAACCGAATGAAACATTATGGGATTAGTCTGGAAGAATTACAACAAGCGGTGGAAGCTGCCAATGTGAATACAACGGGCGGTTTTTACAACGAGTTTGGCAACCAGTACAACATCAAAGGCGAAGGGCGTGCTTATGATGTGGATGATCTGCAAGAGGCATTGATCAAAGAAGTAAATGACCAACCCATCAGGATTTCGGATGTGACCCAAGTGAAAATTGGGGCAGCCGATAAGATCGGTGATGGTTCGCTCAATGCTTCTCCGGCTGTGATCATGACCATTACCAAGCAGCCGGATGTCAACACGCTGGAACTGACCGGGCGGATGGAAGAAGCTTTAACCAAAATGAATGAAACGTTACCTGAAAGTGTGGAGATCAAAAGTCACATTTTTCGGCAAGCGGACTTCATCAACGCCTCCATCAACAACCTTCAGCAAACTTTGCTGGAAGGGGCTTTCTTTGTAGTACTGGTGCTTTTCATTTTCCTGATGAACTGGCGTACCACGGTCATTTCATTGCTGGCCATACCTCTTTCGCTTCTGGTCTCGGTAATCGTTTTAAACCTGCTGGGATATACCATCAACACCATGAGCCTGGGCGGTATGGCCATCGCCATTGGTGCTTTGGTGGATGATGCCATTATTGATGTGGAAAATGTTTTCAAACGCCTGCGTCAAAATGCCGCCTTACCAAAAGATCAGCGGGAGCCGGTCCTTAAAGTGGTACAGGATGCCTCTGCTGAGATCAGAAGCTCAATTATCATTGCCACATTGATCATCATCGTTTCGTTTATACCTCTTTTCTTTCTCAGTGGTATGGAAGGCCGCTTATTGACCCCGCTCGGCATTGCCTTTATTACTTCGGTGCTGACTTCATTGATCGTGGCAGTTACGCTTACTCCAGTGCTGTGTTCCTATTTGCTTAAAAAGGAAAAGTTGTTGCAAAAGCAATCGGAAGGTACCAGAACAGAGCGATGGCTGCGGAACGGTTATTCCCGCATTCTCCATAAATCGTTGAAGTATTCCAAATGGGTAATCGGGGCTACAATTGCCGTTTTCCTGGTAAGCCTGGTGCTCTTTTTTCAATTGGGACGAAGTTTTCTGCCGGAATTCAATGAAGGCTCTCTGGTCATCAGTGTGGTAGGCTTACCGGGCATGTCATTGGAGGAAAGCAACAAAACCGGAAAACAGGTTGAAGAGTTATTGCTGGACATGCCGCAAGTTACAGTGGTTACACGCAGAACCGGACGGGCAGAGTTGGATGAACACGCACAAGGGGTAAATGCAGCTGAGATTGATGCGCCTTTTACACTGGAAGATGGTCAAAGCAAAGAGGAGTTTTTTGAGGAGGTTCGCGAAAAGCTTAGCGTGGTTCCCGGAGTGAACATCACTATTGGACAACCTATTGCCCACCGTATAGACCACATGCTTTCAGGGACCAGAGCGAACATTGCCGTGAAGCTCTTTGGGGAAGACCTCGCCCGTCTCTATGGTCTGGGTAAAGAGGTAAAAGGGATCGCTGAAAATATTGAGGGCTTGGCTGATGTATCCGTTGAACAACAAGTGGAAGTACCTCAAATCCGTATTACTCCAAATCGCACACTTTTGTCAGCCTATGGTATGACGGCTGCTGACCTTATGCACTTTGTGGAAGTGGCCTTTGGTGGTGAAGCAGTGGGACAGGTTTATGAGGGGCAAAAGCACTTTGATCTGGTAGTACGTTATAAGGAAGATTTTCGCGGAAGCTTGGAGGAAATACGCAATGCATTGGTGGACTTACCAAACGGTAGCCGTGTACCGATTTCCGAGGTGGCTAAGATCAGTTCAGTAAGCAGCCCCAACCGAATCAGCCGGGAAGATGTACAGCGCAAAGTAGTGGTGTCAGCAAACGTGCAGGGACGGGATTTGCGGGGAGTCGTAACGGAGTTACAGGAAAACGTAAAAGCGGGAATCAATCTTCCCCAAGGTTATCGGGTTGAGTATGGCGGTCAGTTTGAAAGTGAGGCTAAAGCTTCACAGATGCTATTGATCACCGCTGCACTGGCTATCCTGGTCATTTACCTATTGCTTTATTTTGAGTTCAGGGATTTGAAGCTGGCCGGTATTGTTTTGCTGAACTTACCGCTGGCTTTGATCGGAGGAATCTTAATCGTGTATTTCACTTCTGGTATCATCAGTATTGCAGCTACCATTGGCTTTATCAGCTTGTTTGGTATTGCTACGCGAAACGGTATTCTGCTTATTTCGCGTTACCAGGATTTGGAAAAAGAGGGCGAAAAAGGTGAAGGCCTTATTTTAAAAGGAACCTTGGATCGTTTGAACCCGATCATCATGACGGCCCTTACTACTGCATTGGCTCTTATCCCACTGGCTTTAAAAGGAGGCGAGCCGGGTAATGAAATTCAAAGCCCTATGGCGGTAGTGATCCTGGGTGGGTTGCTGACTGCAACCGTGCTGAATTTGTTGGTGATACCATCGGTTTACAGCTTGATAAAGCACAAATAACCTGTTTTATGAATAGCCATTAAATCAGAGGATACCAATTTCAAGTAACTTCTCCGTTGTTTTACTTTGTACTATCAACAAAAAGCCTTGAAATGAATAAGAGTGATAAGCTAACTAAGCTTTTGGAAATTGAATCTTTAGAGGGGTACTCGGAAGAAGAGGCTTTGAATGTATTTTTGGAACTTATTGAGCTTTCAAATGATTTAGGAACAGATTTGGGAGCAAACAAGGCTATCGACTTGTCTCAAAAAATAGAGTCCTCATCCCTATTTCCTACAAAACGGAGTGTGTATCATTATTACCTAAGTGTGGCCTGGGCTGATATACGACACAAGAACCAATCTTATTCTGAAGCCTGGAAGTGGGACCATACACAAGTCGAACAAGAAATTATCAACCTAAGAAGTGCAGTAAAGTATTTTGATCCTATCAAAATTGAAGATTCAAGTTCCCGTCTTTGTCAGATTCATACCAATCTTGCAAATAGTTTTGACTTCTGTGGGAGGTTTGTCGCAGCATTGGAAAATTGGAATAAGGCGATTGAGATTGACTCGAACTTTCCTATGGCTTTGGGTGCTAAAGGCAATAGTATGATCTATACTGGCTTCAATAGCTTATATGATGCAGGACATAAAAGTATATACGTTGGCTTGGGCTATAAGTATTTAAAAAGAGCAATCGAGTTTCCAATGTACCAGAATGCATTAGAATATTATAGAAAGGCTGTAAAAACGCTGGAATCTGAAAGCCCCTGGGTTTTGGATTACTCCCCTGATTTAAACGTGGTTTCTGAGACTTCTTCCACTGAAGAAAAGCTCTACAGAGAATGGTGCTTAAATAATACTCTTTTTCTGAACCCCCTGAACGATTTGGGTCCTTACCCAATTGCAACCCATGATCCATTTGCCTTACCCACTATGGTGGTAAATAGAGAAAAAGCTGGTTCATACCACAGCTTCTTTAATCAGATCAAGCAGGAGTATATAAGTGCCCGAGTCTTTTTATTCAAAGGTTTCAAGGAACACTCCCAACACTATGCTGATAAGCATGTTTTAAAATTTGAAATGCTTGATTCATCTGTACACTCGATGAGGGTTGAACACCTAAAGACAGGCTTTAGGATTGCCTATTCTTTATTTGATAAAGTGGGTTATTTCCTGAATTACTATCTTGACTTAGGCATTAAAGAGCATGATGTTAGCTTTAGGAAAGTATGGTCAGATCGGAATAAGCAGCTAAGAGAAGTTTTTACTTCAAAGCCAAATCTTATGTTTCGCGCCTTATATTGGGTAAGTAAGGACTTGTTTTATGAGAGTGATAATTTTAAGTCTGCATTGGAACCAGATGCTTCTGACTTGGTAAAAATGAGAAACCATGTTGAACACAAAGGCTTTAGAGTATACGAAGATGATTTGCTCAATGAGCTTACACCTGAACTTCTTGAAGACAAATTATCATATTCCATTTCTATTGAAGAGCTTCAGGCCAAAGCTTTGAAAGTTTTAAAACTAGCTAGAGAGGCAATTATTTATCTTTCACTAGGAGTAACATGGGAGGAAAGAGAAAAAGTACATGATGGTAATGTGGCTTCCTTTCAAATAGACACCCAATTGCCAAACTAAAATAAACTTATTGATTGTGGCAAAGACCAACGGAATTATAGAGCGTATTAAAAGCCTCAGTTCATTAGAATTCATCAAAACATTAGCCATAGTTCGGATGAGTGGCTTGACAGATCGCCCTACGGACCAAAGTAACCTAGTGGCTAAGATACATGGTAAAAGAAAGGGCTCTCTTAATGACCAAGAGGCGAGGGAATTACTGATCACTTATGAAAAGGCCTATACTATATTTGGTAATTATCTGGGGTATAGTGATAATGAATTTCCCTGGAACTGTAAGTGTCGGAAGTGCGGGACGAAGTTTCTGGAATCTCAGGCTGGTGATTTACAGGGTGAAGTTGAGTGCATAAACCCTAACTGTGACGGATCAGGAAAGGACATCGACATCTTTATTTGAAATCCAATCCCCCTATTATTTAGTAAAACCTTATTTGGACATTCGATATTCCGTTGCCGGACATAGCCGGACACAATAGGGGGTAAATGTGTCCGGGATTGCCATGATACTTTATATTTGATTAAATATTGTTAAACCTCGCAGAGGATAACCAATTACGATAAGTACTGAAAATAAGCGCCTTTAGATAACTTTAGATTATTTTAGACAGTGGGGAGGTTTCATGACTTGACCTTTTAGGTTAATCAAGCCCCACTTCGGTGGGGCTTTTTTTATGCGGGTTCCCGAAGGTTTGACCTTTTCGGGAATCGACCAAAACTGGCCGGTGTGTCCCCCGGTGTGTCCCCCACTCATTTTCGATACCCCTGTTTTTTTGCAATCACCTCTAAACGGGGAAGTACTTTTCGCCATTGTTCCAAGCAACATAAATTCAAAAGTATGGATAACAATGTTAATGCCGATTTGGATATAAAGTATGCCGTGAGAGGTAATGGAATTATCATAATTACGGTGCATACTGGTAAGAAGGATGTTAAAGACCGTATAAGCACCGGACTAAAACTACCAGCAGGCGCCAAATTTGACAAAGGTACTTGTACCGAAAGTAAGTTGGTTGAAGCCAGACAGGTGGCGGCAAAATGCAGGTTATTGAAAAACCGCATAGAAAAGGCTCTTGAAGGAAAGGATGTAAGTAGCCTCGAAAAGTTAAGGGCAATCACCGGCCAGTTTAAGAATAAAGGTAAAAGGAAACCACAGTCTTTGAGTAGCACAGATAATGGGGATACTGTTGAAAGTTTTGATGCGATATTGCTTAGTAAGGTGCTTAAAGAATACCTGGAGCAAATAGGCAACGGCACCATCAAAACTAGAAAGAGGTTACCCTTTGCGGAAGACACTGTTCGTTCCTACACTCTCAAGATTCAGAATTTTTTGGAGTACCTGGAGGAAATGGAGCTGGATCAGCCATTAAGTAATTTTGACTTGTCCAGAACAAGGGATTCTTATAAGCGCATTCAGATCAGGGATTCTTATAATGATCTGTTCGAGGGTTTCTACGATTACCTGGCTGATCGCGATTTAAAGCGAAGACTTGATCCGGGGAATAAGAAACTTGGGGTTAATTCAATATCAGCTATTATACATAAGGTTAAGGCTGGTTTGACGAATCGGTTTGACGAATATGCTTTCATCCAACCCAAGATTAAATTGTCGTTACCGGAAGAGGATGCGGATACTATTGTGTTACCGGTGGAAATGATGGAGATACTATTCGCTAGTGATGAGATTGACCCATATAAACTATCCAAACCACATGAACGGGCCTATAATTATGTCCTGTTTGCTTTATCCACCACCAGTAGAGGTTCGGATATATACGAATCTACTGAACAGCACTTAAATGAAGTTAATGGAGAGGTGGAATTTCAAAAGCTCACACGGAAAACAAATGTCCGTGTTAATTCATACTTGTATCCCGTTGTAGCTGATTTGCTTAAACGTAACCTTAAAAAATACGGTGATGCTTTTCATCCTTTGGGAAGGAATACGACCAGCCGAAGAAGTTTTGTATCCAATATGTCCCCAACATTGAAGTCTTTCTTCAAAGAATTCGATTGTATGCACGAAATCTATAAACACGAATACCGGGACCCTAAAACCCGTGATCTGATCATAGAAGAACGGCCCTTGTATGAAATGGTGTCCACCCACACCATGCGAAGGACCAGCATTACTTATATGCAGATTATGGGTATGGATGATGCCGATATAAAGCGTATGTCCGGGCATTCCAAAAATTCCAAGTCCTATGAGAAGTACCGTAGGTTCGTGCCTAGTGTGTTCCGAAATAAAGTACGTAAGTACGTTGATTGGCTGTCTGAGGGAAACCTGGCCGGGGATGCAGAAAAGCCAAGCATGTTAAAAGTGATTAGGGATATTCAGGATGAAAAAGGAGCAGCATAAAAAATGGGGGCAATCGCCCCCATTATAACTCCAGATCAATCCGGTATGCCTTTTCACAACCTGCGCTGCAAAAGGAACCATAACTAGGTTCCTGGCAATACAGGCATTCCCGTTCTTTTGGGTCCGGTGGTATATCGTATCCAGTTACCGTCATGGTGTGGATTAAAACGGCAGATCATCTTCATCTTCGTCTTTTTGGCCCTGGAAGGTAGGTTCTGATTGACCGTTAGAGCTGGTGTCAGTCTTTTCAATTTTCCAGGCTATGAGGGTAATGAAATACCGTACTTCCGATTTAGGGCTGGTCCATTCTCTTCCCCTGACGTTAATATGGAAAGTAGCCTTTTCACCTTCCGTATAAGGGTCGATGAGGTCCACGCGGTCCTGGTGTAGTTCAATTTCCAATACCTGGGGGTACTTTTCCTGGGTTTCAATGATCACACTTCGCTTGCAGAAGTTTTCACCGAAATGTTGAGTTTCAGCGATGCGTTTGATGTGTCCTGTTAATTTTACTTGCATTATTTGATTTTGAATTTAGTACTCGTGTATAGCAGTTGGAGCCTGAAAAATGACTTGAGGGAGGCATAATCCACCTCAGCGGTCAACTTTAGCTCTTTGTATAGATTACCCATATCAGGAAGCCTCAGCAGTACGCCTTTGGTGCCTGGAGTAAGGGATAAGAACTCATCCTTAGTCATGGGTGATACATTTAACTTTTCCGGGTCGGTTCGCCATTGGATTGTGCCCTTGGAGTTTCGCCAGAAAACGTGTGTTTTATGAATATCTGTCGGGGGAATATGGCTGATCAGGGGATCGACCTTCTTTTCAACTTTCTTCCAATTCATAGGTCGTCACCGGTTATGGGTTGTCCCGAAAAGCCGCCTCTCTTTTGAGACAGTTTCTCTTCGTAGGTTAAGTCTTTGGTAGGGGCCAGGAACTCTTCGTACCGGAACGACTGCGGGTCATAGGAAAATTCTGCGAAGCCGCATTTCCCCAAAAACCACCATCTGACCTTCCAGACCCGGACAATGGTTATACCCTTCTCAAAGTCACGGAAAACCGTAAAACCATTATCCACTTTGTTAAAGAAATGCGCAGACCCGGAAACGATGTAACCATCCCCGATATGCCATTTGCTGGTCACTGGTGCTTCCGGTTTTCGGGGGTGGGCCACTAGGAACAAAGAGCAGTTGAAGTGCTTACAGAACCGTCTTATGAGGGTCATACAATCGCCTATATAAGCTTCCATTGTCTTGCCCTGTGGAACCTTATGCTCTACGTAAGCCCAATTATCCAGGATGAACCCATTAATGCCATAGCGCATGACCAACTCTTCCGCTTTAGCAATAAGCCCACTGAGCGTAATATCCACCTCATCAATTTTGATCCAGATAAAATGCTCGTGAATGAAGTCAAAGGCTTTCTCAAATTCACTCTCTGACAGTTTCCGGGCAGATCTACCAAATAGCTTTTGGATTAGTTCAAGGGTATGGTACTCACCCGGCTTTTCAGCTGAGAAAATCCCGAATTTCCATCCGTGCTCTTTGGCAATGTCAATGCAGATGTTGTCCAGCCAGTTTGATTTTCCGTGACCCGGAAACCCGGTAACGAGATTGAATTCTCCCTGCAACCAGCTAATCAGTTCATTCAGGTCGGGATAATTGTCCAGTTTACTACCTCTTGGAAAGCCATGCTCATATAACTGGCGTACACCCTCTCTTAGATCATGGGCGCGCTCTATACCTTCTACCGGATAGGGACGGGCATTGTTAAAGCACTCTTTTAGGACGGCAGGTTCATAGCTGATCAGAACATCGTTAGCATCTTTACAACCATCGGGAAGATCAATAATGAAAATACGGTGGCGGCCCAACCGCCTTGACATTTCTTCTAATAAAGCCTGACCTGCCGCATCCTGGTCAAAAGACAAATAAATCTTTGAAATCGGCTTGAGGGTATCGTAGCAGTTTTCCAGGAACTCCAGGTTCATTTTAGCAGGGGAACCGTCCTCTTTTATACCTGGGCTACCATTAGGTACACTGCAAGCATTATAAATGCCGGCAGTGTAATAGGCCAGCGCATCAAATTCTCCTTCTGTGATCACCGCCCATTCCTTACCGCTGATGTTGTCCAGACCGTATAGGATGAGTTCTGCACCAGGAGCCATCTTGAAATTCTTCTGGCTATCCCGAAACTTAATATTGACCAGGGAACCTTCCCGGAAATAATTAAAGTTGATGGCGGTTCGTTTGCGTTCCACCTGGGGGAACCATTCGGATGATTCAGTGATCTTAAAGTATTCAATGGCCTCTTTGGAAAGTGCCCTTTCCTGTGTCAGGTAGTCCAGGGTGCGCTCCGATAGGTTTCCAGGTCGATGCTCCGGGATGGTGTAAGACCTGGGTTCCTGATCCTGGGACTTAGCCACCGTGCCCTTGAAGTCACAATCATCATTATGACACTTGTACCAACCCTCCTGTAGGTTGACGGTCAGGCAGGGTTCACTTTTCTTTTTCCTGCGGTGGCTGCATCTAGGACAGAGTACCTTTACGGTACCCCTCCGTTTACCTTTGAGGTCAATTCCGAGGTCGGTTATTGAATCAACGTACATCTTTATTTCCTGGGGTTTTGAAGGTATTCCTTGACTTCTCCGAGGTAGCCTAAAAATTTGGTGGGCCTGAAGAGGGTGACCGGGGTCAGGTATTCCCGCATGGTAGGATCTTTCCCCCAGGTGTTGATCTTATATTCTATAACGGCCTGGAAACTCTTGCAAATGCGCTCTTCAGAGATTTTGGGATAGCGTTTCTTGAGGACTTTAAGCGCACTTTCCACATGATCCACGTATAAACGCCAATCGAATCTGCGACCCGCATTTACGTTCAGGTAGACCACACAATCTTCGGTAAGTTGATTCAGGAAGGCGTTGCCACCTTCCTTGAGCTGACCCCGAATAACCACATCATACCAGAGGTCAGTGCTGACGACATTTATAGTTTTCTTGGACTTGCTTTCAAGGATGTTAATACACCCTTTCTTTTCCAGGAGGATAAGCAGTGGATATAGCCTTTGCTCAAGACCGAGTTCTTCACTTAACTCAGAAATGGTTATATCAGCAAAGCCACCTGTAGAATGCTGGTGGATATAGTTGACCACCGCATACTCCTTTAAAGTCAGCTTCAACAGCTTGCGGGCCCTATGATCAATGACCGTTACCATGATCAGGCTCCCGTGATCTCCCGGAGGCCCACAAAAGAGGTAACCCTGGAAGATAAATAGCTGTTACACATATTGGCCTGTACCAGGAAGCGGTAACCGGTATTGTCGGCTTCATAGTGCGCCCCTTTCTGGCGGTTTTCGTAGTGGGGCTGACCCTCATCTATGAACCCTTGGAATTCACCAATCTTCTTATCAACCTGTGATTTGGTCAGGCACAAATAGTCCTGTATTTCCTGGGAACGGATACCGTGCTGGTGGCACAGCCCCACAAACATGATGCGTGGAAGCTGAGGGTCATCCTCAGAAAAAGCATTGGTGAGTTTCTTTTTGGCGTTGCTGTAGGTGGGTGCTACGTTGCAGTTCTTACGAACCGCGTCTTCGATAATCTGGATCAGTTGCATATTAGTGTTGGATTAAATTGTTTCTGAAAAATTGCATGATGTCTTCCCGGAAATACCGGTTAGGAGAAGCGGGGAAGTATTTCAGTCCCCGCTTATGATAATTGTGAAGGGTCGCTTTGGACAGATTAAACTCAGCCTGGACTTCATCCGTGTCCAGTATGGATTTTTCACCACCGGAGGATACTTTCATATCTTCCAGGAGCGGGGTTACCTTTTCGTCAACCACTTGTGCGATGATAGACTTTAAGGCTTCCAGGCTTTGAGGGTTCTCTGTATCAATGACCAGTACCATATCAGCCTGTTACCGTTATTCTGAATTGTTTTCTCCAAGTGATCCGGCCTTTAGGGTTGCCCTCCTGGTCCTTTCCGAAATTGACCACCTGGGCACCGTGGCGTTCCATGATCCTTTGCAAGGCTACTTTAATGGTCGTCTGTTCTTTCTCAAGCGCTTTGATCTGTGTGCCAAGTGTGCTATGCTCTTTAGCAAGGAGGTAGAGTTCCGGGTCTGGCTCTTCTATGATGTTCTCGGAAAGTCGCTGTTTGTGCTTTTCCGAATAGAACTGGTAGAGCAGGTCAGGATCATCCTTATAATCCGGTTCGAGTTCAGAAAGGTATTGTAGCAATTCATCCTCATTCAGGATGTTCTGCATAGCCTCCACACCCAAAGTAACCCTGCGCATGAAGTCCTGACCACGTTCAATTATGTTTTCCTGGATGTCCCGTGAAATAGGGATGGGAATACATTCAAAGAACTGACCATCTTTCAGGCTGGCTAGTTCAGCATATTCGCATCCTGTAACCAGGCAGTACAAGTGAATTTGGAACAGGTAGGCCGGTGGAATACCGTGTTCCCACATTTCAGATACCCGGTGCGAGATTGTTTTGATCTCCAACACCCCCAGCTTATTGTTGTAAACCGGGTGCTTGGTAATGATCCCGTCCACATTGGCGAAGAGAAAGGGGTACTTTGGATTGATCAGGATGCCGTCTACCGTTCGTGCCTTTCGCAAGGTATTTTGGCTCGTATTGAAAGACTGCATCATACCCTCTACGGAGTCCGTATAATGCTCCCACAAATGGCGTATATAGTTTTCCAGGTTTGTGCCGTGAAAAGCGGATTCACTTTCCAGGGGTTTAGGGGTCATATAACCTACCTTATGGTAGAATAATTCCACTGCGGATTTCCAGGGGTTCAGGGCAAAGAGGGTACCGATTTCAGAACCACCAATACCGGACAATCCGTTACGGGTTTCCAACCACTGGTCCCGGTTCATTCCTTTAGTTGAGACAATATTCAGCCTCCGCTCTAGTCTTTTGAGCATGATTTAAAGTGCTTTATGTGAGTGGGGGTTATTTTCTATGAAGCCTTTTGCCGGGCAGCTTCAACGGCTTTTTTTCCTTTCGCTTCGGCCACCCGTTGTTTAATGGTGGCGCGTGTTTTATCATCAATGTCAAACTTATTGGCAAAGGTTTCTGCTTCCTTACGTTTGCCAGATAAGAGCAGCGTTTCAATTTGCTTGAGGTCGGCCTCTTTTGGCGCTGGCTTAATAGCTTCTCTGGCTTGTGCTTTTTCAATAGTAACCTGCTTTTCTACCTCCAGTACCTTGTGCATGTCGCTGTCTTTGATTTCTTCGGTGGGTACACAAAAAAGTTCAAGCAAGATTCGTTTGAAAGCATTGGCCTGGGCGATCATGGCCGAACTGTCGCCACCGGAAGCATCCTGCCCTTCCCCATAGCCACCGGTAGTTATTTGTGACCCGTCCTCTAGTGATGTTAGGTGGTACGTGGCCTTAAAGGAGCTATCCACGTAATACTTTTTATAGGTCTTTTTTCCATCCGGGGAAGTCTTTTCCACTTCCCTTACCTCTCGTGTAGTTTCTATTTCAGAACGGACAATGATCAGTTTATTGATTTTAAAGAGGGGGTGAAAGGCATTGAGTACCTGATCTATCCCCCGGAATTTGTAACCGTGTCCCTGTTGGTCTTTCAGGATCGGGGAAATAGCATTGAGAATGTTGCTTAAGCTTTGGTAAACTTTAGGTGGTGTGGGCATGGGTTAAGATATATAGGTTAATAATTCTTCGGTTACGCGCCTCATCGTAGATTTTATCCCAATTAAAGGTCCATTTGGGAACACCCTGGCAAAGACGTATTCCTAAACAGTGCTGTAAACACAATCCGGGATAGTGCCGGAGTAAATGATCACGCAGAGGCTTGAGTGGGTAGTTCACTCCTGAAATCCAAAGCAGGTCTTCTGCTATGGACACTTTGATTTGAGTCGGCATTTTTAGATGTAATCAGGTTGGCAATTTGAACGGTAATCGTGCTATCAGGTGCCCTAAAGATCAGGAAGGCGTCTTCATAGCGGTTGGATACAAACACATAGGGAACATCTTTGGAGAGGTCACGGCCTAAACGCACCATTTCACGGTTAATCTCAAGGATTTCGCACAATCTTAACAGTTGTTCTTTTTTAGGAATAGTACGTAACCGGAAATGAGCCTCGATAATTTTTTCGAGGGTTTTAATCATTTTTAATATGTTAATTAATAGGTTTAAGGTCATGGAAACCGGGGAGGCTTCCGTATTTATCTGCGACAAATCTAGTTTTAGTTTCCAAAATAGAAACTTTAAATTTGAAACTCTTGTTAAAAAGTTGTTTTTAGTTATTTTAGCCGAACTTAATCAGTAGTCAACCAACCATTTATACAACCATGAATATATCTCAACGTGCCGTCCGTTTAAGGCAGTTTCTGCAAATAGAAGGTATCAACCAAGCCCATTTTCTCAAAAAAGTCAAAATCAAGAATGCCTCGCTTTTGGAGGCTTTGAAAGGTGGTGACTTTGGATGGGAGATTGCAGCGGCTATTAACGAGGCTTACCCGAACTGTAATATTGATTGGCTGATGCACGGGACCGGGAAGATGAGTATGGCAAGTTCAGGTCCTGTTGAACTCCACGAAAGATTGAAAGAGATCAGAGTTTCCCTGAACCTTCAAAAGGTGGAAATGGCAAAAATCCTGGAGGTTTCAAAAGCCACCTATTCCAAAATCGAAGGTGGCTATCAAAAGGTATCTCTGGAACACGTTATGGCGATAAACAGACACAGCAAGTTACCATTCGCCTATATCATAGGCCAGGAAAATTCAAAAGAGTATACCGGCAAGGAGTGCCGGGAGCGGCTTGAAAAACTAGAGGAAGATTATGCTACTTTAAAACAGACTTTTCAAATTTTCAGGGAAACGACCAAGGAGAAGCTGACCAGGAATTAAAAGTGGATCAAACTATAATTTAACCCAATCCCTAAATAAGGCTTCAAACCATTTGCAGTGATTCCATACCCCGCCTGCAAACCCAGGGAAAACCGTTTATCCGTTTTCGAGATTGCGATATGATCAATCCCCCTGATCTCAGTAGCCGGATTATAGCTAATGCCCTTTAAGTAATAGGTCTTAGGGCCTAAGAACCACTTACGGGAATAGTGTTCCACGAAGTTCAGGCTGTCCTTAATTCGGTAAGATAACCGTAGCCCCAGGCTATCATTTTGCAACTTATAAGAACCCCATTGCGTTTGGGAAAAGCTCTCCAGCGAAAACTTTAAGGTATCCTTTAAAGGAAGCCATATTGTATCCACCGTTTGAGTGCTTACCTGGGTAATCCCCTCAATCTTTTTCCTATTCACTTTCAATTCATCGGCCAGGGTGCGAAGCTTTGTATCATAGAAAGATTGCAGGTGTTTTTTATCGGCCAGGATGCTTTGTTTTTCTGCAACTGATCTGCCTAATTCATCCCGATAGGAATTCAATTCATAGGTCAGATCAGCATTGGTAAGGAAGGCCTTATCCAGGCGGTTGTTTTGTATCCAGTTCCAGGATAGACTAGCTATTAGGGCAAGAAGAAGGATAGTGCCGATGATCCGGGCGGTGTTATTCATAGATCAGGTTTTCGTGGGTCGTAAGTAATGGCCGGATACGTTGAGCCGCATTCAGAACCTTCATATTCAGATTGGGGTCCGTCCTGTCCGGGTAACTTTCAGGAAATTCAATACTCAGGTATAGAGTAGCGGAAGGGGTGCTTTTCAGATGAACGGCTAGTATGGCACCCGTGCCAATGTAATTCAGGTATTCCGCGGTTTCAGATTTATACAGGGAAGAGTATTCCTGAACGTCCTCCACGTAATAAATCCCGTAGCGCAACACCTGGGCATAAAACCAGTTGAAACCTTCAAAGAGTTCTCTGCCAATCCAATCCGACTTGCTAAAATCTGCAGGGGTGCTGTGGGTTTCAAACAAGAGTGTTATTTGGCGGGATTCCCCGGTAGCCGGGACCCCTCCGTGGTTATGGATGGCATAAATACCAATAATGTGATCCAGTCCAATCTCATTGCGCAAGTTGTTCAGATGCTCATAGATCAGGTGACCGTCTAATACGGCTTGTTCAGCCTTACGGATACGATCTTTCACCAACCTTTCTTTCTCCAACTCTTCAAAGCGCAGTTTCCTGGCTTCAATCCAGAAGTTAGCGATCACCTGAACCGTTCCACTAGCCAGGACAATAGACAAAACAGTTACCCAGGTAGGGAGGGGGCGAGAAGGTTTCTTATTTATGGGTTCCATCGTAATCTGTTAAACCACCCTATGAATTTCTCCTGCTTAGGATCTTCTTCCATGCGTTGTACGAAATAGTATCCGCGCAGGATATTGAATACCGATAAAAGAATTGCCGGGTAGCGGTGCCGTGAAATCGCTAGTAAAGTAACCGGCCCAAGGTCACCATCCCGGATCAGATCAGGGTAGTATTTACCCTGGGCATTGGTGACGTTTAGCGCACGTTGAAGGATCAGCACGGCATCCTTCGCCCCCAGGTGAAAACCGGTATCAAAAATACATTCGGCCAATACCTGGTCCTGTACCAGGTCAAGTTTATGGACATTCCAGAAGGTTACCTTATAAAACGTTTTAACCAGCTTTTGCAAGTCTTCCCGCTGGTTCAAGCAACGGGTCAGGTCACGCAGGCGTGTTGTGGTCTTTACTTCATCAACAATTTTCCAACCCTCCCAATACGGATGCCACCTGCGGGAAATCCCCCGGTAGGTTTCCCTGCCGTAATCGGAAGGGTCGTTGACGTACCCTCCTTCCTTATTGGAAGTATGGCGGTAGGCCCATTCAAAATCAGCCATTCGATTTCCGGTTATAGGTTACGCCTTTATGAGTGACCTGCGAGGGTTGTAAAAAGCCGTTGGTATGCTGTTTAACAGAGGCCAGTATGCGTTCCGGTACCAGACCGATCAGGAAATAGAGGATGGCTACAGGGAGGGAGAAGCCAAAAGTGTTTTTGACCCATTCCTGAAGCCAGCCTTCTACATGAAACAATACCCCGGAGAGACAAAGAGAAAGAACCAGACCAGAAGCCAGTTTGATGCGGTTGTCTTTCAAATAGAATACCAGATCAAACTTTTCGGGCGAAGCCTCACTTTCTTTTTCCCGTTGACGGATAATTTGCACCTGGGCGATCACCCAGGCCAGCAGCATTACAATGATCATAAGTGGTAATTAGGTTAGGCTGCAAACCTCTACCTATTCCACCGGGGCATTGCAAAATTTTGGGGGTGTCAGTTTGTCCACTCCCTCCTGAAACGGTCACTCGGACTGAACCCGGCCTTTTCCAATTCATTCAGGAGCTTTTCAAACTCCCTTGCACTCATATTGTCGCGGTAGGCTTTCAGGTAACCGGCAGCCGCTTCCGGGTCGTTCTCATAGAGTATGGTACGGGCTTCCCGGCTCGCGTTCTGTAGTTCCATACCCCGTTTAAAACGCTCTACCAATCGTTCCTTATGTTCAGCCGGTACCTCATCGGATTGCAGCCAGCTTTCCAGGCGATCCCAGGCCCCGGCTTCTCCATCCTGAATATCTTCCCGGTATTGTTCCAGTTCTTTATTGAGGCGTAAGGTTTCGCCCTTTTCCAGGTTGCCGATCTCTTCAACCGCCTCCTGATCAGTGCGCCTGTAGGTAGTGCGAACGTGTCTTCTGAATACGTTTTCCAGCCAGTTCTTTCCAAGGTCAGAGCCATCAAAGAAACCATAATGCAGGGCCAGCTCTGCTATATTGGTCAGGGGGTGATTCTCAGGATCAGTAAAGACGTTGGCAAAGGCTTCCCTGGCCCTTTCCGGTGAGAGTCCGGTGGCTTCCCCCAGGGCTTTCCAAGGTTCCGGGGTATAGGCATTGTATTCCAATTCTTCAAAGCCTTCTACCATCTGCGAAGCTGGTACGATGGGTTTGTCCAGGAAGTAGTCTTTGTTTTCGGAATAGGACATGGCCGCTTTAAGAGTAGGAGGCAGGTTTTGGCCTGGCTCTGTAAAATCTATGGGAATAAGGTCGGCCAGGGCCGAGCGTGCGTTATTCCATACCTCCAGCATTTTGGCCTCATCGGTTCCCGCCCGGTATAAATCCTCGTAAAGGGTTGTTAAAGGTGCCAGTTCGTGACTTTTGGGAATGGTGAAATAACGGTATTCCCCGTTTTCATCTTTCCAGGGTGTGGCAATGATGAAATTCTTCTCGCGTATCTTAGGGTGAATACGGTCCTCCAGGTCGGGTATTTGGTTCTTATTCCATTCGTACAACAACATGGTCAGAATACCTAGTTGCGCTTGCTTCCAGATAAAGGCAGAGGGGTTCTTTTTGGCGTGTTTGATCCCTGAACGCGTACCCTGTATTGCAGCATTGAAATAGGGCAGGAAATTATCTAGTGACTTGGACACATGACCACCCTGGTTAAAGTCGATAAAATTCCTTGCTTCATGGGTAGCCCTGAACTGAATGGCCTTTTGTTCCTGGTCGTTCAGTTCCCGGTTTTCGCCCCGGCTTTGAAGTTCCTTTTGCAGGGCTTTGGTCTGGTTCTTTATGGAGCGATCACGAAGGGCCAGCCGCATTACCAATTCACTGCTTTCACCCAAATACGAGATCATTTTTCCGACCTCATTCCAATACGATTTGACCGTTTTACTTTGACCCTTGCCGGCCTTGACCATCCCCTGGGTAGTTAAGAAGTTCATTAAAATCCCTTCTTCCACCGCCTTGGAGTAATTAGGGCGCTGCATGGTCCTGGCTCCGATGTTCTTTCCAATATCACTCATTAGCTGAATAGCGGCCAGGGGGAGGTGAGAGCTGTAGTGATCCGTAAAGAATAGCGAAAAGCCCACATCCCTGGCAAAGTTGGCGGCAGCAAACAAGGGGTTGTAACCGGTTGCCATTGCTTTAAGGACTTTAACCCCGCCCACGATCTGAATAGCATTGGTCAGGTAATCATCGGTGATGCCTTTTTTCTTATCCCTTAGCTGGTTCGCCATTTCAATTGGCATTTCCACAGCATACTTCTGACCATCGCGGTACAAGGGAACGATCTCATGGCCCGTAGAACTTTCTTCCGGGTACTGAAGAGTGCCGTAGCGGTCTTTGCCGATAGGTTCAACTATCTTGAAAATACCGTTGTCGGAATGCTCAGAAGCAAGATCGTATATAGCTTTAGAAGCGCGGTTGACCGCAATGCGTTTAAAGGTGGATTTAGCCGCATTGGATAAAAGCCATTCCGAGTCGTTATACAGCAGTTTTTCAGAACCACCCTTCAAACCACGCACACCATTGGAGCCAGCTATTTTGCCTTGTTGCCCGGCAATTTCCCCTTTCAGTTCATCATCAAAGAGGTGATCTATGTAAAAGCGGGGGGAGTATTTAAAGCGGTGTAATTCCTGGGCCTGGGCATCATTTAGTAAACCCTCCTTATGAAGTTCCTCTACTAACTGCTTTTGATAATCAAAGTACTTATTGGCCCGGCCCATCAGGTCCTTGAAATATTCGGGCTTTTGCAACTGCATATAATCCAACCACGCCTGACTTTGATCCGGGAGAAGACCACCCTCATATTCCAGGTCGGCATATTTATCCCTGCGCTCCTGGAGTTCTTTGAGTTCAGACTTGTCTTTTTTAAGTCGCCCTCGCAGTTGTTGGAGTGCCTTCTGGTTTTTAGCGGACAGGTTAATTCCAGAGTTTTCCAAAGTTTCCAATTGCGTCCGGGTTTGCCGGATTTGCGTTTGAAGGCTCTCTATCTCCGGTTCCACCTCGTTCAATACTTCCTGGGCTTTCAGACTGATTTCCACGTTTCGTACATGGCTGATCATATCGTTCAAGGTGCGGTAGCTTTCCGGGGTTAAACCATTATCCAGTTTGGGCCTTAATGGGTTTAGGCTAACGCCCCAAAGCTCCTGGAATGCTTTAGAGGTGAACTGTTCAGCCCTTCCCTGTGAACCTGCTGCCAAGTCTCGCATGGTTACCACATCTTCGGCCAGTTCTTTAACCTTTCGGGTAGCTCCCTTACTAATCTCTTTAAGGTTCTGGTTGAAGAGCGCTGCACGATTGGTAAAGGCCTGTTCAAATTGTATGCGGGTACGTTTATTCAGTCCTAACTTTTGAGACTTGTAGATGTCTTTCAACTTTTGTTGCCGTTGCATATTGATGGCCTCTACCTTTTGATAATCTTCCCGGAGAGGATCAGAAACCAATTCCGGTAGAGGGGTTAACCTGGGGTAACTTGGAGAAAGATTTTCGGTATTGGCTTCATTCAAACTTTTTTTTGATCGACCAAGCGGAATTTCAGGGTCCGAATTCCGAAGGGTAGTTTGGATACTATGGATCAAGTCGCCTAATGATGTATATTCCCTGACCTCCAAATCTTCAAGGGACTTACCCTGCTCGTTGAGCCGGTCAAAAAGTGATGAAATACCCAGGCTTCTGGCCATATCCTGAATGGTGCTTTTCCATCCTTTGGTTTGCTTTAAACGACCCGAAAGACGATCCGAAACCAGGGCCGTAAATGCAGCACCGGCTACTTCCTGGGGGTTCTCCAGTTGGCCGTCCGTTACCTTGCCGTGTTGTTCGGTGGCCCACTGGAAGTAGCCTTCAGCTTTGGCTTTATCCTCTTCAAAAAGCGGGTCTTTCATTTTAAATTCATCCGCTTGTTTCAGGAGTTCTTGAAAGTGATCCTGGTCTTGGTTCTCCAATCGGGTTAGTAGGTGCCCGGCCAACTCATTGTAAAGCTGTTCGCCACCTTCCGAACCTTTCGTGACAAATAGGGTGTTGGTTTCTGGTATATAGCCCTCAGAGTTGTCCCAATATTCGCCTTTGATTTCCGAAAGAGCTAATTGCATTTCCGAAGGTGAATCAAATACTTCAATATTCATCCCAGGAACGATTTGCAGCACATCTTTGATCAGGCGGTTGGTTTTCCGGGAACCGGTTTTCAAGTTTTGGATATTCTC